>Ga0134126_10002561_pt1 | contig 22923 bp, 19 predicted proteins | sample KB31752_FD_96881 | JGI IMG/M metagenome (GOLD analysis project Ga0134126, IMG submission 96881) | Terrestrial soil microbial communities with excess Nitrogen fertilizer from Kellogg Biological Station, Michigan, USA - KB3-175-2 | ecosystem: Environmental > Terrestrial > Soil > Unclassified ... | reverse complement strand
CGGTCGTCAGCACATGATCGGGAGGCCAAAAATGCTTCCAATACATCTTTGCGACAGAGCTCCCATCCACTCGGTCAAGGCGTTGTCCTTCCCGTTCCGCTTTCTCCACTACTTCCCTGCGCACAGAAACCTCATTCCTGAACTTGCGATACAACTTGACGTTATCCCAAGCGGAAAGCCGGACATTTTCTGGAACATGATCGAACAATGCCCGATAGAGCGGATGAAACCCGTCTAACGGGATGTAGTGACTAAGGTTCCAAGGAACCGCGACGTGTAAGGAGCGGCGCATCAGCGTACGGCCAAGAGCGACTCAGGATATTCCTGAGTATAGGCAAATGCGAGGTGGCGCCCATCACGATTGAAGAAAAACCCGTTGGGGCCACCCGGCGGATGTGATAAGAGAACGAGCACCATACTGACCACCGCGTAAGGACTTTCAGTCGATCCCTGATTCATCTCAGTGCGGGCTTCGCCAGGGACCAACACGTTGATCTGAATGTCCTTGCCTGGATATCTCGCCGCACATTCGGCGGCAAGGGATGCCCCCAGCGTGTTGAGGGCCGACTTACTGATATTGTATGAGCCGAAACCCGGCGTCGACGCCCATCCCGCGAAGGAAGACAGGAAGAGAATGCGAAATCCCTCCCCATTACCTAAAAGCGGCATCGCCGCTTTACAGGTCAACCATTGTCCCGTCACATTCGTCGTCAGGAGATCCGTCCAGTTCGCCGCGCTTTGATCGGTGAGCGGAAACACGGTCCCGGGCGGTTGCGGAAGGGCGGCGCTGTTCACCAACCCATACAGGCTGGTGGTCACGTGCTGGATGCTTCTCACCGCGCGGGCAAGGTCCTCGTCCGATCGAATATCCGCTGGAACGGGGATACAACGGCTGACATCAATGCCAAGACCCACGCCCTCATCCACGGTCTCGCGCAATTTCTCAATTCGTCTTCCGGAAATAAAGACTCGAGCTCCTGCAGCGGCAAGGGCCAGCGCAATGCACCGCCCATAGCCCGTGCCCGCGCCGGTTATCCAAAAACTCCTTCCTTTAATCCGCTCCCATCTGTCTTGCGGTAAACCGAAATGATGATCCCGCCAGGAAGCCGGGTGAACATTCTGTAAGATGCCGGGAGTAGAAACACATTTCTGAAACAGCCTCATACTTCGACCGTGCTACAGGACCTGTTATTGTTTCGGCCTAGCGCGAGGATTTCATTTTCAACGGCATCACGGGATACGTCGCGAATGACACCCGGCATCTCAATGACGTCGATCTCGGTCAGGTCGATAGAGCCTAAAGCATGCGGCATACCGTAGATCCAACCTTCATAGGAGATGACGTCATAGCCTTCCTCAGGCATGGCGCGAAGTAACACGGGCGATTTCGTGAACCCGGATGCGTGGGAGCGATTTCCTGTTGTAGCGAGGGAGATCTCCCCGGCTTCCCCTCGCAGTGTCCTGATCATCCCGTCAACTTCACCAATGGTCTCTCCGACCAGCATGCCGGGAACCGATGCGACGCAACCGGAATCCCATTCCACATAGGCTCCATGAGGAACCCCGTAGAACATGCCGTCAAATTTCACGAGATTGTAATTGCCGATGGTCCACAACAATTCCGGTTGAGTGTTCTTGGTCACGACGGACAGGATAGAGAAATCTTCTCCTTTCACCGGCACTCCAGCCGGTGTTTCGCTACAAGTGCCCCGTCCGGTCACAGATCGTATGATACGCTTCAGCGGCTCTTTGACATATGCGACAGCTACCGCATGTGGGAGCATACGGGCGAGTTGCAGATCGCTCAGGTACCCTCCGTTCCTTCTATTAAAACGTTCCTGACGGATGAGACGCCGAAGCTCCTCTTCGAATGATGCAGGCAGCAGCTCGGTCATCCGGCGCCAGACACTGAGATGACGCTTGCCTTCTCCTTGGCTCTTGGGTTTTCTTTCGACAAATGATCTCCGACTGAACGGATCCTTGAGGGCGTCCTGATCCACGGCAATATACGTCTTGCCGAATTGTAGAATACGAAGCTTGCCGGGTACCTCGGCGGTTTCAGACATTTCGCCCACGCTATCCACCCGCATATAGGAACCGGATGCTCGCTGCTTCTTTTGATCATCGTAATGACCGCGTGAATTTGCCCATCGGGCGCTCTCTTCAATGACCGCGACGACCTCCTCTTCGGTTGGATATCGGAGAATTCCCGCGATCGCGTCCGATTCAGGACTTGTCACATCGACATTGCTCAATGCGGCGGGAATGCCGTAATACCAACCGTTGTAGAAAAGGATCGTGTGCGTGTCCATTTTGCGCACCATGCGCGGCGATTCGCCCGCGACCCTAAATAACGGAGGTTCAGCCAACGGTTTGCCGGCGTCCGGCGATTGGGCATCCTGCACCATAGACAGTGCTTTTGTCGCGCGCTCCCGGCTTTCCTCAGCGAGCGGCGCGCGCTTGCCGTCAACTTCAAGCGCCTGTTCCTCTTCCGTGAAGCTCAGGATGCTCTCCGTATCTTTCCCTCCGGCCACTTCGAATTCTCCGGCGCTGATTGCGTCGCCGTTCGCTGAACCGGTTCGCGCTTTGTCGCGATTGAATTTGACGTCCTCAATAACGCGGTTGGCCCAAGCCCCTACGTTGAAGCCCGCATCGTGCAAGGCAAGGACGATACGCTCAAATCGTTCTTTGCGTACCTGCGCATCGATATACGGATCGATACTGTGCCACTGATCAGCGGGAAGGGCTCTCGGATATTTTTCGTACATTGTTTCCTGAGGTTCCTTCAAGACAATGCCGTGAGAGGCCGGATCAATCCAGTAGACGCTGCCGTTCACCAATATCAGCGGATTAATGTTGGCCAACCGACCGATATACTTGCGGTTCTTGAGAATGAGCTCGATCCCCTCCTCCACGTCTTGGTCGGTTTCTCCCGGAACGCCGATGACCCAATTGACCTCGGTAAAGATCCCGACCTCCCAGCAGTCCTTCAGGTTCTGGGTAATCATGTCGGCCGTGTACCCCTTCATCTGCAGTCGCAGCGTGCGCTCTGAAAACGCGTCGATGCCGAAACGAAGCGCGACGAAATTGGCCTCACGCAGCTTTTCGAAGAAGGCTCGGTTTTGTTTCCTATTGACGCGCAGTTGGCCCGTGAGCTTCACCTTGCGATGGAGGCCACGACGAATGATCTCATCACAAATCTCCATGACACGCTCGGGCATGCCGCCAAGATCGCTCTCATTGAACATGAAGAGATGGCAGCCCCGCCCGACCAACCACTCCAGTTCATCCGCGAAATTTTCCTTGGTGCGGATACGCCAGTAGAACCGTTCGGCGCAGAAGGTGCAGCGCGACCAGCGACAACCCCGGCTCGCGATAATAGGCGTCAGTTGGTAGTCATTGAAGTTTCTGTACACGCTCAGATCGCACCACTCATACTTGGGGAATTCGATCTGATCGAGGTTATGAATCATGGGCGCCGGAAGATAAGAATATTCGGGCGTATCGAAACGGGACAGCACACCCGGCTGGTTGAACGGCCGCTCGCCTCTGGCCAATGCCTCCAACAGAGGACCCGCAGTGAGGTCCGCTTCGCCGATGCACATATAGTCGCATTCCGGGAATGCGCGGCGACCGACATCCGCGTTGTAGCAACTGAACCCGCCCACCACGATCGTGATGTCAGGTAACCGAGCCTTGACGCCGAGCGCAACCTCCCGCGCCGCCGCCTCATTACATCCTTGGATTGAAAGCCCGAGCACTTTTGGGCGCGCTGCGACCAAAGCCGCAATCGTCTCGTCGATGACGGGCCTGAAGAACTCCAACACTTCGTTGCGTCCGGTTGGGCCCGAAGCTCCTCCGCCCGTTGCGGTCCACAGATCGTAATGTTCAGCCTGCCAAGGATCCTCCGGCAAAACCAAATCACCGGGAAGCGTGATACATCCGCCCATGTCGAAGAGCCGGTGAACATGAAACCGATGATAGGAAATAATATCTAGATCAACAATCTGAAAAGACACCGCCGTCTTCTTCAGGGCATTGTTCAAATATCCCAATCCGTTGGGCATCAAGGACAGGTTGCGCGAGGGGCAGTCGACAATCGCCACATCCAGATCCTTCCTGATCTGGATCTCCGGGATTTCGATCGGATAAATATTGCGCGGCAGCGGTGTCCACCCGCGGGCCGGAATGACGTCGGGTGCAATATCCGCCAAAACCGTGAGATCGACGATAGTGACCGATTGGGGCAGCTGCTTCATCATCTGCATGCGCGGAAACGCCAACGTTTCGCAGAGAAAGGCGGTTTGTGTTTCACAGGGTAAGGCTCCAAGCTTAACAGTGGCGATGCCATCCAGCTGGTGCCTCTCCGCGAGATTCTCGTAAAGTGCAGCGCCGACGATCCGACTGTCGAGTCCGGGCACATGGTGCAAGAGATAATCGATAAATCTTTTGGAACCGACCAGGGCAAGACCGGGCAATGTTAAGAGATGAGCCCCGAGCGCGCGCAAGCACGCCACATCGTCCGGCCCATGGTCGAAGGCGAAGCACTGGTGTGGGCTGAATGTGACGCGTGTCCCCTCCATCTTGGCAGTTGCATGGCCTTTCTCAAGAGTCAGAACGACGGCTGTATCGGTCATCACTCACCTCATATCCAAGAGATCTAAATTAAAGAATCGACACTTCAAACGTTATCCAGCCCCTTGTGGAATTCCTTCCATCGGGTAAAACATGGCGAACAAATAATTACCTAAGATACACAAGCACGTATGCGGGATCAATTGACTTTTTGACCCTCCACGATCACATACCGGCATCGGACCCTGAGACGCCTCCGATTCGCTGAACTCTTTTTCTAGTGATGAGATTCCACTGCTTTCAGTGGAGCATCTAAGAGCAAATCATCACACGGAAGACTGAGATACAAATCTTGGGAGAGACCGCACTTCGTCGATGGTGGCGATCAATCGTACCGCGTCCCATCCGCTGGTCGCGGCGCACAACGCAACGAGTTCGTCCGGTATCGAGCCCTTGTTGATCGCAGGCAAAGCGATAATGGGTTTGTTGTGCCTCTTCGCCATTTCGACTTCCATGTCGACCCACAATCGGGCGCTCCTAATTTCGTATACCCCTGCAAGCAGAACAACCACATGCACCGGAATGATCTGGCTTTCCAAGGAACTGCGGATGAATCGGCCTCCGGCTTCCGTATTCGGACTTATTGCAGGATCATGCCAGGGCAGGCTGAAGTTACGCCACAGAAGTCCCGGCATCTTGTCCATAAGTTCTGTAAATTTTGTCCAATCCTCATGAAAACGCCAGGCATGAGTAACAAAGATGTCATAGTGAGTTGAGTTTCCCATAATGCACTATTCCGGGCGATAACTACCCTAGGCTATCCCCTTGATGCCACCTGAACTTTTTTGAGAAGCGTCTGGTAGTTTTGAGAAACGAGCAGTGAGGGGTGAACCCTCCCCTCGTCCGTTGACAGGTCGAGGTGACCAATATTCTTTGGCACAGCATAGTACTCATCTTTGAATTTTACGAGGTTGTACCTCTTTACAGAACACAAGAGAGTCGGAGCATCCGCCGGCACTTCGTGATCGATTCGATGTGGGGTAATGTGATCCTGGCACATCGCTCGAAGTTTTCCCGCGACGCGTTGGCCGACAAGGGAGACAAAACCTTTGCGAATAGGCTGCCACAGATGATCTTTAAGATACCGTCCAACAATTTCTCTCACCAGCGACACCCATAACGATCGCACAACCCAAGGTGAATAACCGCCTTGTCCGGTCAAGTCGGCATACCGCGTTTCGAGTTCGGATCCGATGCGCCGATCCCGCATCCGCAAAGCCCAGATGTCAGGATTTTCACGCAGAGGTTGAAAGCGCCCTGTAGAAAATGCTTCCACGGCCGTGAGTGCATGACCATCAATATGAGGATAGGCCTTTTCCAGCAGCTGCTTCAGCGACGCTTGCTGACCATTCGTGCCGATGGGATCCGGATGCGCAAAATGCCAAAGGGCCACCGACGGGTCATGCCACAGCTCGGGCCATCCGGCGTTGATAAGGCGCCATCCCAAATCGTACGGCCCGCACAGATAGCCTCTGTAACTGGGATGTTCATCAAACCCTCCGAATCGTATCGCATCAGCTCGACGCACGGTCATGCAAGCGCCTTCGTTGACAATGAGAGGCCACCACTGCCAGCGGGTATGGTCTTTGAGTGTCTCGGTGCTGGTCAGGCCGTCCGGATAAAGTAGCGACGTGCGCCATTCATAGTGCATCAGTACCAGTGGAACAGCCGACCCACCATCCGCCATCTGAAAGGAACGGAACACTGAACGAATAAAATCGGGAGGAAATACTGCATCGCTGTCACACACGCAGATCAGTTCACCGCGCGCATGCAACAATCCCACATTGTAGCCAATGTGCTTGTGATAGACACCTTGCTGATGACATGTGATGACGACATCCGCTTTTTCCATCACTTCGTCGATGATACGGTCATAGACTTCCACCCAGATCAGTTCATACTGATCCTTGGGCACATCCTGTTGCGACAGCCAATCCAAGGTAGTGAACCGCTCACGACAACCCCAGTCCAATAGAACAATGGATAAACGGGGTGAAGATGGCGATGCGTTTTTGTGAACAATGGCTCTCATCGTCTGCATTCTTTCCGTTTGAGAGGACAGCATGCCGGACGAACAATCCTGTCAACCGAATTTCATAACATTGTAGATCGCGACCCGTTGTTTCATCTGTTCACGTGGAGACGGAGGATCTCTGCCTTGACATCGGCGACGTTCTCCCCTGTTACACAGTGCTTGTTCCTTTTCATGACCTTCAGAGCGGACTCGCTGAGACTCCTGATATCAATGTCGCCGCTTGACTGATTGAAACCATACCAACTGCCGTTGTAACGAACAATGTTGAATCCGCAATAGCCTTCGACCGCTAATTCTGGTCCTGTGATCTCCGGTGCTGCTGGTCGAGCCGTACTCGCTGCACCATGAATCAGAGCATCGATGGCGTCGCGCAAGCTCCAGAAACCCTCTTGTTCTTCCGAGACAACCTTGGCGTCATCCGCAGATATGATGCGCACACCATGTCGAACTGGGAAATACTTCCCTGCGATCTCAACGATGTTCCATCCCAATAAACCTTCCCGCACCAACCGCGGAGTGTAGAGCGCATCCTGAGATAAACTTTTCACGACTAAGGGACGATGCCGTAATTCCTTTGTTCTCGAAGAAGTCAGCGAGCTGCGGAAGTATCCGAGGACTTCCATAAAATCTTGTGGCAAGGCATCAAAAAGCGCGAAATGGCGCTCCTCGAAACATTCCGTGTGACGACCAATCTGTCCCTTAGAAAAGGTGGCACTGGCCTGATCGTAGAGACGGGAACCATAGTCTTGCGGACTTCCAGAAACATGGAGTTTCAGCTGCATGGCCCATATCGCGTCCAGCTGCTCGGTCTCGCTTCCGCCGCCGCGTTTTCCCACTAATTCTTCGTAGCTTACCGGAATCACATTGTTGAAATTCATCCAACCGGCGTATCGATTGATACGATCGCGGATGGTCCCCATAACGGTGTTATCCGCAATCAGCCGTTCCAGTTGTACGGACCGGTCTGCACAGCAATTCAGATACCCCGAGACAGCATGCTCGGGCCTCACGAACCAGTCCAACTCGGAGACGACAATATCCATCGGGTTACGATATACAAAAATCGCCGGTGACCGAAACAACAATTGGCGCCCCATGGGATCGAACCAGTCGCCGCTTATTAAATCCCTGCAAGGAGCGTGATAGTGATAGCCCACTGGGGTGGACCAGGTACCAGGCCGTGGCGCCCGTTCCGACGATCGCACCATTCCCATCAGATCGAGAAGACGGATCACCATGTGTGTTCCAGCTTTTGGAATGGAAAGCAGAAACACCGTTCGCCTACTGCAGTGATGCCCAGTAACCGGAGCGATGACCGCAAGGCTCAAGTCGATGCAGGCATGGAGCACTCGTGAGACTTCCGTACCGTTGTTTCCGGTCACCAGGACAACATCGGCATCGGCAATATCCTGTTGACGGAATGCAGCCATTCGTATTTCAATCCAGGAGAATCCAATTTTTGACATCGTATCGGCCAATTCATTACTACAAGCTTCCTGGCCGATCACCAAAGCCTTACGAGCACCGCATTCGAAAGCCCGTTTGAGCGACTCCATCGGAGCATGAGGCGCATCGGGTTCAAAAAAATCCAAATACCGGTTCACTTCTTGGCTGCCCTCGCAATGGATTGAAGCGCTTCTCCGTATGTGCGTGTGACCAGAATCGTCGGTGGCAGGGTAGACCGATCGAGTTGTCCCAAATCCATGGGACCCAGTGATTGGGGGACAGAATAATGGTATCCCCCCAGATGCACAATGTTGTATCCGGCGGCACTCCCAACGAGTCGAGGTGGAGCCACCGTAATCTCAGCACGCGTCAGTGTGGAAAACATGGATGCGGAACGATCGCCCAGCCATTCTGAGAACACCTTGCAGTAGTGCTCCCGCAGAGCCCCCAGCGGCGCATTATTGCCCGCGGCTGCCTCTACGGCAGCCGGTCGCAACTTTTGGAGATAGTCAAACACGACTTCCGAGGCACGAGCCATGCGTGCCATAAACCCTGTCTCGAGGGCTTCATCACGCACAGTGGACCTCTCGATCTCGACCGCACCCCGACGAGGGTAGTGTTTGAATTTGAAACGAGGCGACGGCGTGAAATTCGTCTTGTTGAATGCGAAGGTTATCAAATCGTCGTCCAGATTCTCTACATACGGCCGCCCACGGCGGATGTGTTCCTCAATCAACAACTGGTCAGGGGTATAATCACTGTCCTTAAAATAGGTAATCGGATCATAGCCGAATCGTTGCAGGTATTCCCCAAAGCCGGCATCCTCGAATAGTTTGAGGTGCGTATTGGTAATATTGAACTGCCAATCGTACAACAAACCACGACGGAAACTATGTCTGTGATAGCGAGTCAGGTTGCGATGGTCCAACTCGCTCCAGACGTGGGCTGCATATTCCGCGTCGGCGGGCTCGCCGGTTGCCAGTGCAATACGCTGGATTTCCTCACTCGGGTGTTGAATGAGATCTTCCCAACGCATCACATAATCGAATCGGTTGGACACGGAGATGAATTCGTCCAGGTATTTCTTGAGAAAAACGACCAGTCCGGAAACAAACTCCGGGTTGGTGAGTTTGTTCAACGCCAGTTCGCGTCGAATCTGGTGCTCGTCCAGCTCCAGCTCGCGCTGGATATATTCACTAGCCAGCGCATTGATGGAGAAAACGGAGGAATGGATGATGTCGATTGGATTGCGGATCGACGCAAACTTTCTGAATTCCGCATAGTCGGACATCGCCAGCCAGCGTGCCGGGTGGCTGTGCGAATGAATAATTTCGTCGAAAGCCAGCACCCAACGCGGCAAATACAGTAGGAACGTGAAATCACCCGCCCCCTTAATACCGAGGTACTTGCGAACACAGACGGCATCCTCATCTTCGGTAGAAATCCATTTCGGACCGCCCACGAGAATCGAGAATTCCTTATTGAAGAACAGCCTATCCTCATCAACCTGCGTGCAAAACCAGTCTCTTATCGCAGCATCTAGATATTCTCCGGCGATGGCGATATAGGGATCGGCAATTTCCTGGGTGCGCGGCTTGACGTTGCCACGGTCACGATACAAGACAGATAACACCGACAGAAGTAGGGTGAACCCGCCTCGTGGAGGCCCTACAACAAGAAATCCGGCTGTGGTTGGATGATTACCCACGATGACTTGGACCCGATATGACTTGATATTTGAAGGGAAGATTAAAAAACCCCATCACGGTATCTGTATCAGCTACTGAAAGGTGAACCACTGCCCTCCTATTGTCCAAGAATGACCACGTCCCATTAATGGTCTCGCCAACGCCAAAATTGAGAAAATAACTCCCTCCGCAAAGAGCCGGCTGAATTGAGAGCAGATATATCCAGGTTTCGCCACCCCGTGCTCCAGGCAGAGTGATTTGGCTTATTGCCGTATTCGATCCGGTTATGACAATTCCCTCCGGGCTAGCGATAGCCCAACCGACTTCAGGCCGATCAACCTCCCTGGTGAATCGAACTTTGATGTAAATATCTATCTTTTCATTGCCTGATAGGACGTCGAAATCGACTTGCCCATCAGCGGCCACAAGAAAATCCACTATCTCCGCCTCGCGGTTGCCAAAGCGCCGTTCGTGCGGATTGTAATATGGGAACTTCGTATAGACAGGGCCATCGTTTCCCTCTAAAAATTCCTTTAATTGGATTCTACCGCCCTGGTCCGGGTCAGAGACCTCGCTTTTCTGTTGCGTCGACATCGCATTCACATCACATTCATTGATGAGACCCGATCCATAAAGAAGGTCGTGATAGGCAGCAATGACCGCATCAACAGAATCATGAGCAACAATCTTGCCGCTGTCGAGCAGCAACGCCATATCGCAGTTGCGTTGGATCGCTTCCGTGCTGTGGCTGACAAAAAGGATGCACACGCCCTTATCGCGCATGGAATGGATCCGGCTGTAGCACTTTTCCTGGAATTTGGCATCACCTACGCCGAGGATCTCATCCACGACAAGAACGTCCGGATTGACATGAATCGCGCTGGCAAATGCGACACGGGCGAACATCCCGGATGAGTAGACCTTCATCGGCTGATCAAAAAACCCTCCGATATCGGCAAAGGCTTCGATGTCAGAGATCCTATCGAGCATTTCCTTACGAGACAACCCCAAAATCGCGCCATTAAGCAGCACGTTGTCTCGACCTGTAAATTCCGGATTGAACCCGGCTCCTAGTTCCAGCAGTGCAGAAATCCGCCCATTGACTCGAACTTCTCCTACAGTGGGCTGCATGACGGAACAAATGATCTGTAAAAGAGTCGACTTTCCCGAACCATTTCGTCCCATGATGCCGATGACCTGACCTCGATAGACATCGAACGAAACCTCCCGCAATGCCCAGAATTCATTGTGCAATCGGCGTCGGAACGGATGCAAGGCTTCGATGAGCCGTTCTTTGTCCGAAGAGAACAACCTGAACTTTTTCGATACATTTTGAACGGTGATGACGCATTCAAGAGGCATGGAATTCGACTATAGGACGTCTGCGAACTCAGGCTTGAGCCGACTAAACACATAGGCACCGACGAGAAGAGTCGCTCCTGCCATCCCCCAAAAATAAGCTGTGTGCAAGAGATTCGGCCAGACTAACGTGTGAAAGACCAGAAGGCCTCGATAGCCTTCCACAATGTAATAGAAGGGATTGTAATAGAGTAGCCCTCGATACGCCTCAGGCACGTTTTCCGGTAGCCACACGATCGGGGTTACCCAAAACCACAGATTGAGAACGATCGACAGCGCATGAGAGACATCACGATAGAACACCTGTATTGCAGAGAGTATCCAACCGAGGCCCACCAGCCAGACGCAGGTACACACAAGGAAATAGATAACCAGTAGTCGGCCGGCCGCGAACGGCACATTGAACCATGCCAGCAAACCAGCCACGATGAACAAAAAAACAGTGTGAGGAACCAAACCCACCACAATATTGACGACCGGAAGAATCTCCGCTGGAAAGACGATTTTTTTTATTAAGTGGGCATGGCGGGTCACCGAATCACTCGCTGCTGATAGTGTTTCATTGAAAAAGAACCATGGCACTATTCCACACACAAACCAGAGCAGGAACGGAGTACGATCCGGCCCTTGAGATCTAAACCCGACTGCAAATACAAAATAGAAGACCGTGATCACCGCGAGCGGATGCGCAACCATCCATAGAATTCCGCCCAACGTCCCCACGTATCGGCTCCGCAAATCTCGAACTGCTAGAGCAAAGATCATTGTCCGATGGCGATAGAGGCTCCGAACCAGCTGGAGAATCGGCGCCATTTTGACTCCTGATGTAGACGTAACCTTGCCCCCATCGGGACGGTCTGCATTGCGTTGATCCGGCCCGCGCCTCCGCAGAAATCTACGTAGCGAGCACCGTTACGCAGAAATCTTATCGATGCTTTGAGAGTGCACTGCAACCTTTCAGATCATCTTGAATCCGGTGAAATCCGGTGAAATCCGGAAAACGTCGCGGTTTAATATCCCTTGGACAATCTGTTGTACGCACTCGTCTACGGCCAACGTTCCGCTATTCACGACAATCTCTGAATCATATGGGGCTTCATAGGGAGATGAAATACCAGTGAATTCAGAAATTTGGCCCAGACGGGCCTTCTTATAGAGGCCCTTGGGGTCACGGCATTCGCAAACCTCGATTGACGCATTGCAATACACCTCAATGAAGTCTCCAGGCTCAACCAATTTACGTACATCTTCACGACCAGCGCGGGACGGCGAGATGAAGGCCGTAAGTACAATAACTCCGGCCTCCATGAATAATTTAGCGACTTCGCCGACGCGGCGAATGTTTTCCCGTCGATCTGCCACCGAAAATCCAAGATCGCGACACAAACCATGGCGGACATGGTCTCCATCCAGCACCACGGTTTGACAACCCTTCCGATGAAGTACTTCTTCGACCGAATACGCCAATGTTGATTTACCGGACCCGGACAACCCTGTTAGCCACACAATCACGCCTCTATGCCCATTCCGAGTTTCTCGACGAGCCCGCGTAACCAGCATAGGATGCCGAATCACGTTCGGCTCAATCTTAGATTGAGGGGTCATATCTTGAGCATCACCACCGGCACTTCTCATGTTGCGAGAACCTTCGTTCCCAACAAAGAGAATACGATCGGGGGGACCTGCGACTTGAATCCGACTGCAAACACAAAATAGAAGACCGCAATCACCGCGAGCGGGTGCGCGAAGATCCAGAGAATCCTGCCTAACGTGCCCACGTATCGACTCTGTAACTCTCGAACCGCCAGAGCAAGAATCATGGTTTGGTGGCGATGCGGACTGCGAAATAGCTGAAGAATAGGCATCACTTGCCGCCTGATGAGGAATGACTTCTCATTCTATTGAGTGGAAGGCTCAATAGCCTTCTTCGGTAAGAGTGACATGTTCCAGCTTACACATTCCCATAGCGCGTGTTCTTGATCATCGTATATCCCTTAACCAGGTCGCTGATCCCTGCATCGAGGGAGTACATCGGTTTGAACCCGGTGGCTTCGATCTTGGCGTTGGAGACGATATAGTTTCGTTGATCCGGATCCTTGCCGACCGGAGCGTCGAGGAACACAAAGTCGGGAACCTGTTTCTGGATATGTTTGCAGAGCTCTCTTTTCGACACGTTGGCCTCGGACAGGCCGACGTTGTAGATCTGGTCCTTCATCTTGTCGAAATTTTCAATGGCATGCTGGAACACGCGCGAGACATCGCGCACATGGACGTAATTCCGCTTGAAGGAGCTTTCAAACAAAACCACGAAGCGGTCGTAGACGGCTCGGTAGGTAAAATCGTTGACCAATAAATCGATCCGCATGCGTGGAGACATTCCGAACACCGTGGCCAGTCGAAAACTGATGGCGTTTTCCCGCTGCATGAGTTCCTTCTCGATGGCCACTTTCTCCTTCGCGTAGATGGAAATCGGATTGAGCGCCGACTCCTCGGTACAGAAGTTATTCTTATCCCCGGTCCCATAGGCGCTGTTGGTGGTGGGCATCAGGACCATCTGCTGCTTCGACAGGAGCTTCAGCATGAGGATAATGGCATCATGATTGACGGTTGTCGCACCCACCGGGTCCTGGCTGCACATCGGCGCCCCTACCAGCGCGGCCAACGGAATGACAATATCGGTCTTCTTGATCAGCGGAGCCATCACGCTCTCGATGCGGATATCGCCTTTCACAACCGAAAAGTTGGGGTGATGGCACACGTGATTGAGGCTGGCTTGCTTATACATGAAACTATCCAGCACCGTAATCTTGTGCCCCAACTGAAGCAGATCCGGGACCATAATAGAACCAAGATAGCCGGCGCCGCCGGTAACGAGAATGTTGTAACTCATCGACATACCCTCTTTGCTGATTAATGAACAGTGCCCTATCGGCCTAACCTACCAACAGAGTCGGGGCCCGATGATAGTCCTCGGGCACTCCGATATCGATAAACGTCCCCTTGCATTCAATGCCGAATAATCGTCGTCCGGCGGCGAAGGCGTTAGGGAACAGATCATCTTCCAAAGACATCTTTTCACCCAAACTCGGAGCCTCGGACAGTACTCGTGGATGCACCCAATAGACTCCCCCGTTGGCAAGGCGGGAGCCCTGCTCAACGCCGGACCTCAGCGACATAATCTGTCCCTTAGGCGACATCTCAATGCCCATGTATCGCCCCTTCTCACTCGTCCTGAATAAGGACAAGCACCAATCTGCATCATGTTCCAGGGCATAAGCATGTAATACCTTCCGGTCCACCCCGAAGTAGGTATCTCCGTTCAGGAGCAAAAACGGCTCTTGACTGCCGAGCTTCTCCGCGGCAGCCAGAAACCCACCTCCGGTCCCCAATGGTCGTTCCTCAACGGCATACTCGATCTGAGCACCTTTATATCGAGATCCAAAATGCTCCGTGATAGCCTCGTGTCGGTAACCGACCGACAACACAAATCGATGGACGCCCTGGTTGATCCAATAATCGAGCTGATATTCAAGAAAGGGGCGGCCGCTGATCGGAGCCATAGGCTTCGGAAGGTCCGGCACGGCGCTGCGCAGCCTGGTCCCCAGCCCGCCGGCAAGAATCACGGCCGAGGGCATGACACGTTCACGCGGAGTTTAGAACCTTGCACAACTCGTCAATCTCCTCATCGCGCAGATCCGGATAGTTACCGATGTAGAAGCCATAGAAGTGGATGTGTTCGGTTTCCGGAAAGAGCAGGTGGTGATCCTTGGAGACGATGCTTTTCAGATACGGTTGGCGAATCTGATTGCCGCCGCCCGCGCTTCCTCGTCGAAACTCGATTCCCGCTTCGCGCATGACCTTCATGAGACGCTCGACCAACACATTATCAGGACGTTTCAGTATGAGATTGAACGCGTAATTGCTCGATCCCTCGACCTTGAAGTCGGTGCGGTACCTTGTAGGATCGATCTGCTTCAGAAATCGCATCAAATTTCCCGTTCGTCGCTTCACATTACGATCCAGGCGTTTCAGTTGGCTCCGGCCCAGGATGCCGCCGATCTCCGTATTCCTGGTGTTATAGGCCGGGAACGCAAAGATAAAATCGGGATTCAATTCCGGATTCGTCGATCGGTAGGCCTCCAGAACCGTTGGATCGTCGGCTTCGCGAACCATGCCATGAGACCGCAACATGCGAACCTGCTGATACACCCCTTGATCATTCGTGCAGACCATCCCGCCCTCGATCGTGCTCATATGGTGTGCGTAGTAGAACGAGAAATTCGATATCCACCCGATGCTTCCCAACTTCCGGCCATTGTGTGTGGCGCCATGAGACTCACATACGTCCTCGATCAGTGGAACACGTCGCTGCTGCAACTCGGTCAACAGCCGGTCCTCCAGTCCGTCGAAGCCTTGCACGTGCGTCAGGAACACCGCGCGGGTCCGTTCCGTGATGGCGGCGCAAATTTTGGCAGGATCCATCCCCAAGGTCCGAGGATCGATGTCTACGAAGACCGGCGTGAATCCATTCTGAAGCACCGACGCGATATCCGACACCCAGGCCAACGGCGGGACAATGACTTCTCCCCCCTCCGGATGACGGATCTTGAGAACAGCCATGGTCAAGAGATTCGCCGATGCTCCGGAATTGACGAAGACACTGTGCTTCACCCCCAACCAGGCAGCCCATTCCGCCTCAAAAGCCCGCACATTCGGACCATGCGTCAAGATCGGATCTTCCTGTTTGAGATGCTCGATCACTGCATCCAAGTCTTCACGAAGAATGTTGTTGCGCATCAGGGGATGTTTCATAGCAATCTAGCCGAATGACGATAGATCGCAGGATGCTCAAAAAGGCTGTCCAGCAAGGCCGCAGCGAGCGAAGCGGCGAGGCGTACGCTTCGGTACGTTGAGCCCCTGAGCGATGTGAGAACGCCGCTGGCAGACTTTTTCAGCATCCTGTTATTTCTCGCCATAGTAATCGCCATACTCGACCACAATCGTACTCCGTCCATCGTCACGCAGCAGCGCCCACTCATAGGCGGGGAACACGTCTTTCGGTTCCTCCAACCGAATGACTTCAATCGTGCTGCACATCATGCGGATCGCTTCCGTAAAGTCACCCACATGTTGATGCTGAGGGTGGAGCGGGCGTTGAGACCCGATTCCCGTCCGGATGATGGCCTTGGTCTTGTACCCACCGTTGGACATCACCTGAATTTTATCCAGGTGATTGACCAATTGATTGATCGCCAAGAGCAAAAAATTCCATCGCGGGAAAATGCTCACTGGAACAAGCCCGGTCAACGCAAAGCCGGTCGTCATACCCATCTGCATTTCCTCCGCGACCGGAAGCTCGATCAAGCGATCCGACGGTACCTCCTTGAGCGTGTTGCTCATCGCCGTACCGGCAACGGACACCGCTTGTCCGAGAAAGACCGTCCGCGAGTCTTGTGCAAGGAAATTCATGGACCGCTTGAGTTCAGCAAAATATTTCATGTCTCACCTTAGAATTGAACCCGCACGCCGGCACCTGCATGCGGATACTTCGTTTCGTAGCGGTAGTAGCTGATGTACTCATCGGCTGCGTCCTCAAAGCTCAGACGAGGCTGATTCCAAACCTCCCTGGTATCGGTACAGACCGACTTGGCGTTGTCTTCGACGATGAAGTGGATCGGCAAGCGATGGTTCCGGCTGTATTTGATCGCTTCGTGCGCAACCCCCGTTTCCGCCGTCATGTCGCCCATGAAACAGTAGACTTTCGCATCTTCTACACGCTGCCGGATCGACATCGCCGCACCGACGGCGATCGGCAAGACACCACCGACGATGGCCGAGGAGAACACACGCTGTTCGGGAAAACAGAGTGAGATCGAACGTCCGGCCAAAATTTCATCTCGGACACGATCTTTGGGCACCCCCTTGAGCAAGCACTGATAATGGGACCGCCACGAGCAAAACACCCAGTCTTGAACACGAATGTTGCGAAACACTCGGATGATCGCCTCCTCATTTCCATAATACAGATGAATGGGCGCGCGAATCTTTCCCGCGTTGAACAAGGCCGCAATTTCTTCTTCAAACGAAATCAGCTCTTCTTTCGTCATCTTCCCATCCTTTGCAACGCTATGAGACCTGTGAGGTCTCTCTGTCAACATGGTTGAGGTACCACCGATAGGTGGCGGCAATCCCTTCGGCAAGCGTAACCGTTGGCTTCCATCCCAGAGAACGGATTCGTTCGCTATCGAGCAGCTTTCGTGGCGCGCCATCGGGCTTTGTCCGGTCCCATTCCACTCGTCCCTTGTACCCCGCCACTTCGGCGATCAATTCAGCCAGTTCTTTAATTGATACATCCTGATCCGTTCCAATGTTGAGAGGGAATTCGACAGCGAGATCGGCTTGATTCAAGAGATGCACGCAAGCATCCGCAATGTCGTCCGCATGGATGAACTCCCGTCTCGGCGAGCCGCTTCCCCACAAGACGACCGATTCGGCGCCGCTCACCTTTGCCTGATGAAAACGTGCCATGAGCGCGGATAAGACATGGGCTGATTTGGGGTCAAAATTGTCGTGCGGCCCATAGGCGCTATTCGGAATCACCGGAATGAAACGGGTATCATGGTCTTGCTTGTTATACGCCAAACACAGATACGTTCCTGCGAGTTTGGAAATCGCATACGGCAGGCTCGTCGGTTCCGGCTTGCCCGACAAAAGCGCATCCTCGGCCATCGGCTGAGAACAGTTCTTGGGGTACATGCAGGAAGAGCCGAAGAAAATCAGTCTCCTCACACCGACCTTACGTGCCGCCTTCAGCACATTGAGCTGAATGGCCATATTCTCGTCCATAAAGTCGGCGGGAAATGTCTGATTTTCCATTATTCCGCCGACTCGTCCGGCAGCGAGAATCACATACTCCGGATGGACCTCCTCGAAGAAACTGGAGACCTGTCCGGAATTCTGAAGCTCCAATTCGCTGCGCCGTCTGGTGACCAGCATGCGGTATCCATCCCGCTCCAACCGTCGAACGACCGCCGAGCCGATAAGACCGGCATGACCTGCGACATATATGGAGGCATCATGCGTCGGCATCGCGTTCAGGAGAGCCCATGCGGTTGGTACAGCACGACTCGACTACCCGTATTTTCAAACCTGAACGGCACATGTATCAAATGCTTCAACCGTTCGTGCACTTTCGATTGCAGCTCAGGCTTCACGAACAACAACAGAAACCCCCCGCCGCCGGCGCCAAGGATCTTCCCTCCCAGAGCGCCCCCCCTCATGGCTTCCTCATACAGATGGTCGATCTCCGGCGTCGAAACCTGGCCTGAAAGGCTGCGCTTACAGAGCCAGCTTTGGTGAAGCAATCGGCCCACTTCCTCGATCCGTGTCCTCGTATGCTGGAGGATCTGGATGGCTTCATCGACCATCTCCTTCATGCGTTTCAACTCGGTTTCCCGGCTCTTAAAGTTCGCGATCTTGGACTTGGCGACTTCGGACGCAATTCTGGAAAATCCTGTGAAACACAACATCAAATGCGACTGAAATTCATGCAATCGATCTTTGGTCAAGATGATGGGCGATACTTGGAAGGTATCGTTCCGCTTGAAGTCGATCCGGTTGAACCCACCGAATGCGGCCGAGATCTGATCTTGCGAGCCCACATTTTCCTTGATGATCTGCTGTTCCATATGGATGGCTTGGGCGGCTAGTTCATCTTTGGAAATATATTTCCCCCGCAAAGCAGCGATGGCATGGATCAATCCCACCGTGAACGACGAGCTGGATCCGAGACCCGATCGCGCGGGCAAGTCGCCGTCGTGATGAATTTCGAGCCCCTGATCATCGCACCCGGCCCAGGCAAGGATGGCACGGACGGCCGGGTGCTTGATCTCTTCGACGCGGCGCACATTTTCAATGATCGAATAGACGATGCGGTGCCTGTGCTCGAAGAAAGGCGGGAGGTACCGGCAGCTGATATGGCAATATTTATCGATCGAGGTCGCCAGCACGACCCCGCCGTGCTGCTGATACCAAGCGGGATAGTCGGTGCCGCCGCCGAAAAATGAAATGCGGAACGGTGTTCGTGTAATGATCATGCCGGAAAATCCCGCGTTTTCTCCACGCTCATAAATATGGGAATCGAATCAATCACCGAGCAGTTTCCGGTGTAATCGAACTTTGGCCATAGCTTCGACGTTCATCCGTTCCTTGTCGCCGAACTTCGTTTCGACCAATTTCAGATACGCCGGGTTCGAAAAGTACTTTTGCCATGCTTCATCCCGAAACCTCAGCACCTCCGCCGCAGTTACATGCTTCGTCGGAAGCGGTTGGCTATCGTACGACAGGAAGGCGTACCCATTATAGCTATCCGGCAATTTCCATCCTTGTTGTTTGGCCATGTGGTACATCGGGCTTCCCGGCAAGGCTTGACAGGGATACATATTGACCATTTCGGTATTTAGTTCAAGCGCTAAGTCCAGTGTTTCCCCCATCGTCTCCAGCGTATCGTCAGGAAACCCAAAAATGTAATTGCTGATGATGTTCATCCCGGCAGCACGGACCTTGTTGCAGACGGCTCGAATGTTGACTTCCTGAAACGACCCCTTTGAGACCTCTTGCCGCACCGTTTGGTTGCCGGCTTCAATCCCAAGCGCCAGCCAGTTGATGCCGGCTCGCCGGAATAAGTCGATATACTCATGGCGTACCGTATCGACTCTGGCATAGGCCCACATCCGCAACCGCAGGTCACGTTCGATGATGTCTCCCAAGAGAGGCTCGTAGTATTTACGATTCAAGAAGAACATTTCGTCGCTGATGCGGACGGTCTCCACCCCCAGCTCCGCAAGCTTTTCAAGCTCGCCCGCGATCAACTTCGCACTCCAGAACCGCATTCCCCGTGAATGGGAGGCATCGATCCCGCTTCCGTTGTCCACGCGATTCACGATGTTGATCATACAGAAATCACAGGCAAACGTGCATCCAAGAGACGTGTAGATCGCCGCGAAGGGTGTGCGCTTCTCATGATCGAACTCAGCATGCCAAAAATGCGCTCGATACAAATCCAGCGGACGCGACCGGTACGGCAGAAGATCCCACGCGTAACCCGGCATATCGAGGTCCATCCGATCTTGCGGCACGACTGATTGCGGCTCGTTCAAGATCGGCCGAATCTTGTTCGAAGAATCGACCGCCTTATATCCAATCCCCTTCACAGCTCCCAAATCGGAACGAAGATCGGTCCGCAGAAGATCGTGCAGCGCATAGACACCTTCGTTCAGGAGCACGAAATCGACGAACGGAAGCTGCAGGACATCCATGGGCAATGCGCTGGTATGAGATCCTACGAAACAGACGGGGAAATTCGGATGATGTTGTTTGAGCTCTTTCGCAAGTGCGCTGGCCCCGATCATTCCGGTCGTCCCGGAATTAGGGTTTTGTCCGTACACTACGAACACGACCAGGCGAGGATTCGCGCTCCGGATACGACTCACCGCTTCAGACAGCGATAACTTCTCCGCATCACAATCCAGAATCGCCACCCCGAAGTCCTTTGCTCGACATGACTGTGCCAGCAACAGAGCCCATGTGGGAGGTTCAATCGCCGAATAGGTCTTCGCCAATCCTTGATAAGCCTGCAAGGACGAATCCGCATTGACGAAGAGCACATCAAGCCTCCGGGAAGGCATGCGCGGCGTCGCCATCACGACCAGTATCTCTCCTCGACTTGTAGTGGAATACTTCTCACAAGACCGATCTGTGCATCATGCCAGGCACGATCATCCGACTGCAATCCCGAAAGAGCTCATCAGCCCCACGATTCAGTCAGCAGAATATTCGTTCTTTGAGCTTCAATGCCAGCGTATACGGATCGCGTCGGAGCAGTGGGGAGCGAAGCAACCGATGCCGCCACATATTCTTTCTCAGCGAAGAGAGGTCCTGAGGCAGAATTTGCCCGATCACCTGCGACGTGCCGTTCCGGAAGCGATGAACCGTACTTCCTTTCAGGATGCTCTTGCCGTACTCGTTCACAGCCTTACGATAGGCGACTTGTCCGGGCTTCTCCACATCTCTCAAACGCTGACTGCGCTGATCATGGTGCAAACGACCGAAATTCGCAACCACCGGAATAAAATACGGGCTATAGCCCTGCGCAAAAAATCCATACATGAAACCCAAATGCGGACAGGTTCGAAACCAATCGCTCGACCGGGTATCGGGAAACCACGCTCGAATCACCTCGCTTCTCGCGCAATAGTTTCCTTCGGGTAAGGGAAATCCGCTTACAAGCCAAAAGGCCAGAAAATCCTGCTTCTGCGGAGGTGGATCCGTAAAAAAATCCTGAAAGCAGACATTCAGCAGATCACCCTCCTCGGACATGGTTTGGGCAAATCCCCACACCAGCGATACTTCATCATCCTTTTCAAGCACCTCAACGCATTTTCTGAACCAATTCGGATCGAGAAATCCATCGGAGACGCAACATTGAATGATGTACCGTCCTCTCGCCATGGCAAAAGCCTTTTGATAGGCTTCTACGACATGCTCATCCCTTTCAGATACCCACCGCAGATGGGGGAATTCTTTGAGAATCTTCACCGTATCATCCGTCGATCCTCCATCGACGACAATATGCTCAAAGTTGCGAAACGTTTGCGCCGCCACACTTTCGATGGTCTGCCGGAGAAAGCGCCCATGATTGAGCGATGGGGTCACGACCGAAATCACAGGTTGCGAAGCATCTCCAAAATCCAAGAGCATTTACCCCTGAGAACTCGGCCCGTATTGGGGACAAGCCTCGGTTTCTTCTGGGGCGCTAACTATTACGGGGCGAATCTGACGAATCCACTCCTTCGCCATGACATACTGCAGAAACACCATGGCGAGTCCGGAGATCACCAGCGCGCCCATGGCCTTACTTTCGGATAATTCGCCGAACCCGACACCCATCGCACGTCCCAGGAGGCACAATGGGACACCTAATGCTGCCGCGTACATGATTCGCCGAACCGGCCACACGACGGGCAAAGCGCGGCAACTGATAGGGACAACCGCAGCAAATGCAACCACTGCAGCCGCGAGCAGCGCCAACGCCGTCCCCAACAGTGGTTCATGGGAAGCCAGAAGGTATACAAGACTGGGCGCGACAAGCGCGCCCAGCACGACAGGCAAGACATTGACCGTCATATCGACCTTCGCCAAACCGAGATGGTGAAGTGTCGAGGAGACGGCCCGGAATGTCTCGGTCAAAGCAGGCCATATGAGGATCGAGGCTATCGCTTGAAACTGTTCTCCTAAGAGAAGTTTCACCATAAATGCCGCGTTCCCGATTAAAAACGCGCCAAACAGAATGACAGCGGGAATGTAGGCCGCCGCGTAGTCATTCCATGCCCGCGCAATCCCCTCCCTGTCTTGCCCCTTGAGTGCTCGAAACAACATAGGACTGTAAAACTCGTTGAATAGATTTTCAAAGGTCTGCATGGGTACTGAGCAGATCATATAACCAGCGGCAAACAACCCGACGGTCGTAATGTCGGCAACCCAGCTGAGAACAAACCGATAACTTTGTGTCTGGATCCAGAAAAACAGGAACGCTATCGCCTGCGGCCCCACAAACATCAAGAGTGTCCACCAATCGAACGGGAGTATGCCCGGCGGGTGAGCCGGCCCCGCATGAACAGACTCTCTGGCATACCGATCTAAAATCACATAGGAAAAAGACGAGAGAAGAAATCCGCAAAAGATTCCAAGCAACCACAT
>Ga0134126_10002559_pt1 | contig 22937 bp, 26 predicted proteins | sample KB31752_FD_96881 | JGI IMG/M metagenome (GOLD analysis project Ga0134126, IMG submission 96881) | Terrestrial soil microbial communities with excess Nitrogen fertilizer from Kellogg Biological Station, Michigan, USA - KB3-175-2 | ecosystem: Environmental > Terrestrial > Soil > Unclassified ... | reverse complement strand
GAACAACAAGCAATATGATGCCCGTCCAGAAGATTGATGGTTTGGTTTTCTTCTTCGTCATATAGTCCCCTTAGGCTTATTGGTCTGTTTTGGGAACGTAAATATAAAAATAATAGCGGTTTTACATTTAGGCTTATAAATATTTCAGCCCGATAGCATACAGGCAACCGTCGGCGCTGCCAAAATAAATTACACCTTTATCAATAACGGGCGAAGAAACTATAGGGCCGAGTGTATACAATTTGTTCATGATGTTTACCGAATTCACATATAGCACATTATCCAGGCCCTTTGAAAGGTAATCGTAATTAAGCGTATCTTTCTTTAATAATTTACCGGCATTGCTGTTCCTTCCATCGGTAGTAAATTTATCCGACTGTTTTCCTGATATAAGATTAACCGCAAAAAGCTTGCCCGTGAAATCGCCGAAGAAAGCAGTATTCCCGGCGATGGCTGGCGATGAATAAACATACCCATTGGCCTTAAATTTAAGTTTCAGCTTACCTGTCATAGCATCAAAGCCCAAAAATTGATAGGTATCGGAGGTTGCGGTATACACCATGCCGCCTTTTACTGCTGCCGAAGCCAATATCCACGAGCCATTTGCGTTGTATTTCCAGGCAAGTTTCCCAGTATTTGCATTAAGCGCATAAAAATAGCCATCCCTCGCACCAAAATAAAACAGTCCGTTGCTGCATACCGCCGATGCCTGGATGCCTTCCATTAGATGTATCACAGGCTGATCGCCGGTTTTAAATTTCCACATCAACTTACCGGTGCCCGCATCAACAGCGTACATATAAGTATCCCAGCTGCCAAAATATAATTTCCCGTTGTATAGTGCCGGGCTGGTATGGATAAGCCCCTTTGTTTTAAAAGCCCATATAAGTTTGCCGTTCGCGGCATTCACAGCGTACATATTGCCGTCGCTGCTCCCAAAATAGACGGCAGGATTTTTACTGTCGTCATTAAACACAGGCGACGACAGGAAAAAATCATATAAATCATCCATGTATTGGTCATGCGGTTTCATGGTCCATAAACCTTTGGCGCCTACCTTCTTTTCGCCGCCGGTTTTAAATTTCCAGATCAACTTCCCGGATTTGGCATTAAGCGCATAGTAATAACCATCGAAACTGCCAAAGCACACCCTGTTGTTTTTTACCGCGGCAGACGAATTTACGACGCCTGCAGTTGCAAATTTCCACAGCTGTTTTCCCGTTTTTATGTCGATGGCGTAAAGGTTATGGTCTTCGCTGCCGATGTAAGCTATGCCGGCGCTAATGGCAGGCGAGGAAAATATCTTGCCCTGGGTTTTAAATTTCCACCTCAGGTTTCCAAATGAGCTGAAGTTTTCGCCCGTATAAAACCCGGTATGCGCTGCATTGCCACGAAATTCAGAAGACCGCGCTTCGGCAGCCTTTTGGCCGAAAACAATGTTCGGCAGTAAGAAAGTAATTATAAAAATGTATTTCGACATGACTTTATTGTATAAGGAGATTTGTATCTGAGTCAGCTAAAATAATATATTGGCCAGCGGCCGGCCTATTCAAAGGCCATTCAAGTTTGTTCAAAATAAAATCCTTTGGCTCGCAATTCAATCCGTGTCAAAACGGTTTAAACAAATACTTATTTTTACCTGTAATTGATATGGATATTAAAGCGATAAAAGCCACCTTAGCAGAAATACAGGATCTCCGCGTTTCATTCCTTCGCGAAGGTAATTTTCAATTTATCTATAATAAATGCCACCAATATGGCTGGGCGGATACCTGGCTTTTCCTTGTCGATGGCCAGAGGGCCGGTTATGGCGCGGTTTGGGGTACCGACCGCAGGGAGGACCGGGATAGCATCTTCGAGTTTTATTTGGTTGAGCCTTTCAGAAAGCCGGCAAGTTTAATTTTTGAAGAGTTTTGTTCCGTCTCGGGCGCCAGTTTTATCGAATGCCAAAGCAATGATTTCCTGCTGGCATCGATGCTTTATGAATTTGCGGAAAACATAAATGCCGAAGCCATACTTTTTGAAGATGATCTGCAGACTGATCTTGCTATACCAGGCGTTACGTTTCTCAGGGAACCGGCGACGGCTGATAATAGCGCCGATGCCGGTGGTTATTTTTTGGAAAAGGATGGCGAAGTTGTCGCTACCGGCGGCTTCTTCCTCAATTACAACAAGCCCTACGCGGATATTTATATGGAAGTTAAAGAGCCTTTTCGCCGGCAGGGCTTTGGCGGTTTGATCGTGCAGGAACTAAAAAAAGAAATTTATAAGTTGGGCAGGGTGCCCGCCGCACGATGCAATATTGATAACAAAGCATCAAAACCAACCTTGTTAAAGGCCGGTTTTAAAGTCTGCGGCGCAAGGTTGAAAGGGACTATAAAAAGGAAGCATGATTAAAAATTACGGTAGCCATATACCAATTGAAACAAGGTTATTGCTATTTCGTCCTGTCTTTTACCACACCTTTTTGCATAAAAGCATGGTAAAGCAACCCGGACGGTTTTTTATATTATTGCACCTGGTGGCCGTTATTATTGCATAGGAGAAAAAAAGAAGATTAGTGTAACGTTTGGCGCTTATTATGAGTCTTTTATTTTGATTTTGCTTTTCAGAACTTTATATCAATCTTAATTATCGCAATTGTTTTATGGAAAATCCGGCCTTAACCCCCGTTAACGATGCAGTGGCCATCAAAGGGGTAAGAATACGTTCGGTTGATATTTTACGCGGCGCGGTTATGATACTGATGGCTATCGACCATGTGCGTGTATATTCAGGCATACCCGCAGGCGGGCCCGATCCCGGTACCTTCTTTACGCGCTGGGTGACGCATTTTTGCGTGCCCGCCTTTGTTTTTTTCGCCGGTACAAGCGCCTTTTTATATGGCAATAAAATAAACGATAAAGGCAAGCTTGCGCGATATTTGATAACCCGCGGCTTAATGCTGGTAGTGCTTGAGCTTACCCTGCTGCGCTTCTGCTGGACATTCAACCTAGATTACGCGCAGTTTACCCTGGCCGGCGTTATCTGGATGCTGGGCTGGTGCATGGTGCTGCTTGCCGCTTTTGTAAAGCTTTCGCCGCGTACCATAGCTATAACGGGGCTCATCATCGCCTTTGGGCAGCAGGCATTTCATTTCCTCCCTCGAATTTTACCGGTTGACTGGCGCAACTATTTCGGCTGGTTTTGGGAGTTTATTTATCCGGGAGGTACCAACGGGCCGCCGCATATCGCCATACTGTATGTTATTGTGCCCTGGATAGGCGTAATGATGGCCGGCTACGGTTTTGGTAAAATATTAACCGGCGACCCTGTTTACCGCCGCAAATTTTGCCTGTGGGTGGGCCTTTCAGCTATTGCTGTTTTTTTAATAGCAGGCAGCCTGGTGATCCTGTTGGGGCCGCCCTCAAAAAGCGGCATGCCATTTTTCTTTCGATTGCTGGCCCAGCAAAAATACCCGGCATCGCAGCTTTACCTGCTCATGACGCTTGGCCCTATCATCGCCCTGGTGCCCTTTGCCGAACGCGCACAGGGCTGGTTTTCAAAAACGCTTGCCACCTTTGGCCGTGTGCCGCTGTTCTATTATTTGCTGCATATCCCGCTCATCCATTGCGCGGCGCTGCTGGTTAACCTCGCCAGGGAAGGCAGCACAAACCAGGGTTTTTATGCTACCGCCCCCTTTACCGAGATCGACCCTGTACACCGCTGGGGGCTGCCCGTACTTTACCTGGTATTTATCCTGGTTGAAGTGGTGCTGTATTTTGCCTGCCGCTGGTACGAGCGTTACAAGTTTTCGCACCCGGAGAAGAAGTGGCTGAAGTATATTTAGGGGCGAGAGCAGGATAAATGGTCTGCTTCGTAAGGTTTTACCAAACCTGGTAAATTTCCCTCGAACCTGTCAGGTACATGTCCTGGTAGCCCTGCATTATTTCTTTCATTTTTTTCATTTCTTCGCTATCCTGCATGTATTTCTGAAAGCTTTGCTCATAGGCCGTAAGACTGTCGAACCGGCTAACCATTACCACCCTGTTGTATTGGCCGGTCATATCAGTCATAATGCTAACCAATTCGGTACTATCAGCCATGGCTTCTTTAAACATTTTAGCAAGTTTTGAAGCGTTGCCCGGCTTACAGGTAAAAATGTCGTGAACGATGATCATAATAAAGTTTTTAATGGTAAATACTTGGGAGAAACAAATAACATACTAAGTTATAAAGTTTTAGCTATCAAATTCACAGGTGCCGCCCTAAGTTTTTACCATTGACGGTTGAATCGCCCCTGGCAACGCCATGAGGAAGCGAGGCGGGGTTAGATGCCCACGTTCATTTAGGTCACAGCTTTTTATGTTTTCAATGTATTGGCGTTTACAGGCTTCGCGACCTTCAGTTCGCGTAACGCCGCGTTTGTCTGGTCCCGGTTTATCCTGTCGGATTTTGGGGGTTTAACATTTTTGGTTACGGCCGGCTCCTGGTAAAAGTGGAGAATGTTTTCTTTTAATGCATTGGTGAGATCTGCGAAATTGTTCTTCTGCAGCTTAATAATCAAATCGCTGTAAGTTTTATCCGCAAGGCCGTACTCGCCCCTCGCGGTAATTTTACCGGTGTCGAAATCTATATTCTCAAAGGTTACCTCTTTGCGTTCGCGCAGCTCGTTAAGCGCTGCTGAATAATTTTCCACGGAAGCATCAAAGCCTTTTAAAAACAGTTTCTCGCCTTCGGGGCCGGGATCTTTAAATTTTAAAGATTTCAATGGCCCGATCTTAGGCGCAAGCCGGATAACAATCGACAGTACCTCCGGTATCAGCCCGGGCCTTTCCCGGTCTTTACCAAACTCGGCATAATAGTCCCTCCTTTTCATCCGGTATTCAAATTTTTCCTTCGTTAGCGTGGGGTCTGTTTTTATAAGGCTTTGCTTTTTGATGACCCAGGCCGTTTTGGTCAGCGCAGGCAGCAGGCCTTTAACCGACCACCTGAAGGTAGCTACCGCCAGGTCGAAATTTAGGAAAACATCTTTAATATTTTGCCCGTAAGTTTTTAGAAAAGCCCGCTCCAAAACCGGCTTTGCAACGTTAAAACCGATAAAGTTATGGTATGATTGCGGAAGATAGCCGCCGCGGGCAGTTTGCAGCACATCAAAAGCAAATTCCATCCGTTTGTGCGAGGTATGGTCGTCATCGTAGGTTACCACATCGCCGAATTTCTGCATTTTAGGATAAACTATCGGCACCGCTATGTTTGTGGCCAGCGAGTGGCCGTATTTATCCGTCATATAGTGCGACAATGCCCCCAGGGCAAAGGCGTACTCATTTAAGTTTTGAGATTCAGACAGCAGCGCGGTTATAAAATCGCCGCTGCGCACATAATGCACCAGGTTGGTAAAGTACGGGTTGCCCAAAGGGAAATAGCCCATATCTGCGATAAGCGAACCGCCATAGGCGTACGACCGCGCTTTTTTTAAAGAGTCGACCGGGGCATCGGGGTATTTTTGTTTTAACAAGGGCAATATGGCTTTGTCCCAGCAGGCGTCAATAACAGCCTCATGCGCCAGTACCGAGTAGGCGTTTGAAACCAAAGGTGTGATCGCCGTCAAGGCAATCGCTAAAACGATGCATCTGCATAATTTAATAACGCACATACAAAAAGGGCTAATATTTTTAAAATATCAAAACCGCGAAATTGTTTGCGTAGCTTGCTGATTAAGTGATTATTAGGGCAGAATTATTAAATATCCCGCCTGGATCACGCGAAGCTGTTGCGCGTGTGCCAACCGGCAACTGTAAAACGTAGCCTTACAAAACATGGTTTACACATGGTTTACATAATTTATGGTTTACAGTGCTGTATATAACTGTTAATCAGTTGATTAATGGTTTACAGAGGCCCGATCATGGTTTACACTGTAAACCGTTTTTGGTGTTTTTTATGCGGTTTGCCCTCTCCCCGAGTATGCAGCGCTGCCATTAGCGCAAAGGCTACCCGTGGTTTGGGACCCTGAATTGTGCATGCATGCAGGAATTTTCACAGCGACCCATTGCAGCTCAAAAAAACGCCATAATGTAATTGTAAAGCTAACCATACTTTCGCAAATTTACCCGGTTAAGCGCCGTAAAATGATCTTCCAAACCACGAGAAGCTATTGCGCACGCGCCGGCCGTCGTTCTCACGGAAGAGCGGAGGATTTGTCTACCCAAATTGTTAACAGTTGCATTCGCCGAATATATTCTTTTTAATGAGTAGTTTTTGAGCTTTAAATATCTTCAATACTCCTATAACTTTGAAATTTTCGGCATCATTCCTAATATTGACCTTAAACTCTACTCTCAAGGTATAATTCCCATTGGAATAAATGTAGAACACCTTGTCCTTGAAGTCAACCAGGTTAAATCTTTGCATTTTTCCATTAATGGAAACGTAGGCAATCTGAGCAAATGCCTCACTCATAATATATTTCCGCTTGATTTCGTCGAGTCTCGATAGATAGAAGTAGCAAACGCATCCTTCGACGTCATTTGGCAATTTTGTAAAGGTGTTAAGTTTAACGCTGTCCTGTAGTCCAATTTTGCCCTGAATTAAAATGGCGTTGTGTAATGGTTGTTTTTTTAATCGAACGGTGACTTACTTCTTTTTTAAGTGAGCCCGATTCGGTTGTCGTTCTTATGCGATTACAATTGTCGCGTTTATCAGCGGACATAAACAATACTGGTGTTAAAAGAATTATTAATGTTAGTTTCATTGGACTTTTTTTAAAATGAAATTATCGAAGCGATATATGAATGTGAGTTGATGTTCCGGAGCCTGGGAAGGCCATGGTACGTATTGGTTTGTTACCCACTTTACTTGAAGACCAGGCGAATAATATTCTAACCATTTTTCGTTCAGGGCGCCCCCGCCTCTCCCGCGCGTATGCAGCGCAGCCATGAGCGCAAAGGCTACTCGTGGTTTGGACCCCAATTATCGCTCGGGAAGGAATTTCGCCTGTAAGCATTTTAACTAAACCTTTGCAGAGGCTAAAGTTGCGGATTATATTTTATTAAATGCTCTTCCGAATCACGAGAAGCAATTGCGCACGCGCCGGCTGGGCATTCTCGCGGAAGACGAGGAAACGCAATTCTGGAAATTTATATTAACAACTACTCTAATACACTACCCACCTTGCTATACGGTGGGTTAAGTAACGAGCATTTAACTTTGATTCAAAGATAAATCATATTCTTCAGATCTTTCTTCATCTTGAACCAGCCTCCATCCCTCTTTCAGCCTTTTCTCGGCTTCTTTTCCTACATAAAAAGCACCAATATACCGGAAACTTTTCTTTATTTTACGTGAAAAAGCCTTATATATCTCATTGGAAAATGGATAGTCCGAAATCGTCGCAACCCTGCCAGCAATTATTATATTTTCTTTTTCTAAAAATATCCCCCCTAATTTAACAGTTATGCTAACATGGTTTAAACCTTGGTCAACGGCGTACTTTATACCTCCTTTTTTTTGCGGAATCTCTTCTATTTTCAGGTGAGTATTTTTAGGTATGATCAGATAATTATCAATACGATTCCAGTCGCCAAATTTTGTATAACCTAAATTTGGAACTTCAAAAATTGATTTATATCCGGGTGTTGATTTTGAATCAAACAACCCGGTTTCATAATATTGTATTGAAAACATTTCTTCTATACTTTTCAATATTGGTTCAAAATCAACAAGTAGCGCGAAAAACATAATTTGCTTGCTCTTCATAGTCGCTTATAATTTTGGAATTAGTATTAATTGTTGGTCCGTCATATCAAACCCCTCTCCCGCGTATGCATCGCCGCCACAAGCGCAAAGGCTACTCGTGGCACGGACCTTGAATTGTACACGCAGGCAGGAATTTTACCTCTACCCATCGCCGCTCAAAAAACGCCATAATGTAATTGTAAAGCTAACCATACTTTCGCAAATTTACCCGGTTAAGCGTCATAAATTGATCTTCCAAACCACGAGAAGCCATGACGCACTTGCTGGCCCGTCATCGCGGGAGAGGCGAGGGGAAGCTACCTTTTAATAGTAAAATGAGCGTTTATTTTTAGCTTTTCCTTTAGTTCGTTAAATTCCTTTGCATTCATAGGTCCTAAAATTCCTTTCTCAGGAAAATAAGTAAATTTTTTATACACGGGCACAATCAAGTAACTGTCAGGATAAACTTGAACAATTATATAGTTATCGTCCCATCCTAATGCGCTAAAGTGATTATTACTAATTAATTCTACACAGTCACCGTTAGTGTTGACCCTGTAACACAAAGCTTTACCAAATTCGTCGTTTTTGAGATAATATCTACCAGTTAATTGTTTATCTCTATTACATGAAGTAAGCAGTAAAAATATCGCTAAAAACAAAAGTTTTAATTTAACGGTCATAACTTTATAATTAGGGTCTTGTAATTGGTTCGGTCCATATATCATATTGAGATGTATTGCCTCGCTGTCCGTAGACTGTGTCTACGGATACACTATGCCTGTAGTCTGCGACTACAGTGCATAAAACAAACAACCAATGCCTCACTTTTTTCCGTTAACGTCGCGGAGTAGTCAACTGTAACGGCAAGTCCGGTTGTCACCTAATTGGCGCCTACATTAACAACCGCAAGACCCTATAAAATTCTTTTCAAATAGTATATCTGAGCCCTTCATTAATGTAATTATCCCTTCTTCATTAGACCCTTCAGTGCCGTCACTTTCCTTTTTTGTAATTTTTGTCTTCAAGTCATAAGTCCCATTAGAATACAAATAAATATCGGTGCCTTCCTGATGTTCCTTTAGAATGAATTTTTCTATTTTTCCATTAACTGAAACGAATGCTATTTTAGCAAAATCATTGACGAAAATATATTTTTCTTCTTTTTTATCTTTTTTAGATAAATAAAAATAACAACTACAACCCTCTATATCCTTTGGTAGGACAGAAAAAGCGTCTAAACTAACTTTGACTGTTTCTTTTGGCTGTTCTGCTTTTTTTTCTTTTAGATTTTTAGCGCTATCTAAAGACAAATTCTTGTTTGAGTTTGAATCTACTTTAGCAATAATTTTAGTTTTTTGCTGAGCTTCGGAACCGGAGGCAGTAATCTCCTTATCGTTATTTGAAGAGGTTTTACTGTTACAAGACATTAATGATAAAACCAACAGAATTGAAATTACTTTATTCATAATTATCTATATTAATTTTTAAGGCACTGATATGTGACTATGGTTATAGTGTCCACCAGGAATGTCACGAGCCCATGGTGCATAAACTAGCTCGCTGTCCGTAGACGCAATCTACGGACAACGGAATGAAAATTAACGCGCGTTTCTGTAGTCGCATGCTACACATGCTTCGGGATGCGATTACGGGCAAAAAAAGAAGAAAAGTCCCGGTGAAAAAAAGGGCCTTTATTGTACCCCCGATTCGACCGAATAACCATGAACCTAAGGGCAAGGAAGAATTTGACTATCGAATTCCGGTTTTTACTTCATTATTCAAAGTTAGGTGTTCGATATTAAAATCCTTAAGTTGACGCTTATGCGCGCGTGCGGGACGAAATCCCAAATCCAACCGCCCCTTCTATCAATATTTTTACAGTAAATTTATAGCACTTTACAATATTACCCCGATATTGATTACGAAACCATTTACAGCCTTTCGACATGAAAAAAAATTACGCTTTACTTTTCACTTTATTGTTGTTTTTCCCATTTGTTTTACTGGCGCAAAGCGGCAAAGTTTATGATAACCTGTCCCTCTCCAGTAAAATATTAAAAAGCGAGCGGAAGTATGCGGTTTACCTGCCGCCGGGCTACGAAACATCCGAGCGCAGCTACCCGGTGTTATACCTTTTGCATGGGGCCGGCGACGATCAAACCGGCTGGGTACAGTTTGGCGAGGTTTTAAATATTACCGATAAGGCCATCGCTGACGGAACGGCAACACCCATGGTCATTATTATGCCCGACGCCAATACCGGCCGCAGGGGTTATTTTAACGATATAAAAGGCGACTGGAATTATGAGGATTTCTTTTTTAAAGAACTGGTCCCTTTTGTGGAGAAGAAGTATCGCATAAAAAGCGAAAAACGTTACCGCGCTATTGCCGGCTTATCGATGGGCGGGGGCGGCACCTTTATGTATGCCCTTCATCATCCCGAAATGTTTTCATCAGCATGCCCTTTGAGCGCCGCTGTTGGCCCTTTAACTTTGGATGATGCCCGCAAAGCCGTTACTAAAAATAATCCCGGCATTGCCGATTCGCTTATTGTAAATTATTATAACCAGCATAGCGCCCTGGCCTTGATAAACAATATGCCTGACGACCAAAAGAAAGCCGTACGCTGGTATATTGATGATGGCGACGATGACTTTTTGTATGAGGGCAATTGTCTTGTGCATATCGCGATGCGTAAAAAAGAGATACCGCATGAATTCCGCGTACGCGACGGCGGCCATACCTGGACCTACTGGCGGGCCTCGCTGCCAAGTGTGCTGGAGTTCGTATCGCAGGCATTTCATCAGTATTGATTTTGATTTCACCGATTTTATTTTTTTTGATTACACCGATTTTGTATTTTTTGATTACACCGATTTTGTTTTTGATTTCACCGATTTTGTATTTTTTGATTACACCGATTTTGTTTTTTGATTTCACCGATTAGGCCAATGACCAAAGACACTAATGACCAATGACCAATGACCAATAAACCAACACCATGGAAAGAAGAAATTTTTTAAAGACCACCGCCTTGACAGCCGCCTCGCTGGCGCTGATGGGTAAAAGAGGCTTTGCATCTATTTTGGATGACCCTGCTTACCAGTTTAAAACGCTGCGTAACAACGTGGGGATGTTTGCCGAGAAAGGCGGCACCATCGCCTGGATGATAAATAAGGAAGGCATAGTAGTGGTAGATGCTGAGTTTCCGGAGCAGGCTACGCATCTTATCGGCCTGCTAAAAAAACAATCCGACCTGCCATTTGAATGGCTCATCAATACGCATCATCATGGCGACCATACTGCCGGCAATATTTCTTTTAAGGGCATTGTAAAAAATGTGGCGGCCCACGAAAATTCGCTGGCCAATCAAACAGCGGTTGCTATCAAAAGTAAATCGGAGGATAAACAGCTTTACCCGGGTACAACTTTCAAGGATACCTGGAAAATTAAGGTGGGGGACGAGCATATCAAAGCTTATTATTTCGGCACAGGGCATACCAACGGCGATGCCATGATTCATTTCGAGCACGCTAATATTGTACATGCCGGCGACCTTGTTTTTAATCGCCGTTACCCCTTTGTTGACAACAGCGCCGGCGCCTCGGTGCAGCATTGGGCGGTAGCGCTGGAGAAAGCCCGGAAAAAGTTTGATAAAGATACAATGTTTATATTCGGCCATGCTTTCGACCCGGAAAAGGTTGTAGGCACCATGGACGACATTATCGCGATGCAAAACTACATGGAGAAACTGGAAGCGTATGTTGCAGGCGGGATAAAGGCCGGCAAAAGCAAAGAAGATATATTAAAAACAACTTCCATACCGGGCATTACCGACTGGCAGGGCCAGGGCGTTGGCAATAGCATTACCGCGGCATACGAAGAACTGACTAAAACAACTTAGGATAGGAACCAAGAACCAGGAGTCAAGAACCAAGAACCAAGAATCAAGAACCAAGAACCAGGATAACAAGAAAACGAAGTCTTTACCCGGCAATTACTTTCCTGTTTCCTGGCTCTTGATTCTTGATTCTTTGGTCATTATGAATAATTAATAAAAAAGTATGAATACACTATCGGCCATTTTATTGGTTTTATTTCACCTGAACAGCAATGCTCCAAAAAACTCCAATTCGCGGGAAGTGCTGCAAAGCATGTACAAAAGGTATCACGGCGTTTGGCATAAGTCGTTAAAGTTTAATCAAACGACGCAACAGTACCGCAAGGACAGCCTTTTTAAGACCGCTACCTGGTATGAGCAAATTGTTTACCCCGATCTGTTAAGGATTGATTTTGACAAGCCAAATAGCGATAACGGCGTAATTTTCAGGCACGACTCAACTTATAGATTTATAAAAAATAAAATTGTGCGCTCAACAAAGGACGAAAACGAGCTGATATTTTTCCTTGGCGGGATGTATTCCATGCCTTTCGACAAGGTACTGAGCCATTTTGCCGATCTGCATTATGATCTTTCAAAGTTTCATACCAGTACCTGGAAGGGCAAACCCGTATATGTTTTGGGGGCCGACAAAGACGGCGATAAAGCAAACCAGCTTTGGATTGACCAGGACAAAATGGTTGCTGTGAGGTTTATCAAGTACGATGACAACACCAAGGAAGAAGGCTTTTTTGAACAGCAAATCCCCCTGAATAAAGCCTGGAGCGAAACCAAATGCAGCTTTTACATAAATGATAAATTGCTGCAGGTTGAAACTTACCACGATGTAGTTGCCGGCAATGATGCCGTTGACATGAGTGTATTTGACCCGGCAAAAATGGGAAAGTAGCACCGCTGATTTTAATGGTTGGAGGATTGCGCTGATAGCAGTTTGTGTTTCTCACGAGGCCCAATCGTTTATAAAGTTTATAAATGTTTGTAATATTTCTATATTGTGTAAATCAAAAATTCCCCCTTTAGGGGGTTAGGGGGCCAATATGTTAAAAACACTTATTACCTGCCTGTTGCTGCTGCCGGCGGCTTTATGGGCACAAACTGAACCAACTGTTATCCCATTATGGCCAAACGGCGCGCCAGGTTTCGAGAACCGCCGCAATGAGCCCGAACGGGCGAAGGATTACTGGGTAAGAAATATCCATAACCCCTCGCTTACGGTATTTTTACCGCCTAAGGATAAAGCAAACGGTGCGGCAGTAGTAGTTTGCCCCGGCGGCGGGCACCGGCTATTGGTTTGGACCGCCGAAGGCGTCGACCCTGCCAAATTTTTAAACAGCCTCGGCGTTACGGTATTTGTACTGAAATACCGGTTGGGCCGCGATACGCTGTCGCCCTATCAAATTGATGTGCATGCCCGGCAGGATGGTTTGCGGGCCATGCGCCTTGTACGCAGCCGCGCAGCTGAGTTTGGTGTCGATACAGGCCGTATCGGAATTATGGGATTTTCGGCAGGCGGAGAGGTGGTTGATATGGTGACCTTTAACCAGGTCCCCGCTGACGTGAACGCCCCTGACCCTATCGACCGTTTAAGCGCCAAACCAAACTTTGTTATACAAATTTATCCCGGCCCGCTTGATATTCCGGCAATCATACCGAAGGATACACCCACCACTTTCTTGCTGGCTGCTAATGACGACCCCTGCTGTGCTATATCGGTAGTGAAGCTGCTGGAAGCCTACCGCGACGCCAAAGTACCCGTGGAAGTGCATTTGTTTACCCAGGGAGCGCATGGGTTTAATATGGGCTACCGCTCCAAATTAAAATCGATAAATACCTGGCCGCAACGGTTAGCTGATTGGCTATCGGATAATAATATTTTACAGCCGATAAGCGGGGTAAGGCCGAAGGTGCTGCATTGAGGGTCTGGCCCCGGCCCCCTAACCCCCTGAAGGGGGAACTTTGATGTTTGGGAAGATTAGACTGTCAAAATCAAAATCCGAAAGTGCATAAATCCGAAATCGATCCGCTGGTAAGCGGACCGACGTCCGAAATTCTACAGATAGCTTAGCCACCACTGGTTATGCGTCTTTTTATATTTGCTGAACCAGCGGCAGGGGAAATATAATGCCGCAATCACAAATAGCCAAATCAGGTACACAACACCCAGGCTGAACCCAAAATCTTTGGGCGAAAACCAGAATAATGAATCACCGCTCTTGATCTGGCTGGCACTGTAGCCTGATGCAAAAAATAAAATAATATTGATTACCCTGATCAGGTAAAAGTGCAGTATGTAATAAAAGAATGGCACGCTGCCATAGGTAATAAAAACCGCGGTGACTTTATTCTTAAGATGTTCCGTGAGTGCTAATGCAATCAACGCCGGCCCGATGGTCATGCACAGGAACAATAGCGATGGCGGGTATTTACTGACATCTAAAAATGAGAGCAGTGTGTAAACACCATTGCGCTGCACCGACCATTGGGAAGGGTCGCCATAAACATTGATAAAGCGCAATACCAGGAAAAGACCCACGAGGGAAAAGCCGGTTATAAGTAAAATCTTTTTTCGCCGTTCGGGATCAAACGACGATTTGTAAAGCGAACCGAAAACATAGCCCAGCAGCATTACGCCAGTCCAGGGGATAACAGCGTATAGATCAAATATCAAATGGTTATGGCCAATGGGCAACACAGTGCCGAAGGCGGTAAAGAACATTTTTATGAGTACAAAACCGGCGCCGGTTTTGGGTAAATTCACAAAGTCAAGTACGTCATGGCCAAAAAATATCAGTCCGCCGAGTACGCCGATTACGGTTAGCGGCGCCCTGATGAGCAAGCCAAGGATGATCATGCTGAAACCGATCGCCCATATTACCTGCAGCACAATCACATTATAAAATGGATTAAATGTCAATGCGAACGACATTACTACAATCTCAATAAGAACAAGCCAAATGCCTCTCTTTATAAGAAAAATGCTCAGTTCGCTTTTAGTGCGCCTGACTCCCGCAAGGTAGGCGGATATGCCGCTCAAAAACACGAAGTTCGGCGCGCAGAAATGGGTGATCCACCTCGTAAAAAACAATATGGGCGTCGTTGTGGCTACATTTGTGGCGTCAACCCCCGGCGCTACATGGTGCATATAATCGCGGGTATGGTCCAGGGCCATTATCAGCATGATCACACCCCGCAAAATATCAACCGATTGTATGCGCTGCTTCGCTAAAGGCCGCGACTGATCTGTCATCATCAAACAAAAATAATATTTCTTTCCATTCCTGTCTGTTCAATAAAGTACAAGATGAAACAAGATTATTCAAGCCTGATCCTGCCATAAAAGCTGGCTTTGAAACCGCGTTTCCGGGCGTAGTAATAATGAAGATCAGTTCAAAAAAATAAATCTTTCGGCTTTAAAAAATGTTACCTTTAGATAAACCTCTAAAAATATGGCAAACTTCCAGGAGATCATCGCATCAGAGAAACCGGTATTGGTTGATTTTTCGGCAGAGTGGTGCGGGCCGTGCAAAATGATGCCGCCCATTTTAAAACAGGTAAAAGATGCGCTTGGCGATAAAGTGACCATCATTAAAATAGATATTGATAAAAACCCTGCGGCCGCAAGCGCTTACCGGGTACAGAGCGTACCCACGCTGATGATATTTAAAAAGGGCGAGACCAAGTGGCGGCAAAGCGGGGTTGTGCAGGCCAACCAATTGCAGCAGGTGATACAGCAGTTCGTCTGATAAGCAGCGTTAATATCGAATAATGAATTTCGAATTTCCAATATCGAATTTCTCACTTAGTCATTCGGCACTAAATAACTTAAGTTAGCTACATTCCCCCTTTAGGGGGCCAGGGGGCTAATATTACAATTCCTGGCAGCTAAAGCCCGCATTTTGAAGCAGCGACTCAATGTATCGGGGCGATATATCGTTAGCCTCAATCCTTAAAATATTATCACAATCTTCCAGGTCGAAGTTCCAGCCGGTAATAGCCGGAACCGAGGTTAGCAAGGGTTTTACCTCGCTAACCTGTTCTGGCTTTTCAACGCTTGTCATAAAAATCAGTATGTCCATGGTGCGTGTTGTTTTGCGTCAATTAATAAATCTGGTAGAACGACTATCGAACTACCGGATTTTGGACAAAAGTTTTAAACTTTATTAAATTATTCAGCCGCCTTTACGGGTTCGTCGGCATAATTGTCCCAGTTGTGATGTTCGCCCCAGCGGCCGGGGCCGCATCTTTGTGCCCATTTTTCTTTAAATCTTTCCCTTTCTTCAGGGCTCATGTTTTTAAAGCGTTCGGCCATGCGGTGGCGCATCCACGGGGCGCCGCCCTTATGGCCGCCCTTGCCAAAGCCGAAAAGGATTTTGCAAAAAACAAACAGGGCCAATGCCTGCCAGAAAGTGATCACACCCAGGTGAAATATTACCGGCATTAAATAGTTCCATAAACTCATCACCACAAAGCCGGCGACTGACAGGAAGGCGGCAACTGCCAATGGAATAAATATAAATCGCCCTCTATAAAAAAATGATTTCATGTCTTTAATTTTTTAGTATTCTGTTAATTCCTCATATAATTGACGCAGCCTTTTGCGCAGGTACAACACCGCGTACCGCTTTCGCGATACAAGGGTTTGTATCTTTTCGCCGGTGCGTTCAGCTATTTCTTTAAACGGGATGTCGTCAAGCTCCTGCCAGATGAAAACCTGCCGTTGTTCGTCAGGCAGTTCGTCCAGCGCAATGAACAATTGTTCCCAAAACAAGCTGCGCAGGTATTCCGTTTCCGGTGTTTTTGCTTCCGTCATCAGGATGGCTTTAAAGTCCGGGGCTTCATCGTCATCCTCTTCGGGCAGCATATCATCCAGCAAAGTTTCCGTCCGCTTTTTATGCTTGTCGATTATTTTGTTACGGGCAACACGGTACAGCCATGCGCCTGTTTGTTCAATAGGTTCCGAATTTATTACCGAGCTGAACTGGTACCAAACATCCTGCAGGATGTCTTCAGCATCGGCATCATTGTTGACCCTTCGCCTGATAAAGCCCAGCAAACTTTTACCATACGCTCCAATGGCTTGTATGATAGTGTTGTTTTTCTCTTCGGGCATTACGGCTGTTATCAATGTATTGTGTTTTATAAATATAGAGACGATTGAGTTAGGATAACATTTTAATTTTTCTAAAAAAAAGTTCATGGTTCATAGTTCATGGTTCATAGCTTTGTTTAATTCACTGGCTGCATTGATCTGATAGAAGGTTAAAAAAAATCCGGCTGTGAACAATGAACCATCAACTATGAATTAATGCACAATCCGGCTATGAACTATGAACCATTAACTATGAACTAATGTACAACACAAAACTTGCAGACAGGGTGCGTGAAGCGCTGGCGCATTTGCCGGATGTGGAAGAAAAAGAAATGTTCCGCGGCGTATGTTTTATGGTGAACGGGAAGATGTGCGTATGCATCAGCGGTAATGAATTGCTGTGCCGCATCGGGGCTGAGCAGATGGAGGCAGCGTTGGAAAACAACCACGTGCGCCAGATGGTGATGGCAAGAAACAGGCCAAGCAAGGATTTTGTTTATGTAAACGAGGAAGGTTTTCAGCATCAAAAAGACTTCGATCACTGGATAAAGCTTGCGCTGGAATTTAACCCGAAAGCGAAGGCATCGAAAAAAAGAAAATGATGGTGAGCGATTTAGTCTTGAGTTGAAAGTCCTGAAGTCCTAAGTCAAAATGAATAAAATTGGACTTAACAGTTCGCACAAACGCGATAAAACTCGTCGAAGCTTTCAATAATAAAATCTGCGCCTGCCTCCTTTAGCTCAAATTGGTTGAATGATGAAGTTAATCCAACAACGGTACAGCGGCTGTCCCGGGCCGATTTGATACCGTTTGGCGAATCCTCAATCGCAATACACAGGTCGGGGGTGGTTTGCAAAAGCGCTATGGCTTTGATATAAGGTTCGGGGTGCGGCTTGTGCTTTACCGTATCGTCGCCGGTGACCATTACGTCAAAATATTTTCCCAATTGGTATTTCTCGTTTATTAAATGGAAGTCTCTACTGGTAGTTGAACTGGCAATTGCCGTACGCATGCCCGTTTCCCTGACCATCTGGATAAATGCTAAGGCGCCATCGATCAGCTTTACTTCGGGAAAAAGACTTGCGTAATGCATCTTCTTCAAATCGTGCATTTCCTTAGCAGGGACTTTCCCTTTGGTTAACTCTTCTGATATATATTTGAAAAAATCAGCGTCGGGTATTCCTTTAAACCTGTCAAATATGTGTTCGTCGTAGTTTATTGAAAAATGATCAAGTGTGCGCTTTTTGGCCCTTGCATGAACTGGCTCGGAGTCGACAATCACACCATCAAAATCAAAAATAATATTTTCAAAACGCATCAGGCTCCCAATTGGTGTAAGTAATACACTAAGGTAGGTTTTATAATTGTACTTCGGTAAAAATATTTTGCCTTTATTTGAAATATGTACCTTTACCTTACATCAGTTATCATATTAATCATACTATGAACAAAGTCGCTAAAAAAGCAAAACAACTTGTTCCGTTTACAAGCTTGCTGGTATTTTTTTCCCTCATGGTTATAAACGCGCGGGCGCAGACGGCTGCAGATAATGAAGCAGCAACCCGGGAAATAAGTACCGCCATGAACAACTCGGCCGAGGATTGGAACAAGGGAAACCTGGATGCATTTATGAGTTTGTACGATGCATCCGCCACCATGATGATGACCAGGGGGCCGGTTGGGCTGGATTCGATCAGGTACTTATACGAAAAGCATTATTTTAAAGGCAGCATGCCGAAGCAAAACCTGCGTTATTCGGATATGAAGGTGCGGCTGCTGGGAAATGACCATGCGTTATTAACCGGCGCTTTTACCTTATATGGCAATAATTTACCCGAACGTACGGGAAGATATTCGCTGGTGCTTATCCGTACCAAAAATGGCTGGCGGATACTTCATGACCATTCCAGCTGATCCTAAATCGAAGCAGGTTTTACGGTTGTTGAAACTTTGTAATTATTATCGGTTTGCGGCGTTGGGTCGTCGTCCCTGTCATGTATCTGCAGTAAAAAGGCCATTATTATGGCATTGATAATTATAAAAACTACCCGGATATCATCCCATAGGGCCCTGTCGGTGATCATGAGGAGATCAGTGCCAATTTCGGCGACTATTAGTGCGGCGGCGATATAACAACAGCGTATTTTGTAGGACTTTTCCATTAGTGGGCTTAAGCTTTTTATTTTCTATTCTAATCCAAGATATTCTTTTTGTTTGATCTCAACCAGCCCCGACGATTGGTCCCGCCGCAAGTAAATACTAACGTGGTAAAAATTATTGTCGAACAGGTAAATATTGTTTGCCTCATCAACACCGTTGAACTTAAGCTCAAGCCCGTTTCTTTTGGCCTGGCTTATCATGTTTATAATATACTGCGGATCGGTAGAGGTATAGCTAACCGTACGGAGCAAGGTGCCGTTATATAACTTCGTATATCGGCCGACAACTATTTTTTCTGTATTTGGTTTGCCGCTGATGTTTTTAAAGTATTCCAGCTGCTGGCCGTCAACGTCGATAGAGTAATCCTGCCTGAATGCGTTGCCTTGCAGCAAAGTATTGTAAACCGCATCGTTGTTTAGGCTTGTAAAATAAATAAGGTCGGTAAACTTTATACTTTGCCCGCATGCAGCCGAACCGCAAAACAGCACGACCGCGAAAAAGAGCAGGAATTTTCTCATGATAATAGTAAATGGTTTTTCAAATATACTCTTTTAATTTTTACGTCAACTGCCTGGATGATAGGTTTTTTCCGCGTGTTTCAATACATCTTTTTTGTAAAACAATACATCTTTAAACTTACCTTCAATATACATGCCAGCCTGGTCGGTGTAGTGTTTTGAAGCAGGATCGAAGGATTCGCCGCCTGTTTCAATCGTTTTTGCCTTAATACGGGTACCGAATTCCACAGCTGCTATGAAACTATTGCCCGAATATCCATAGCGTTTTTGCGTGTTCATTGTGCGGCTTACAAATGATGGCAACTGTCCGAACAATGAAGATGTAAGCCCGACAGGCAGGCTGGGCTGACTATCGCTGAACGTAATTCCGTCGGCCGGGCGCTGGTAACGGTTAATATCGCCCCATTGCACCTTCCAGGCACCATACTGTTTTTCGAGGTTATTTAATGCCTTTGCAAGTTTTTCCAGCAGTTGCCCGCCGTTAATGGTTTGCATCATGTGTGCCACACGCGCCGTTTGAAATGTACTTTCTTCTGTTGTATTTACCGGCGGCAGCAAACGCATCATTAAGGCGCCCCATTCAATGGCCACGGTGGTAGCCACCGAATTTCCTCCGGTTCGTCTGTCCCACTGCCGCAAAATTTGTATCGGCCCGGCCAATGACTTTTTTACAGAATCGGGCGCCGCATCATACGCGCTGAATAATGGAGGTAACAATACATCAAAAGCAGCGAGGTAATGATCGTACCCTTTGCCGATCAACTCATCGAGCGTTATATTTTTGGCATCGCTTAGCAGCCTGATGGCGTTTACCGCCCGGTAATTTTGCCCGTCGGGCGACATGTATGCCGGGTATTTATTTTTATCGGGACTGCTTTTTCCTGAAGAGGCGAAGGGCGTGGAATTGCAGTTTTGTATCCAGCCGGTAGCCGGGTTATATACGTGGACAATTTCGTTTAGTGTATGCAGGCCCTGCCACTCGGTTGCCGGCTTTGTGCCGTCAACCGGTAAGGTCCAATCCAGTTTAGGATCCCGCTTTGGCATAAAGTTGCCATACCAGAATGCAATATTCCCATGGTCGTCTGCATAAACCGTATTGTTGGTTGCGTTTGACAATAAGTTCATCGCTTTTTTATATTCAGCAAAAGTTTTTGCCTTGGTGATGAGCCATGATTCCAGCAAGGCATTGTATGAACGGTTGTTGGCTTTGAGCGCCAGCCATTTCCCCTCGCGGCTGCCAAGTACCGGCCCATGGTGGGTGTAGTAGCCGGTTATTACCTTTTCCCCGGTATGATTGCCTGTTTTAACTTTTAAAATTAATTTCCGCGAAGTTACCGGCTTTAATGAGCCATTATATTCATAAAACCAATCGCGGCCTTTCTTCACCATTTTTTCGGCATACAGGTCGCCGACGTCGGCGTAGCTGCTGGTATGCATCCAGCCGCAGTGTTGATTAAATCCCTGGTAAACAAAAAACTGCCCCCAGGTAACCGCCCCGTAAACATTCAGCCCTTCGTCGCTCACCATTTGAATCTCACTCCGAAAGTAAAATGGCACATGCGGATTAATATATAATAAAGCATGCCCTGACTTTGACCGCGACGGCGCGATGGCAAAGCCGTTTGAACCAATTTCGCGTTCGTTAATGTTCGGCTTATAAATTGCGCCCAGCTTTTCAGTGCCCTTGCCGTAAAAATCGCGGGTCTCATTCAGGTTTATCCCGCCGGTTACGGTTGCCGAAACGCTTCCATCGGTAAACGTCAGCGCATACCAGGGTTCAAACCGTTGAAATACAGCTGGTTTAATGTTTGGGTGAGTGTATAGAAAATAGTTCACACCGTCGGCAAAAGCATCCATCAGCTTCCTGAACCAGGGCGCACTGTTATGGTAATCTTTAATGGCATCGGCGGTATCTGCAATCAATTGCAGCTGAACATCGGTGTACAGGGTCTTTTCTCCGTCAACTTCGGATTGCCTGCCCAACTGGTATAAATAGTTTTGTTCAATGCCTTTAAAATTATCCTCGCATTCGGCGTACATCAGCCCAAAAACAGCCTCTGCATCGGTTTTCCCATAAATATGCGGAACTCCCCAGTTATCGCGGATTATGGTTACCGCATTCGCCTCGGCCTTAAACCGTTTAATTTCATTAGCGCTGTATTTTTGTGCAGATGTGAGCAGCGGAAGAAATATCGACACAATAAATAACCGTTTTATCATCGTAACAATAGTTTTACTAAATAATTTTAAATGAAAGATGCTCCCTGATGCAATATTGTTAAAAAGCGCTATTTTTGCGGAATTTAATAGCAATATAATCGGATACAGCCCGTTCCTTGTAAGTTAGTTACTAATATAACTGAAAAATAAATGGCCGGGTACAACTTTTGCTCAGGAAACAAATTAAAATCAATTTATTCAACAGGCCGTTAATAAATTGTAAATAAAGAACTTGGATGATCATTAAACATGAAATCTGAGATTTAGTTGATCAACATTGTTTGATTATGATGTTGTGTGCGTTCCGGGGTGAGATACGGAACGCATTTTTTTTGCCGGTAACGTTTCCGGAAAAGCGTTAAGGCAGTCAGCCTAACTCCACTAAGCGCCGCTTGTCAAGACATTGCAGCCTTATAATTTAATAAATCCTAAACATTTTTGACGTTTATTGCTTTACCTTTTATAAATCCTATTATGAAATATGCATATGTGATCGGGTCGAACGCTTTTATTGTTCCCAGCAAGGTTGTAAGCTATAGCGACAACGGTGAGCAGAAAGAGTTCTTAAGGGTAAACTCCATTTACCACGATCTGCCGCCCTCAGCGGGTGAGACCTTCCTGGATATTGACCTGGATATTGAAGACACCGACGGAACGCCGGTGAACCTGCTTGCCAATAAGTCCATAAACGCTTTGCCATATACCATTAAGCAAGACCGCGACAGCATCCATGTTGTGAGGCCGGATGGATCGACGCTTATTCATGTACACCAGCTTGATGATGAGTCGGCGATGAGCCTCGAACATAACATCACCGCCGAATTCGAGGTACACGCGCCCGTCGTCGTTATCAGGATCACCGGGGATTTTATGCTTGGCAACCTTCATATATCGGCCGAAAACGAAAAACTCTACGTAAACAATAACGGCTATGCAACCTCAGCTTTAGCCGGCAAAAACCAGCTGCAATTTACCCCCGAAGGCGTGGTGCTGTAGGGGATTGGTCATTGGTCATTGGTCATTAGTCATTGGTTGTTATATAGCATGACATAAGATACACTTTTAGGCAATTCTTAAGAAAAAGTAAATGAGTACTTTTAGCCATCAGGCAAAGCGGAATTGAGCTCCGCTGGAGAGCAACTCACCAGGAATAGCCTGATTGACTGGAATGGTCTGGGTATCTTAGAAGCTGTCTAAAAATGGGATAAATTTATCATTGCCGTTGGCTTCAGCCAACGGGATTAAATAAAAGAAAGGTCGCCTTTAGCCAAATAATATGAGCGCAAGATCCTGCGGCTTTTTAGTCAGCTTATAAGATACCCAGACCATT
>Ga0134126_10002558_pt1 | contig 22949 bp, 18 predicted proteins | sample KB31752_FD_96881 | JGI IMG/M metagenome (GOLD analysis project Ga0134126, IMG submission 96881) | Terrestrial soil microbial communities with excess Nitrogen fertilizer from Kellogg Biological Station, Michigan, USA - KB3-175-2 | ecosystem: Environmental > Terrestrial > Soil > Unclassified ... | reverse complement strand
TTTCAAATGGATATTCCCTGGATGAGAATCTGTTAGGAAAGGTCCTTCAGCGAAAAAGAGCTAGATTGACTGAATATAAGAGGTTCAGATGTCGGAGTTTACGGTCGTAATGCATAAGACTAACCGCGCGAATGCTCATTCTCGAGAGAGGGACACTTATGCATCTCAGAGAGTATTTACAAAGAGTAGCCATGCTCTAAATATTATTACAGATAATTTCAGCCTTTCAGCTGACCTGACGGATAGGCGCAATGGAGATCTCTACATTGAAGAAAATAATGACCCGCAAAATGAATCTTTCGTCATATCTTTTGGTTGGTGCTATCGATGCGGAAATAACGCCAATCAGTTTGAAAAAAAGGCGATGTTCGAATTTCTTCAATCTCACCGCTCTAAAGCGATACCTGACGTAGATGCGTTGAGTGGAATTTATACTCTATTATCCTACGACCACCTCAGTGAAACGCTATGGATCTGTACTGACATGTGGGCTCAACACGGATTTTACTATGGATCAAATGACTGCAAGGTAGTCGTCAGTTCAAAGGCGTCGATTGTTGCCGAGGCATTGAATGCAAGTATTGATGGGGTCAGTTATTTGTCGCTATTGCGTGATACCGGTATTCCCCCTGGCAGGACTCTTTATTCAGACGTGTGGCGTGTGACATGCGGACGTGGTTTGTATGTAGATCTGAAAAATAGAACGGCTCGCATGGTCCAAACGCAGCCTTTATATCGGACTCCTCAAAACATAACGTTCAACGAAGCTGTAGATCAACTGATCGATGTCCTTGCCAGAGTGTGTCCATCTGCTGCCAGTGGGACGTCAACTGTAGTGGACCTGACGGGTGGAAATGATAGCCGCCTTATGGCGGCCGCTCTGTCTTCATCCCAGGGGGGCAGAATAGGAAAGCAAGTTACATTCAAAGTTGTCGGGGAGGAAGATCTTCCCGATGTAATGATAGCTCGTCAGATTGCAAATAAATTTGGTTGGACTCTGCAAAGAATCAGTAGGTGGACTGAGGGGGCTTATTCAGCGAAATCCTTACTGGAGGCGTCTATATTGTCAGATGGGAATCATCTGCCTAAGAATATACATCGCAGAAGGATACAAGAGTCGAAGTATTCCGGTTCGTTGATTGGACTTGTAGGTTCTTTAGGTGGTGAGCTCTTTCGAGACTTTTTCTGGCGCCACGAATTCCTAAAGATGGGACGTACCAATCGGGTGAATTTCGATGCGCTGTTAAAGCACCGGCTGTATGCTTCTAACGACGTAGATGTTGTGCGTGTCTCGGACGGCCAACTGACTCTACATGATCACAATCTATCGCTCCTAAGTCCCTATCAAACAATTGCCTCAGCAGCGCCTGATGTCCAGAATGTTTACAAGCTTGACATAATCTATCTCCACAAGCTGATGAGCAGGTCCTATTGTTGGGTTCTGTCCGATTTGCGGAAGTTGATTTTGCCTTTCTTGTCTCATGAAGTGACTTCTTTCAGTCTAAGAATTCCATGGGAATTCAGAGCTCATAGAAAGTTGATTACAGCAGCAGTAGAAAAAATAAGCCCTGCATTGTCCGCAATACCTACTGATACTGGTGCTCCGATGAGACCGTTGCGATTATCGTCCTTAGGAAGTTACACTAAATACACTGTGAATGATCTTTGGAGTGCTTATAAACGGCATTTTAGCAGTAAGAAGCCTGCTCAAAAGCAAAGTCCTTCATCAATCCCATCGGAGTGGTTCGATGTATTCGAACAAAATTGGGTCTCCAAAGGTGGAAGAAACATTCCGTTGAGCATGAAGAAAACGAGGGTACTGGATAACGGCGATTTGTCTGCGACCCAGTATCGAGAAATTCAGGCACTCCTGCTCGTCCAATCGCTTACACAACATTATAAGGGTATATCTCAATCTTTATCGTTCGGCGGTAGAGATGCACACTTTACCGAAGCTACCTATCTCCTATGAGCCCTTTTTGTGTCATCCCGCCAAATTGAACCAGAAGAAACCCTGTTTCACATGAACTAACCGGTCCACATCGGCTTCTTTCAGAATTGACACACTTTGTTTTCCTATACTTCGATTGGCGCATAGAAACCTCCTGGCTAGGGTGACAATTGTGCCAGAAAGTTCTCCTTATCACTGTCTCGATCTAGGGGAAGCTTACAATTCTCCACTGCAGCGTTCCCCCCTGACAGTCCCATTTGAACCAAGCTCATCGGTTCCTCAGTTAGATCAGCCACTGATCTCTCAATCGTGTAAATCAGGTGATCAGTTTGGGGATCTTTACCAGTTCGATCAATGCGCGACTGTTTCACAAGGGGTTTTGTTGGAAGAACCCCTTACAGTCCAGGGGACTTAGGATCTCGTGATACAGCCGGAGTAGTTTGGCACGTTCTACGCTCCAGTTAAATCGTTCACGCACAGCACGCTGTCCCGCTTCCCCCATCCGCCGGGCGAGATCAGGGCTTCGAACTAGGGTTTCGATCGCATCAGCGATCTGCTCAGGCACCGTCGGATCCACCATGATCCCTGCGCCTGCTGTCTCAGCAATTTCACGATAGTTTGGAAAGTTTGAATACACGACAGGGACTCCGAGGGACATACATTCCAGAAGCTTATTCGGCAAGGAGTTTATACAATAGCGCAAGGGTTGATAGGTCACCAAACCGATAGCCGCCTTTTTCTGGAAGAGCAACGCCTCCTCCTTCGAGAGAATTCCATGATATTCCACTTGCTGTCGAACGCCCAGGGCCTCAGCCTCACTCCACAAGGAGCGCAGATAGCCATCGGATGCGTTACCCGCCAGGCTCAGCCGGACATGAAGACCGCGTTGCTTCAGTAGAGCCAAGGCACGAAAGATCACCGGGAGTCCTCGGCTAGGGGAAAGCGTCCCGGCCATGACGCATGTCGCGCCATCTCGGTGAACCGAGGACAGCTCGTCCAGACTGTGCCAATCGGGAAAGTTCGCCACCACGCACACGTTCTTGTTCAAGCTCGTGTATCGCTTCGCGATCGTCTCGGTCACCGTCACAATTCCGGCACAACGTCGGACGAGTCGGCGTTCCCATTGGTCCCAGGCAATTCTTGCAAACGGTTTGATCCAGGTCGGCATCCAACTATTTTCGCTCAAGATATCCAGGTACGATTCGTGGATATCATAGATAACCGGTCGAAAATCTGCCCTGGAAAGGACGGCTCCGAGAAGATCCGGCTCATGAACATGAAACAGGTCCGGCCTGAGGTCTGCCGCCAATTGGGCCACGTGAGATACGCGTGTGTACCGCTGCCATCTACTCCCCGGTTCGGGCAGTGGATGAATCACAACTCCCTTTTCCTCATAGGCCTTTGTCCCCTTTCCCTGCGCAAGGAGATGCACCTCATAGCCGGCTCTGGCCAATTCACGACACGCGCGGTGAAACACCCTGACATCATCTACAAAATGACCGTTACAGACATGACAAATTCTCACAACGCCTCTACATTTTTTTGATTTGATTCAGCAGTATTGCCACCAACTCGCATGGCAACAATATTGATCCAGAGGGCCAGCCATTCCATCACATACGTTATCGCACATGAGGAGGAGTGAGAAGATCACGATACAGTCCGACTAGGCGTTCCGTGGTCTTTCGCGCATCCAGGTGGACGTGGGCAAAGGCATAGGCTGCTTCACCCATGCGTGCACGTCGACCGGAATCATGGAGCAAAGAAGTCAGAGCCTCCGCTAGTTTCTGAATATCCCCCTTCTGCACTAGTATGCCGGTCCGGTTGGAGTCGACAATATCCGGAATCCCTCCGACTTCCGTGGCAACAACAGGGAGTCCGCAAGCCATCGCTTCCATGACACAATTTGGCGTTCCTTCTCCATGACTCGGCAAACAGAGAACCTGAGCCTGTCGCATAAGGTCCGCCACATTATTCAGAGGTTGCGGTCCGAGCATCTTGACCGCTTTGTCATGTCCACGGGACTGTACTTCCTGGGCAAAACAACCATTCGTATAATCAGGCCCCACAACCCATAGCTCGGCATGTGTACAGTGGGCAACGACTTGTGTCCAAGCCTCAAGAAGATCGAATGCACCTTTAGTTGTTTTTACCGCGCCGACAAAGAGAACGGCCGGCTGCCTCATCCCTTCCACCTTCGGTGGAAAAAATGTCTTCAGATCCACTCCTCTTATCAGAACCTCACATCGCCCCTCAGGCTGAACACAAGTCTTAAGGGGACGTTCGAGCGACCGACTGACCAGGATATTGAGATCGGCAAAGCGAAAGGAATCACGACAGAGTTTCCAAGCGTTTTGCCGGTTGACCAAATCGGTGTGAACCTCGGTGCCTTGATACGTGACCACGCAGGGAAGCCCATATTGTCTGGCGGCCTGAATCGCCGCCCAAGAACCTAAGCCACCCTTATTCGCATGGATTAGGGAAAGCGATTCAGTCTCAATAAGCTCATCCACCGTCTTGGAAACAAGCCGACGCCATTGAGCAGTGGTCCACCAGAGACACATATCTCCGGGTGCTTTTACATATCGAGGGAATAGAACTTTACAGCGATCCTTGACGAATTCATAGCGTGCCGGCAAGGAGGCCTGCCTCGCAATCCGGCTTATCTTTACGCATCGCGGAACATATGTTGTCGGAGACAATACCGTGATCCGCTCAACATGATCCAGCAGACGTTTCACTTGCTCGCCGATGAACGTGCCGCGATAGAGGTGCGCCGGCGAAGGGAAACTTTCTGCGACTATGAGAACATGCATTGCAAAACAAAAGATTTAGGAATGTGCTCAAACTGAAGACCAGCCGTTTTAATCGGCTGTTCTCTTCCTCCAGTTGGCGCAGCCGCCGGAGTTCGCTCACGCCCAGATGGACGTACCTCTTCTTCCAGGCGTAGAAGGTGGCCTCGGCCACACCGAACTACCGACAGAGATCACCGACCGACGTGCTCGACTCGGCTTGACGGAGGGTGTAGACAATCTGCTATTCGGTAAACTTCGACCGCTTCATGGGTCCGCTCCTTTCGCAAGGGACCGTCGAAGCCGTCATCCTACTCTACTTTTAAAGTGCCATTTTCAGGGGAGACGTCACACCACTGATTACACTGTCAGAATTTCCACAGCCCTCTCTAGCCTGACGCTTACAGCTTCTTTAAAGACCTTTTTAGAATAAATTACGATTTTTTGCTCAGAAAGAACTTTCATGATTTCGAACAACTCGTCGCTTTTAGCACAGAAAAAGTTCATTCCGCTAATTGTCATGTTCTTACAAACGTCGGAGGGAATATGTTTTTGAAAGTATTTTCTAATATTTCGATGAGCAATGTTAGGATGCGCTACAAGTGTATCGATCTTACGTTCGTTATTTGATTCGTCGATAACGGTTCCGTTGAATAGCTCTTTTCTTCGAGTTTGCACGGGAAAGACATCAGGATAAAGATCTTCCACACAATGCACAAAAGTAAGGCTATCAATGGTCACCCCCAATCCAATAATGGTCCCTTTATACTTTGTAATTTTAAAATAAGGGCTATGTTCCCCGCAGGGATAAATTGAAAGATGATGGTCTTTAGTGAGTTCATCAGCAAATTTACCTAAGGCAACAACTGAATTGGTAGGATGCAAGCTTCGTTTAGCCCCAGGCTGCTTACGAGCTATTTCAGAAATTAATCCCATACTGGTAGGTGATTTTCTTACATTAAAGAGTTTCTCACTTTTTATATAATCCACAACGGAGCCATTAATTTGAGTACAAGGAAACAGCAATGTACCCTCTTCACCTACAACCTCTTTAAGAATATGAAGAAGTTTAAACACATCAAATTCTAAGTTCATTTTGTTCATAGACGAATGAATAAAAACAACTGAACCTTCTTTAATAAGAAATTTATCCTTCAATAATCTTTCAAATTGAGATTCGGAAAGCTTAGGTAATTTCTCAAACCTCTTTTGACGATAAATAATGACCTGGTTTCTTAAGAAGCTATATGCCTTCTTAGGGATCAATTCTTGTATGAGCTTTTTCAACGCTTTCACCTTTTTGGGCCTTATTTAGCTGGCTTTCATAAATTTTTCTATAAGTTGAAAAAACAATTTTACCCTCATATTTTTCTCTTACAGATTCCACAAATTCTTTCATTAATTCAAGGTTGTATGAGCCCATCGCCTTAGGGTGAGAAATAGTACTCGCTATGACGGTATCTTCATTTTTATGTTTTTTCAAATGGCAACCTAATATTTTATGAAGATCTTTGTTATTAATAGCGTAGTCATCAAAGCTAACCATCCAAGCTGTTTTGGGAAACAAGCGCTTTAGCTTTAATAGCTTACTGGTATTCCCCTCATGAATTCCCCTTCCACCAGAGTCAAAACTACGCCTTTTATAAAGGACCCGTTTAATTAAGAAGGGAATGTTGTTCAATATATTTCTTGGACTAGATGCAATTGGAATCTCGTATAAACCATGTAGTGACTCAGCACTCAAAGGGCCATTAAGAGGAATAGTCCAATTGGCAGCCTTCGGCATCTGACGATAGTTGACTTTCGATATATTTGATGCAAAACAAAAGCCTTTGGCTACCGAGCTGTCAATCCGAATGCCATTCGCATAAAGGGCCTCTAAAATGTCTTCCGTACATGGTGAAAAGTTGTAACCGCCCGCTCTATATGCAATACATTTATAATTAGGAATTGCTTCATTGCATATCTCTTTCAAGAGGTCGGTACCTTGCTTTACAATTCCAGAAATGTTGTTTGGAGGTTGTCTATCTTTAAACGAACCAAGCCCATATGCTTTCGAAGGCTTAAACTTGCCATCCTCCCATGTTGAATCGATCCAATGGGGATGTAAATGTAACTGCACATCATGACCGGCTAATAATGTTTGCTGTATTTGTTTTTTATAAGGCTTATAAAAATTGATGTTGTCCCAATCTCTAAATTTTAACGCGCACAAAATATCAGTAAAATAAGTGATAGGCACGTTGATCTTATCGGCTAACTCCAGGATACGATTAGCAGGGTCAAATAAATTTTTCGAATAAGAACTGACCCCTCCAAGACTCAGTTCATGATCAAATGAAAGAATCAAATAAATTTTCTTTCCCATGACAGCCTTTTAATCTCTAATGAATTCAGCTTGCAATCGTACCTCCCCCACGGTGGGGAAGCCAATAAGCTACACCCGGAATGGGTTTTTGCATCGCGAAGTAAGAGGCCGCTTTATGCCGTACTACCAGCATCTATTGTGACTGTAGTGCCAGTAATTCGCTCCGCATCATCACCTAACAAATATAAAACCATATTCGCTACATCGTTAGGGCTAATCAATGTTTTTAAAGGGCTGCGTCGTTTTATCGTTTCCAGCTTTTCCCCTTTAAGTCTCTCCGTCATTTCAGTTTCCATGTAACCTGGCAAAACAGCATTTACAGTAATTTTGGCTTTACCAAGCTCCCTAGCTAAAGACTTTGTGAATCCTATGAGCCCCGCCTTGGATGCAGCATAAACTGAAAGGCCATTAAAACCGGTATTAGCGATTACAGAGGAAATATTAACGATACGCCCTGATCCATTTAACAACATGGACCTGATGGCATATTTGGTTAATAAAATGGTTGAAGTGAGGTTCACGGCGATCATTTCAACGATTTCAGACTCGTGCATTGTAGCTAAAACACCATCTTTTCCAATAGCAGCATTATTTATGAGGCCATATAAACGGCCATAGCTTTTTGTTATATGAGAAACAAATCCATGAAGATCATCGGTTTTTAGGTCTAAAGGCTCAAAGAATAAATTAGTAGGTGTAGAGTTTAAGCTTGAGACCAACGATTGGAATTGCTCAGAACAAGTTCGACCCGTTGCAATGACATTATACTGTTTTTCCGCTAGTAATTTTGCAATGTTAAGACCTAACCCTCTGGTACCGCCTGACAAAAGAATTGTCTTCAATATGATCTCCTATCGATTTTACCTAAGTAATTGCTAGTGATTTGATCCACTATTTTGAAATCAACAGGAACTTTATATTTTGGTAAATGTCTCGCGCAATACTCTCTTAATTTTGCTTTTAAATCATCAGCATCAAAGGCTTTATTAATGACAATTTCAGCGGCGACTAAATAGCCCATAAATGAACTCTTTTTCCCAAATACTTTAGCGCCTTCAACCCCATTAAAACTCAAAAGTACTTGCTCGATTTCTTCGGGATGTACTTTTTGACCCCCTACATTTATGGAGCCAGATGAGCGGCCTAAGAATACATACCTATCTTCACATTCTCCAAGGACGTCACCCGTAACAACGAATCCTTCTTCATCGACTAATCTTTCATCATTCATTTGTAACAATTGCCTACTTTCTCCGCTGGGTCTAAGCAATAAAATTCCCTCAGAACTCACTTTGATATCTGATTTTAAGGGGCTTGCCTGTACGAAAGATTTAGGAAAACCAGCCTTGCCGTCTGTCACAGAAAAACCAACACCTGCTTCTGTGGACGCATAAATATGAGTAATTTTAGCAGTTGGGAATCTTTTCTTAAGCGCTTCTAAGATAACTTGATCGACTATTTCTCCACCCAAAGTGATTTGCTTTAAAGCCAATTGGTCGGCTTCTGGCATCATTAATATTTTTCTCCATATTGTTGGAGTTCCTGAAAGCGCATTACACTTGTGCTCAATTAAAGCTTGTAATTTTGCCTTAATACTCTTGTCATCATTTAGGATTAAAGTTGAACCACCAACTATAGCTTGCAGAAAAACCTGTAAGCCTGCAAATCTAGAAAGGTCATACAAATTACCCCAACGATAGTTACGGCCTTTGGCAGGATCTCTTATTAGTGTTCTTATTAACGAATAAGTTGTATTAGGAATTAATTTTGGTGTACCGGTTGTTCCAGATGTTGGGATGATCCATGTGGTTGAGGTAGGCGAGGGAACTAGTTCGTTTTCTGAAATACCTTTTCTTCCATTTAGATGATGAACAGTTATTGCATTTCGATCTAAACTATCTTGATCTGTAATGATGTTCGAAATTGTTAATTTTTCACAGAAAGAAGAGGCCAATTCCCTTGATGCATCAGCAGGTAGTATTAAAACAACGTCAGCTAAACCATCCAGAAAAAGTATAAACAATGAAAGCAAGTAAGAATCTTGGAATTGAATCGCTATTTTTTGTTGTTTTTGTGCAAAAGAGAAAAAGTAATTGTAGGTTTCTTTTGATTGAATAATGTCTTTAGCAAAATAAGAGCAATCTGCTTGAAAAACAGGAATTTCGTATTGAATGAAATTATCTAAACAATGACTTAAAAGAGGGTTATTTATAGTTTTCATAAATCTTCACAAAATCACCAAATGTTTTAGGATACACAGCATCTTCCAGCGATATAAATGGGTCGTAGCCAAGGGTCTCTTCAAGTTTAGCCACCAAAATTGCAAAACCAAGAGAATCCAATCCTGTATCTAATAGGACTGTTTCAAGTGAAATGTCCCTTTTAATATAAATGCAATTTTCTTTCATTACTTCTTCAAGGCTTGATCTAATTATTTCTTCTACAGACATAAATTACCCCTATATTCATGAAATGAATAACCAAGCTTCTTTTACCAAGTTCATTTTGCATACATAGAAAAGAGCAATAGCTCGGCCGGCTTGGACAGGTTCTACTAGTTTATCAGTCGCGTCTACCCACCGATGGCTACACGGCAGAGAGCCGTGCACGCTGGTTATCATAATACACACGAGCGGCATGTCAAGCGGGCAATGCTGTAAAGGTCCCCGTCAAGGAGATAGTCTGAGAAGAAAACCTTCTGGCACTGACGAAATGATTATGCAGGTCTTTCCCGTCGTGTTGGAACCTTTTCGGAGTCTGCATTGGTAGCCTCTGGAAATGTAGCCACCGCCTTAACTCCGTGGCCCACAACATTGATCGGGTCCGTAAATTGACGGGTTTCCTGTCGAGCCGTCTCTCGGAACGACCTGGCACTCGCCAGTACGTAGGCCGCCGTCAACCAGAACAATTTTCGACCTTGCCACGTTCCTGACAGGTTAAAGATCAAAAGACAACTGAGCATCGCCATCGGCAATGCTCCCTCTGCCCGGACACGTGCCAGCCAGGCCGCTCTTACCAAAAGCCCTAGACCACCGAAAAACAGAATGGATCCAAGCAAACCGGTTTCTGTCAGCACCATCAGATACAAACTGTGAGTGTCTTTCACTGACTTTCCCATGCGCGAACCCAACTCGACCATGTTGTACACCGGCCCCCATCCAAGCAGGGGTTTTTGAAAGAACATCCCCCAAGCATGATCGTGAATCTTATCTCTGCCGGCCGTCTCTCCTTGGTAGAAGGAACGCTCTAACCGGGTTCTCATGAGATCATCTGAGAGTGCGGTCAAAGCCAGGAAACCAATGGCCAATACGGCAATCGAAGCCATCTTTAGTTTAGTCTCCCAAGATCCATCTCGAATGATCAGTAGAGCAATCCCCAACATGAGAGCTAACAGAGCACCTCTTGATCCCGTCATGATAATTGACGTCCCGATGATGGGGAATGCCGCCCATGCGAGCAGAGTTATCCTTCTTTCAACCGTAGTTCGACCGTACGTGATACCAACCAGGGCGATTAGGCCAAGCGATAACGTAGCACCCAATGTATTGGCATTGTCTCCGAACATGGATGACCTGCCCCCTCTTATACTTACGGCCCCTATACCGGTTATCAGCAATACTGAGAGAACCGCACATGCAGCGACAAAAATCAGAAGGGCGTTCCTGCAAATCTCCGGATACCTGAAAAGGTTGAAGCAAATGCACATCAGCAGGAGCAGCTGGCCAAAGGTAAACAGCCTCGTGCGCACATGACTTGTATAGTCGAGATTCTGCGTTAGACCGAGAGCGAGACAGACCACGAAGTAGCCGACAAAGCACCAAAATGCGCCAGGAGGAACGTCGAAACAGACCCGGGGTTGTAACAGTGCAGCTCCGGTCAGCGCCATTCCAAGTATCATGGGAATGCTGCCGATTGCTGAAACAGTTTCCGCGCTCGCAGTTTCAAACGGTATGGCGAATACAAACAGATAGAATACATACCGTATGCTGGGGAGCACGTTCTCCGGCATTTTGTTCCTATCTAAACCTGGTCGATTTGGCTTTGGCCCTACTCGAACAAATTTGAAGACTTTACCAGGAACACTTAAACCACTGTCAGGCGAGAGGGTATGCCTTCGTATCTGCCTGACTCCGTTCGAATCGCATCCATAGCTCAAGGGCCAGCACGTACCATAATTGGAGAGACGCTTCGCCCTGCTTTAATGCGGATTGAAATAATTCCGATGAGGCTTTGGGCCGGATCCAGCCTTCTTTCTCCAAAATCGACTCCCCCAGGGATGCTTCGACCAGGGGACGCCAAGGACCGACGATCCAACGGTGAACGGGAACACCGAACCCCCGCTTTCTTCCTTCGGCGAGGTGTGGGCTGATTCTTCGTCTAGCGACTTCACGCAAGATCGCCTTAAGCTGCCAACGGTGTAATCTTAATGCATACGGCAATGAGGAGGCAAATTCCCACATATCCTGGTCCAGGAACGGCGATCGCGCTTCAAGCCCGTAGTGCATCGTCGCTCCATCCACCTTTGTGAGGTACTCTCCAACGAAGCGGTTCCGATACTCGTAATTCAGGAAATGACTGATTAATGAGCCGGTCATGGACGGTACCCAAGCGCCATAATTGTCCATACCGTTCTTCAGGCGATCGCCGAGGATCTTCGATTTCATTACTGAACGTCCATGGATTGTCGGGCTTTCAGCAACATAATCCAAGAACGTCGCTACTCTGCAAAGCGGTCCGACCTTTGGAAGCAATGAACCGTCTTTACACCACCACTTCCGCAGTGAGTATGGAATAATTGGTGCCAGTTTTCCAGCCATCAAGACATGGCGATGACGCGGGTAACCCAAAAACACATCATCTCCCCCATCACCCGTCAAAAGAACCTTGGAGGATGCGGCGACATATTTTGAGACCTTGAGCATTCCAAGCGCCGATGAACAAGCAAAAGGTTCGGCAAAGGCTGAGACTAGGTCATTCATTTCATACTGGTCATCTTGCCCCATGTCCAGCACACGATGATCCAGTCCTAAAGCTTCCGCCGTGCTTCTTGCTGCCGCAGTCTCGTCCCAAGGATCTCCAGGTGTGCCGATCGTGTATGCGGTAATCCTTCTACCGAGTTTCGTCGCGGCCCAGCAGATCAAGGCAGAATCGATACCTCCGCTAAGCAGAATCCCGAGCGGAACATCCGCATGCAATCGCAGCTCCACTGCCTTGAGGAGTTGCTCTTCAGCCGACTCGACGGATTCCTCAAATGACAGGGAAGATGGAGTCACAGGAGGAGACGACCAGTATCTGCGGATCGTAACTTTTCCACCATGCCATTCCAAAATCGATGCAGGAGGTAATTTGCGAGCCTCCCGGTATATCGAGTAATCATCGGGAATAAATCCCAGCTGCAGATATTCTGCAATAGCGTTTTCTTCCAACTCATGGACGAACCCGGCTTGCCTGAGTGCACGAACCGTTGAGGCAAAGGCCATCACGCCACCTCGTGCACTGAAAACAAGCGGCTTGACCCCAAGCCGATCTCGAACGAGGTACAGCTTCTGCAATGCGTTGTCCCAAATTCCAAACGCAAACATCCCCCGGAGTCTCGTTACGAGCGCGTCAATTCCCCACCTACGATAGCCCTGAATCAACACCTCCGTATCGGTATGGCTTATAAAGGCATACCCGTCAGACTCAAGCTCTTTCCGCAATTCAAGAAAGTTGTAGATGGCCCCGTTGAAGACCACGCCGATATTACCATCGGATGAGAGCATCGGCTGCCTACCCGCCTCACTCAGATCAAAGATGGCAAGCCGACGATGAGACAAGACCGCCTTGTCCCAGACTTCGACTCCTTCACCATCAGGCCCTCGCCGTACAAGGGACTGCGCCATCTGGCTGGCTGCTTCTTTAGCAAAGGCTCGGTCACAATGTCCGACTATACCTGCGATACCACACATAGGTCCCTACTAATTACGCTCGGATACTTGCTTGAAGATCACAATCCAAAACGGATGCTCCCATCTGCCAACATACATGCCTCTCATTCCTGCGTTAATCATGAGCTGTACCTGAAATTGCTCCCCGCAACACAGTGTCTAGTTTTTTCACGATGTTTGCCCACGAGAACATCTCCACATTTTTTCGATCGGGAACCTTTCCGCGAACCACATCCTTGAGAAAGGATGCCATGCCGTGAATGTCGGTTCCCACAAAGCTTTTCACTAATCCGGTGGCCTCGGTAGTCGTTGTCGCATCGCTCCCCTTAGGGGCTATCAGAAGAACCGGTGTTCCGACTCCGATTGCCTCGAATATTTTGCCTGTGACAATCCCTTTATCCTCAAGTACACCTTCGTCCTCAATTGAAGTGATGACGACTGCGAGACTTGCGCCCTTGATTGCCGATAAAGCCTCTCGCTGCGAGACTCTTCCATGCAGCACAATCAGGTCATTAAGACCCCACCGATTTGCCTCTTCACGAACATGATTTTCATGCACGCCATAGTAGTGAAAATACCAATTCCTCCCACTTTCGCTACCATTCTCTTTGAAGAGTTTGAGCGCGGCCAGAAATGGCGAGATGGCTCGCTTCGGCGGATAGAAATTACCTGTATAGACAAAGGCACAGTGGTGAAAGTCGTGTGCTTTAACGTCCGCCATCTCGTTAGGATTATACCCATTGGTAACCACATGAAGCTTGGTCCCGACGCTGTGAGCTTGATCTAAGGCAACACCCCACGAGGGCGAGACAATGGTGACAGCAGCACAACCTTTAAGCAAATTCGCCTCTTCCTGGATAGTGCTTAGCCGCGACGAGCCAATGCTGTGAGGATTTCCCGTCCAAGGATCACGGTAATCCAAAACATAAGGACGGCCAAGCCGGTCTGCCAATCGCTTTGCCAGTTTAAACGCAATGAATGGTGATCCGGATGCAAGGATTACATCCACATCCTTCTCGCTCAAGTCGGAGCAAGCGCGGTCTGCAGCCTTGATCCACCCTATATAATTGTCGATTCCCAGACTCCTTGCAATAACACGACAAGAACCGCCGGCAACTCGACCAAGGCCCTCGTCCCAACATTTGAGATGGTTTGGCACGAGGCAACACCATCGGTGGTTAGTCAAAATTCTCTTGATGCCTTGTTTCTCCAATTGTATTAAGACCTTTTCGTTGTTTTCGGTCTTTCGCCATATGGAAGGATCTGGGGTTACCACAGTCACATCCCACCCGAGTCGGGTCAGATACATCGCAATGTTCCAGGTCCGCACACAGCCGCTTGAATTGTGAGGCGGGAAATAATAGGCCAGAAACAATAGTCTCGGTCGTGGGCTCGATGGCAATCCATCGCTATACGTATTCCGCTCGGTTAGTATTGTCGTCGCCATAGACCCTGCATTATATCTGTCTATTTTCTATTCCCAACGCTCCAAGGAACAAGCTGATTCATACCATCTCCTCGTCCCGACACAACGGCCAGCTCTGCATCTGAAGACTGCACAGCTCTATTCCGTTTCAAGGTTAATGGCGACGAATTGGTCTCGGTATGGAGGACCAAGTCGGTTACACATCGAACCGGCAATGGTATGAACCAAGGTCTTCCAATCTACCTGTTTTGCGATGCTGCGACGCTTCTCGATCTGATCGATCGACACGGCGTCAGGGGTAAGTGACTCAGCCAGCGCTCGCGACCACTCCTCTTGTGTACTTGCCAGCTTGATGACATGGGCAAAATCCAAAAGAGATCGGATGGGAGTTCCTACAATCGGTTTTCCTCCAGCCAAATATTCATGGAGTTTGAGCGGATAAATGTATTTCGTGTAGTCATTGGCCTTGTAGGGCAGCAAGCAGACATCAAAATGCTGGGGATACGCGCAGGCTGTCTCAATGGGCTTGTGTCCAAGAAAATACACATTGGGTAATTTGAGTAGTTGATCCACGAGCGTCGCGTCTGTTCCCAAATGACCTTTGGGACCCACAAAGATGAAGGACCACTCCACATGGCGGGTCGCCAATCCCAACAAAACTCGGAAATCCAGCTGGTGCTTGAGGACCCCGATATAGCCGATTCTCGGATGGGGAATCTCCTTTATATCAGTCGGCTCTTCTTGTTGGGTAGCGAATGCCCGATAATTCACGCCATTGGGAACAAAGAGCGTATGGGGATTGAAGTGCCCTTTACGTTCAAGCAACGCCGGGGAATGGATGAAGACTTGGTCTACTCGCTTGATCAACTGTATTTCTCGATCTGTCAACGGCAGCTCGGACGGAGAAAATGAATATTCATCAACGATGTGATAACAACTGAGATCATACGAACGGCTGTCCAAGACACTATCGAAATAGGGCCGCCAGAGATAAAAGATGATGGTTTTGCATCCGCGCCGACGTAGCAACTCAACGGCGCGGCGAGCTCTTTCCACCGCAGTCCAGGAGGCCAGCCAGGCCGGTCGTCCGAACCAAGGCAGCCATCTTTCCGGCTGATACAGGACAAACCCCTCTGGAAACGCTTCTGAGCGATGCAGGCGGTTCACCGGCTTTTGATTGACGAAGACAAGCTCTCTCCATCTTCTGGCAGGCTCAGCCCAGACGATATGAAAATACCTGGACAGGCGGGTAAGCACCTGATGACGCGACAGCCAGGGGCCTCCCCATTCCTCCGGAACAAACGCAATGACGCCAATGTCCGGGAAGAGCGGTCTGGATAAACCGTTACATTCTGGATCTTGCCCAGCAGCTTTCATAACAGCGTCAACCACCGGTCTCACCACCAGATTTCGTGCCGGTTCGCCCTGTAGAAAGTCCCATGCTGCACGCTCGCCGACTCAGTCGGCCTTCCATCATTACTGCACTATAAAATCTCTCATCAGCACTCACCGGACACTTGCCATGTCGATGGTACATCCCTCATCACATGTAACACACCAAGACACCATCGAAGAGCTTTTCACATTGTACGGAAGACGGCCAGGGATGTTCGGTTTTCGACCAATGGCTATTATCTTGATCGGCTTCTCACTCAGCTGCTCAAGCTCCATGCCAAATCTTCTTCAATAGACCTTCAACGGTTCGCTTAGGATTGAGAACATAATCGATGGCCTTTGAGCAAACGGCAATGGCCAATCTCGGCAGACTCAACGGATGCCCCATGCTCTCCATTTTCTCTCGGTGAAATGCCCAGAATTCTTTTTCTCTTCCCATGAACACCGAAGTAGCCAGGTAGTCGTAGTATATGGCCCAATAATATTTGAGCCGTCCTCTTAGTTCATCTTGACTCAAGACTGCCGGACCGAACTTTTGAAGCCGATCGATATTATTAGGAAGATAGGTATTGTACCGTTTACTGAAAGTCCTCCCATCAGCTTCCCGTATTCTTGTGTAGGTCAGCACTTGATGCACAAAGCCAAAATCCCAACTTCTCAAGATCCGAAGGCACGCTTCGGAATCACGATGGCTATTGGACTCATCGTAAAATGATTCCGAGGCCCTGACGAGATCTGACCTCAGCAAAAGCGCCGTGGGACTTCCAAACACATACGGCTTTCCCAAAAGAGTCCACCGGCTGATCTCTCGACCGGATATTACGGTGCTGGTATGCGGCAATCCATCCCATGACACCCTGTCTCCGACCAAGCTATAGGCGCCGACAATGGCGACCGTCTGATGCGCTTCCGCCAATTCAACCATTTTCATGAGGCATTCCGGGAACAACCAGTCATCAGCATGGACAACTTTGCAGTACGTGCTGTTCGATGCAATCTGCCGAAATGCGATGTTCCCATTTTGGCCGACACCGACGAAGTCTGCGTTATTATGGATGCGGATCCTCTTGTCTTTCTTGGCATAGGTTTCTGCAATTTCAAGAGTCCGATCAGTACTGCAATTATTGACGATGCAATACTCCCAATTTTGATAGGTTTGCGCCAATACGCTCTCAATACACTCAGACAAATAACTCTCGCCGTTGTAAACGGGCGTAAGGACGCTTACTAAAGGTTGCAACTCTGATCTCATATCTCCGACCCTGGCTAACTCTCTTTCGTGGAAGCCTTCCGAAATTGCTCAATGGTTGGATGTTTTAATTGCCATAGTGTTAGAACGGAACTGAGGCACCACCAAGGCTAGAATCCATTTGAAAATAGTTGACTTGGTAAGGCGGAAGCTAACATCCCCTACGATCTCAATTGCTGATGCGATTACAGGGGCAGCCGTGCGTCACAAGACCATGGAGATCATATGTTTCAACTTCTCTCTTCACAATTTTCATCACTCAGCGACTCTTTTCAGGCTCTTTACTCTCCGCCTTTCTAAAAACACTCACAACCAGCTTCTTGTAGTCTTCTGCAAATTGCTCCCTTGTATGATTGGCTCGTGCAGATTCCCAAGCTTTCTTTGCCATCTGCCGGAGCTGGTCTGAAGGAAGATTGGACACCATTTGCACGGCGTTTTGTATGGTATTGACGGAGGTATCCTTGAACATCACACCAAAATCCTCCACATCCACACTTGACTCATAGCTGACAAGGGGAATCAGTCCCGCATGCATACAGACGATCACATTCCCTCCTCCTGCTTCAGAGCAAGAAGGATAGACCACCCCCAAACACTTCTTAGCCATCTCCGTAAATTCCGGGCCTTCCACATCAATCCAACCAACCGCATGGATATTCGGAGTTTGATAGAGCTCTTTATGATACACTGCTACGAATTCTTCTTCCTTTTTTAACGGACCACACACGTACAGATGATAATTCGGCATTTCACCGAAAGCTTCTAATACCAAATCCAACCCCTTATGCACGAAGCCATGGCTGCCGAACCATAGAAAATTCGCTCGACAGGAGCCGAACTCTTTGTCATCCGGCCAGGAATAAACAACCGGGGGCGCCTGAGGAAGCTTGTAAATCGGCTTGCCTGAATACCGAAGTGTATTGACATTAAAATCATTCCCGCAAACAGTAATACAATCAGCATGTTCGAGTGCTAGAGTTTGCTCTACAATTCTATCGCTTCCTTTGATCGTTACTCCTCTTCTCTGCTGCAGCTCCAACTTACGTCGATAGGTTGAGTAATTATTGTAAACCCAATGAGCCGTATCCAGGTGGGCGATCTTGACACAATCACTGTTGAGCAGCCCCGCAATCCGATCAAAATTAATCCGGTGACCGACGAACAACGCATAGGGCTTCTTCGGCTGAAAGACGTGATTATGGGAATCGATCACATCCACGGAATAGCCCACGTCTAAAAACGTTCTCGCGATCTGCAGACACCGCCACTGGCTGGTATGCGAATTTGGAATGGGTTCGCCTGGCTTTAATAAGAATGGTTTAATGTGATACGACATAAGCACGTTGCCTTGCGTTTTTTTATCGGGCTCAAGCGATACCATCTTTTCATACACATTGGGGACATATCGCTTTATCTCTATGCCGAATTTTCTGAAAATTTCCTTCGCTAATTTCTTCATCGTTCGCCCTATCACCGAGTAATACGAAGAGATTTTTCTTGTTCGTACCGGAGGGAGACTGACTTTGATGAGGTTTATTGGAAATAGGTTCCCGACCCTTTTGTCCCCTTGCTCTAGATTCCTTTCTTTAATGAATGATTCTTCATTGTACCATTCCCAGTGATCATACCATGTCCAGCATTTATTCCTCTTATAAATATCCCTAATATCGCGTGCCAGGACTTTGTTCGTTTCGAGGGAAGCATAGTCGAAATGAAATCTCTCCAGATGGCCCAGCATCAACTTGAACGATTTATTGCTAACATAGTTGGAGTACCATAAGTTAAATTTCAGATTGCCTTGTAAACTTTTGACGGCTCGATATACCTGTATATGCTCTTCATGTCCATACTCCCCCCAGGGGTTATGGGTAAACACGTTGAAGAACCCAATCAAGTGCTTTTCGAGCTGCTGCCTCAGCCTCTCGTAATTCTTTTTATATTGCTCACTCCGATCAGAAAGTTTCTTATCGGCGATCTCCATTCCATATTCCGTCATCAGCGGATTGTTCCAATCCCCACCGTTGAACACCTCTGACTGATCGATGTTGAGAATGGATAGATTCCTCATCGGGTATACTGCCAAGCTCTTTCGCCTTCCGACATTCCACTCAGGGTAAGACTCGTTGTTCACAAAACAGATGACGATCTCATTGACTTTATCCAAGATGGAGCTAAACCATAACACCTCGTCATCTGGGTGGGCCGATACGATGATGGATCTTTCAAGCATGGCAGGAAACGGCATCATCCATCTAGATTAGGAAACGCGTTGTTGGTCACCGCCAGAACTGAGGAGATTCCTTTGGGCGCTTCTCAATATTCGGGTTTCGATTAGGTCCTATTGAGCGGCAGAAGAGAAGGCTAGACCATCCTGCCGTTCTCACTGAATCGACACACCTTCCAATCAAGCACGGGCGAGACGATACCATCACGTTTGGGCTGCAAGGCATACCCCACTCCTGACACATCAAACGTTAATACTCTCCGAAGCTGCTCAATAACCCTCACTCCCTCGACAAATGCGGCGAACGATAAATGATAGCGACCAGGTCTAAGGAGAAGGGGGGGGATTTTTGTGGTAGCACAATAGCTATCGGGCTCTCTAATGCATCCATTCCATTCCGGCATATCGGTATCCATCGACTCGAACACGAGATGATTCATCGAATCATAAAGAAGACATGTGACGGAAAGATTTCTTATGGGAACCTTTACTTCATAGACAATCTCGACCAGAAGCGACTCGTTGAAGTTTATAATGGAAAGAGGCTGTTCATCAGGCGATAACAACCGTACGGATCTAAATCGAACATCAGAGCCGTCGGGCGTGGAAGGTTCATTTGACCAGCTCGACTTGAGTTCTGCCCCGGCTACTGACGACAAATACGCGGTCACTACCTCACCAGCAGAACCGGTCCGTTTCAACCTCCCCTTCTCAAGTTGCACGGCTCTTCCGCAAAGCTGCGTAATGGCTCCCATGTTGTGACTGACAAACAAGACGGTTCGACCCTCTTTGGCCACTGCTCCCATTTTTCCGAGACATTTTTGTTGGAATCCCGCATCTCCGACAGCCAGCACTTCATCAACTATCAGGATCTCCGGCTCGAGATGCGCCGCAACGGCAAAAGCCAATCGAAGATACATTCCGCTGGAATAGTGCTTTACAGGAGTATCGATAAACTTCTCGACTTCGGAAAAGGCGACAATTTCATCGAATTTTCTATCGATCTCCTTCTTATTCATGCCGAGGATCGCACCGTTCAAATAAGTATTCTCCCTTCCCGTTAATTCCTGGTGAAACCCGGTCCCAACCTCCAAGAGTGAGGCGACACGTCCGTGAATTTCAGCAAAGCCCGTCGTCGGCTCGGTGATCCGTGAGAGTATCTTTAAGAGGGTGCTCTTGCCGGCACCGTTGCCACCGATCACCCCGATGACATCACCCTGCCTCACCTCGAAAGAAACCTCCTTCAACGCCCAGAACTGCTCATCCTGTCCGGCGTCGACCGCCACCTCTCCTCGTAACAATTGTCCCACCCTAAGAAATGGAGCAGTGAACGACGACGCCAACGTATCCCGCAGCGTTTTGTATTTTTCGGGTTTACCAATACGGTACTTCTTGCCGATTTCCTCAACTCGTATGGCGATATCACCCATGATTCCTCTCTGCAGGCCAGGAGTAGACACGTCGTCTGCGTCTTACTGCTGCGAACGCCCGCTGCCACGACATCAAACTATATCAGCAAAAGTCTTTTCCAGGCGACGGAAGTAAAATACGCCGCTTACCAAAATCGCCAGGGCAGCCAAAAAAGAAACAACCACCATCGGTCCTGGAGCGGTCTCTGCCCCAAGCAAAGCCCAACGGAACCCCTCGACTACTCCGACCATTGGATTGATGCTATAGAGAGTTCGCCATGGTTCTGACAATAGGCTGCTCGGATACGCGATCGGGGTTGCAAAGAGCCAGAGTTGTGTCAAAAATGGGATGATATGGCGCACGTCGCGGAAATGGACATTCAATGCAGAAAGCCAGAGCGAGACACCAAGTGACGTAGTAAGGGTCAGCAGAAGCAACACAGGGAGCCAGATCACTTTTCCCCCAGGTAGAATACCATAATAGAGCATCATTCCGAGCAACACCATAAAGGCAAGCGCAAAATCGATGAGCCCAGAGGTCACTGCCGCGATCGGGACGCACAGTCGTGGGAAATAGACCTTTTTAATCAGATTCGCACTGCCGACCAGGCTGTTGGACGCTTGACTCAACCCTTGGGAAAAGAAGGTCCATGGAACCAAGGCTGCATACGTGAAGATTGGATACGGAATTCCATCGGAAGGGATCTTTCCCAATCGACCGAAAAAGAGGCTAAAGACGAGCATCGTAAAGATGGGTTGGATAATCGCCCATGCTGCACCCAAGGCCGTCTGTTTATAGCGCACCATCACATCACGCCAGATCAAGAAGTAGAGCAGCTCCCGATATGCCCATAACTCTTGCAATTGAAGCGCCACCCGTCCCTTGGACGGCTCAATCCGAATGACTTGAGTATTTGATTGCATCAGATGGCTCGTGCAGTTTTTTTGATGGTGACAGTGGAAAGGAAAGGTGTCATGTCAGTCCCGCTTCACGGCAGACGGCATCACAGCGCCTATCGGACTTGACGATCGGTACCATTCGACTGTTCTTTTAATGCCTTCATAGACTGATATCTTCGGTTGCCAACCTAACACTCGACGTGTTTGCTCTATGTCGGCGGCTCGCACCTCCTCGCAAAGCCGACTCGATAGCGCCCCAAACTGCGGCTCGATCGATACCCCCATAATTTCGACAATCTGCCGGACCATAGCTTCTACCGAAACCAACTGCCCTGTCCCCAGATCAATCGTCGAGCCTTCAACTCCAGGGACCGACATGGCTGCGATGAAGCCATCTATCACATCATCCACATAGACCCAATCGGCATGCCACTCCCCACTCGTCAGTTTCGGCTGATTTCCCCGCATAAGAGATTGTATCGAGTATGGGATCACCTTTTTGGGATTCTGATTTGGTCCGTACACCATGAACGGACGAACAATAACCACGGGTGTCTGATAGAGGCACTGAAACATCCGGCCAAACGCGTTGCTTGCCCACTTTGATGCCGCATATGGGGAACTCGGAGGGTTGTCTACCTGACCTGCTTGAGGTTCGGTTAAGGACCCGGTCAGGATAATGCGGCGACAACCGATTTCCGCCGAACTCGTCAACACGTGGACCGTTGTGAGAAGCTGACTGCGGAACGTCGGCAAAACATGACGGATGTCCGGATCACCTGTCGCCTGACCGGACAAATGGAACACCGCATGAGGCTTCACACTTTCGAACAAGTTCCTGGTGGCAGCATAGTCTTCGAGATCCACTCTCCACCACCGTGGATTCTCAAATGGAGCACCTTCGAGGGTACGAGAAACTGCATGAACTTCCAGTCCACATTGAATCAGCCGTTGGCAGAGATGGGAGCCGAGAAACCCACTGGCTCCCGTCACTAACACCCTATCCCCTCGACCAGGCAGCGGCCGATTGGGGCGGCTCTCTTTCTCAACTAGAAATCGGCCACTCATGACTTACCAACTTTCGATATTGCAACGCGCTTTGCAGCCCATGAACAACAGCAGTGGGAATATAAACAGCAAAGAACTACGCGGATGGTCCGCAGTTTACTCGGGTGAGCCGAGCATACATCGGTGCCATGCCTTGTCACCCCGGAAAGGAATAGAAGCGCTCAATCGCCTCATTTCCACTCTGCAGTCAGCATAAATCCCACTTGATTGCGCGAATATTGAAATTGGAGTGACGAGGCA
>Ga0134126_10002556_pt1 | contig 22964 bp, 21 predicted proteins | sample KB31752_FD_96881 | JGI IMG/M metagenome (GOLD analysis project Ga0134126, IMG submission 96881) | Terrestrial soil microbial communities with excess Nitrogen fertilizer from Kellogg Biological Station, Michigan, USA - KB3-175-2 | ecosystem: Environmental > Terrestrial > Soil > Unclassified ... | reverse complement strand
TGACGAAGTGGTGCCCGTCGGCCGCCCCCGGCCGGGCCCGGACGGCCAGGTCCCACCCGGCGTGGCCGCGGCCGGGCAGGTCGTAGCGCAGCGGCCCCGTCGGGCGGACATCCAGGCCGGGCGGGATGGCGAGCCGGATCTCGCCCGCGGCCGGCTCGGGTCCGCAGGCCACGGTCAGCCTGAGGGCCTTGGTTAGTGATGAATCGATGGCCACGCGAGCCGGGGACACGTGCACGGCGACGGGCATGTTCCCGGCCGGGGCGGGCCCCTTGCCATGCAGCCAGTAGCGGGCGTAGACGGGCTGGACCGGCTCCGGCGGCCCGGCCGCCTCGGCGGGCCCGGCGGGGGCGGCGGGCCCGGCCGCCCAGGCCGCGGGCGTGAGCTCCAGGGTGGCCACGCCGGCCGCGGGCACCACGGCCGTGGCCGCGCCGTCGGCCAGGGGGAGCGGCTCGCCGGGGGCATCCTCGGTCAGGCTGAGGCCGCGGGCCGCGGTCAGGCCGGTGAACAGCCGGACCTGCGCCGTCACCGGCCCCTGGCCGGCCTCGCGGAGCCGGACCGTCACGCCGCCGGCCGGGCTGGGCGGTGCGCCGCCGCCGGCCTCGGGGGCCAGCGGGTTGCCGCGCGGCTTGAGCGCGCTGAGGATCGCGGCCGGCGGCTCGACGCTGGCCAGGCTGGCGGTGGCGGGCAGCGGCCCGGCGTGCGGGCCGGTGGTGACGGCCAGCAGCGGCGCGTTGTAGTCCAGGCCCTGCTGCGCCAGCCCGGCCTGGCGCCAGTCACCGGGCCCGGCGGCCAGCGCGTACTCGAAGGTGTGGCTCCAGTGCTGCCAGGCGAAGCTGGTGCCGTCCGGCGCGGTCCGGGCCGGACCGTCGATCCAGACCCCGCACGGCCAGGTGCTGCACGCCCGCATCAGCGCCATCGTCGCGGCGCCGTCCGGGGTGACCAGGCCGCTGGGCGTGCCGCGGTTCAGGATCGCCACGGTGCGCGGGGCCAGCGCGGTCGCGGGCCCGCCCGCCACGTCCGGGCCGGCCTCCGGGTCGCCGGGCGGGCCGGCCGGGACCTCGATGACCGCGTCGGCCAGGTCGCCGGCCACGGCGTCGATCGCGTCGGCCAGGCCGCCGGGACCGTCGCCGGCCACGATCAGCACCGGCAGGTCGGCCGGGCCGCGCAGGTCGGCGCCGGCCGCGAACGCGTCGGCCCGGCTGCGCGCGGCCGGCACCCAGACCCGGGCCGCGCCGGTGTCGCGCAGCTGGGCCTCCAGCGCCTCCGCGTAGCCCGGCCCGGCGGCGGCCAGCACCGCGGCGGTGAACGAGCTGACGCCGGGCCCGCCCAGCGCGATACGGAAGTCGGGCAGGTTGGAGTCCACCGCCAGGTGGCCGTAGCGCGGCCCGTCCGGCCGCGAGCAGGTGGCGGTCACCCCGGCCCGGCCCAGCGCGGCCATGAGCCCGCGCACGGTGTCGGCCGTGGCCGGGTCCGGCGCGACGACCTCGGCGACGCCGATGGCCTGGTGCTGGCCGCCGACCGACAGCCGGGCCGCCGACCCCACGCCGAACCACTCGCCGGCCGGGTTGTCCAGGGTGAACTCGTGCTCGGCCACGTCGGTGTCGGCCGGGCCCGGTGGCCGCCCGATCACCGACACCGCGGTCTGGTAGACCGGCAGCCCGCCCGGCACGTCGACCGGGAACGACACCCGCAGCAGGCGGTCCTGGCCGATGGAGCCGTCCACGTGGGTGCGGAACTCCACCCGCCGCTCGCCGTCCCAGACCAGCGTCTCCTGGGTCACGGTGAGCCCCTCCAGGCTCAGCCGCGTCACCAGCCGCTGGCCCACCGGGCAGCGCTCGGCCCGCACCCGGGCCGGGCCCGCCGCCGAGCCGGCGCCGGGGCCGGCCGGGCACAGCAGCCACGGGCCCTCGCCCCAGCGCGGGTGGCGGGGGTGCTCGGGCTGCAGCACCAGCTCGTTGCCGGGGCCGCGGAGCAGCTCGGCGCCGGCCAGCCGGATGCTGGCCAGCGTGCCGCCCCTGGCCGGGTCGGCGGCGACCGTGAGCGTCTCGTTCCCGATCTCGGTGCCCGCGGCCGGCTGCCAGCCCGCCGCGCCCGCGTCGTCTGGGTCCGCCGTGGCCGGGCGGGCCAGGTAGGTGCGGTAGCCGACGCCGGGCACCTGCCGGGCGCGGAACGTGACCGTCAGCTCGGCCAGGGTCCCGTCGGCCTTGCGGATCGCGCCCTCGGCCAGGAACGGCACCGCCGCGCCCGTGTCGTCGCGCAGCTCCACCCAGCGGGCCGCCAGCCTGGCCTCGGCAGGCCGGAGCACGACCGTCACCATGGCCGAGCGCGGCCACGACTGGGTGTTCAGCACCACGATGGCCAGGCCGTCCTCCGGCCCGGCCCGGCTAGCGGTGTCGATCAGGCCGGCCAGGTAGCCGGCCGCCCCGTCGCGGGCCGCCGCGCCCCGCTGCCAGGCCTCCCGCCAGCCCGCCAGCAGGTCCAGGTAGACCTGATCGCCCTCGGTGCCGGTGATGGCGTCGTGGTGGGCGCCGAAGACCAGTAGCCGCCAGGCCTTGTCCAGGCTGGCCGCCGGGTAGCGGGCGCCCGCCAGCCAGGCCAGCGTGGCCAGCCGCTCGCCGTCCAGCACCGCCGTCTCGGCCGCCCGCTGGGCCTGCTTGGTGTCGATGTAGGAGACGTCCTTGCCCGTGTAGAGCGGGTTCATGTCCCTGGTCTGCGGCGTGATCCAGACGTCACCACGGCTGGCCTCGTCTCGCACCGCGGCGAAGAATTCACGAGGAATCGAGGTAACGAATCGGGGCCAGGTGAATCGGCTGTTCCAATCGCGGTGGATCGCGGTGGCCCAGCGAGAGGGTATGACGTGGTCGCCGCCGACGGGCAGCAGCACGTTCCGGGTGGCGGCCACCGGGGCCAGCTCGAGGAACTGCTGGTAGGCGGCTTCCTCGGCGGCGCGCAGGTCGGCCGCCTGCTGGGTGACCCAGCCCGCGCCGTAGTGATTGGCCATGTAGCTGGTCAGCAGCCCGGTGCCGTCCGGTGCCACCCACTCGAACTCGGCCGGGAACTGCATCAGCCGGTTGTCGCCCGCGGTCCGGCCCGGGCCCCACTGGTGGAACGGGCCCCTGGCCCACGACGACGCGGTCATCCCGGCCGCCGCCATCAGCCCCGGGTAGGCCGGGTCGAAGCCGAACGCGTCCAGCATCCACGCCGTGCGCGGCTCACCGCCGAGCACGTCGCGCTGGTAGGCCAGCCCGTAGACGGCGTTGCGGATGGTGGACTCGGCGCAGGTCAGGTTGGTGTTGGGCTCGTTGTAGCTGCCCCCGACCAGCTCGATCCGGCCCTGGCGGATGAACTCGAGCAGGTCGGCCCGGTCCTCGGGGTGGGCGTCGAAGTGCGGCTTGAGGTAATCGGTCTCGGCCAGCACGAACTTGTAGTCCGGATCCCGGCGCGCCTCGTCCAGGTGCAGCGCCACCAGCTCGAACGCCGTCCTGACGGCGGGCAGCGCGCCGTCGTCGCCGGGCAGCAGCAGCCGGGACTGCAGGAACTGGCCCTGGGTGTTCCACCACACCGGGTCGTAGTGAAAGTGGCTGACCATCCACATGGTCCAGCCCGGCTCGGCGACGGTGACCTGCGCCGCCTGCTCGGCCCGGCCGGCGGGCCCGGCGTCGGCGACGACGGTCACCGGCCGGGTGCGGCCCGCCGGCCCGGAGGTCTCGATGGCGACCTCGGCCACCTGGTCCCCGCCGGCGCCGCCTCCGGCCGCCAGGGCCGGCTCGGGGGTGCTGACCCCGGCGCCGGCGATCGCCACCGTGACCGGGCCGGGCGCCCCGGCCGCCCCCGCCACGGTGACCTGCACGATCTGCCGCGGCCTGGCGGCCGGGCCGGTGAACAGCATGGTCGAGGTGACGCTGCTGATCCGCATGCCCACATGGTCGCACGCAGCGCGGCGCGGCCCATCGGGTTACGATTCTGGTAACAGGCTGGTGAAATAATCCCCGGCCCGGTACGCGGGGGAGTTGTCCGATGCCTGAGCCCGTGGTGACGCTCAAGGACGTAGCCCGGCGGGCCGGGGTGCACCCGGCCACGGCCTCCAGGGCCCTGAGCGCCGAGACCCGGCTGCTGGTCAGTGACGCGACCGCGCGCCGGGTCATGGACGCCGCCGCGGCCCTTGGCTACCGGCCCAATGCGGTCGCCCGGAGCCTGCGCACCCGCCGCTCGCACACCATCGGCGTGCTGATCCCGGACCTCAACAACCCGCTGTTCCCGCCCATGGTCCGCGGCCTGGAGGACCGGCTGGCGGCCGACGGGTACGTCACGCTGATCGGCAACACCGACGGCCGGGCCGAGCGTGAGTACCAAGTGTTCGAGCAGATGCGGGCCCGGCACGTGGACGGCTACGCGTTCGCCACCGCGCGGCTGCACAGCCCGCTGCTGGCTGAGGCGGCCAGGGACGGCCTCAACGTGGTGCTGATGAACCGGATCTCCGACGACTACAGCTTCCCCTCGGTGTCGGTGGACAACGACCGGGGCGCCCGGATGGCCGTGGACCACCTGGTCGCCCTGGGCCACGACCGGATCGCCTGCCTGGCCGGCCCGCAGAGCCTGTCCACCGGGCTGAACCGCTACCGCGGCTTCCTGGCCGCCATGCAGGCCGCCGACCGGCCGGTCGACCCCGAGCTGGTCCGGTTCGCCGAGGCGTTCTCGATCGAGGAGGGTCACCGGTGCTGCCGGGAGCTGCTGGCGGCCGACCCCCGGATCACCGCCGTCGCCTCCGGCAACGACATGCTGGCGGTGGGCTGCTACGCGGCCATCGAGGAGGCCGGGCTGAGCTGCCCGGCCGACGTGTCGGTGGTCGGGTTCAACGACATGCCGTTCATCGACCGGCTGCGGCCGCCGCTGACCACCGTGGCCTTCCCGCACTACCAGCTCGGCACCGAGGCGGCGGGCATGCTGCTGGACAAGCTGGCCGGGATGCCGGGGCCGGTGAAGTCCTTGCTGCTGGCCCCGGAGTTCGTGGTCCGCGGGTCGACCGCGGTGGCCCGGCCCGCGCCGGTGGCGCGGCACTAGCGGCCTGGGCCGATTTAATCCGCGAAGTTTTTAATCCGTGACGGACTGCGCGGCCAGGGCTTCCAGCGCCGGGCCGGCCAGCCGGTGCAGCCGCCAGGTGTCCAGCGCAACCGCGCCGATAGAGGCGTAGAACTCCAGCGCCGAAGCGTTCCAGTCCAGCACCGCCCAGTCCAGCCGGGCGTAACCGCGCTCGACGCACAGCCGGGCCAGCTCGGCCAGCAGGGCCCGGCCCAGGCCGGACCGGCGCAGCCCCGGCGACACGAACAGGTCCTCCAGGTACATGCCGGGCCGCCCGGTCCACGTGGAGTAGTTGACGAACCACAGCGCGAACCCGGCCACGCTGCCCTCGTGCTCGGCCACGTGCGCGAACACCGACGGGTCCGGGCCGAACAGCGTGGCCCTCAGGTCGGCCTCGGTGACCAGGACCTCGTCCAGCGAGTCCTCGTACTCGGCCAGCCCGCGGATCAGGCCGAGGATGGCGGGCACGTCGGCCGGCCGGGCCGTCCTGATCTTGCCGGGGCCCGTCATGCCAGGGCCCGTCATGCCAGGGCCCGTCATGCCGGGGCCCGGAAGCGGTACCTGAGCCGGAACCGCTCGGCCGGGATGATGATGTCGGCCGCGGCCGCGGCCCGCTCGCCTGACAGGTGCACGCGCTCCACGACCATCACGGTAGCGCCCGCCGGGATGCGCAGCGCGCCGGCCTCGGCCTGCTGGGTGGTCGGCGGCCAGCCCGGCGCACCCATCGGATCGCCCGGCCGGTCTAGCCGCTGCCCTCCTCGAGCAGCAGGTGGTAGCCGTTGGGCGTGCGGGCGTGCAGCACCCGGTACTGCCAGTCGGGGCTGGGGGTCATCAGCTCCTCACGGAAGCGCACCCCCGCCTCGCCCAGCCGCTTCTTGGCCAGATCCAGGTCGCTGACGCCGAACTGCCAGGTCAGGACCTGATCCGGTCGCGATGGCGAGAAGCCTTCCCGCCATTCGATGCCGAATTCGAGCTGCCCGTGCCCGAGCGCCAGGAAGTATGGATACTCCGGTCCTTCGTAGGTCACGTGGAAGCCCAGGCGGACGTAGAAGTCCCGTTCAGCCTGAAGGTCGCTGACGAAGAGAATCGGAATGATCCGGCTGAACAATGCCGCCATAGCGCGACATCGTAGCGACCCGGCGCGACTAGGGTGGCAGTGTGCCCGCAGCATCAGATAAACATCTGGTAGAGGTCGCCGCATGCCAGGTCAGCCTGCGTGTCGGCGAGGTCGGCGCGAACCGCGCCACGGCCCTGGAGGCGGTCCGCGCCGCGGCCGCCGCGCAGGCCAGGATTATTGTCCTGCCCGAGCTGACGCCGTCCGGATACGTGTTCGAAAGCCCGGCCGAGGCCCGGTCGCTGGCCGAGCCCGCCGACGGTCCCACGGTGACGGAGTGGGCGGCCGAGGCGGCCCGCCTCGGGGTGATCATCGTCGGCGGCTTCTGCGAGCTGGGCGCCGACGGCCTGCTGTACAACAGCGCGGTGCTGGCCGATCCCGGCGGCGTCCGGGCGGTCTACCGCAAGGCGCACCTGTGGGACGCCGAGAGCGACTTCTTCGTGCCCGGCAGCGCGCCGCCTCCGGTGGTGGACACGCAGTACGGCCGGATCGCCATGATGATCTGCTACGACGTGGAGTTCCCCGAGTGGGTCCGCCAGCCCGCGCTGGCCGGCGCCGATCTGCTGGCCGTGCCGACCAACTGGCCCGCCGAGCCGGTGCCGCCGGGGGAGCGGCCCATGGTGGTGGCCAACGTCCAGGCGGCGGCGTTCCACAACCACATGTTCATCGCCGCGGCCTGCCGGGTCGGCGCCGAGCGCGGCGTGAGCTGGTTCGGCGGCAGCCTCGTCGCGGGCCCGCACGGCTACCCGCTGGCCGGCCCGGCCGGGCCGGAGGACCCCGAGATCCTGGTGGCCGGCTGCGACCTGCGCGCGGCCCGGTCCAAGGCCACCAGCACCCGCAACGACCCGCACCGGGACCGGCGCCCCGCGCTGTACGCGTAGGCGCCGGCGGGGCGGGCTGGCGGTGGGCTAACGGTGGGCTAGCGGCGGCGGGCCAGGGTCAGGCCGTCGCCCACCGGCAGCAGGACCAGGTCGACCCGCGGGTCGGCGGCGGCGTGGTCGTTGAAGGCCCGCATGCCGGTGACCTGACGGCTGCTGACCTGCGGATCGGCCACCTCGCCGTCCTGCAGGGTGTTGTCGACCAGGATGATGCCGCCCGGCCGGATCCGGGGCACGATCTCGTCCCAGTAGCTGATGTAGCCGGCCTTGTCGGCGTCGATGAACGCGAGGTCCAGGTGCGGGCCAGGCGGCAGGCCGCGCAGCGTGTCCAGGGCCGGGCCGAGCCGCAGCTCGATCCGGTCGGCCAGCCCGGCCCGCTCCCAGTACTCGCGGGCCAGCGCCGTCCACTCCTCGCTGACGTCGCAGCAGGTCAGCTTGCCGCCCTCGGCCAGGCCGCGGGCGATGCAGAGGGCCGAGTAGCCGGTGAAGGTGCCGACTTCGACGGCGCTGCGGACACCGGTCAGCCGGGTCAGCAGGGTCATCAGCGCGCCCTGGTCGGGACCGATCTGCATGCCGGATGGGTCCGGGAAGCGCCGCGCGGTCTCGGTCGCCAGGTCGGTCAGGACCTCGTCCGGCCGGCTGGCCTGGGTGATCAGGTAGTTCTCGATGTCCTGGCTGAGGAAGCTGCTGCGACCGGTCACCGCAGCATGCTAGCCGGGCGGATTGGGCCAGGGGCTGCGTGGGCACCGGCGGGCGGGGCATAGCCTGGCGGGCATGGCGTCGCACGCACCCGCACCGCCGCTGAGCTTCCTGCCGAGCCCGCCGGTCGACGGATTCCACGTCGGCCCGCTGTTCGTGCACTTTTACGGGCTGATGTACGTCATCGGCATCGCGCTGGCCATCTACATCACGCGGCGGCGGTGGCGGGCGGCGGGCGGCAACCCGGCGCTGGTCGCCGACGTGGCCACCTGGGCCGTGCCGGCCGGCATCATCGGCGGGCGGGTCTACTTCGACATCACCACCCCGGACCAGATCCCGCAAGTGTGGTACGGCGCGCTCGCCGTGTGGAGCGGCGGGCTGGGCATCTGGGGCGGCGTCGCGTTCGGCGCGGCGGCCGGGATCTGGCGGGTCCGGCGCACCGGGGCCAGTGCGGGGGAGTTCGGCAACGCGGTCGCCCCGGCCCTGCTGGTGGCCCAGGCCGTCGGCCGCATCGGCAACTACTTCAACCAGGAGCTGTTCGGCAAGCCCAGCGGGCTGCCGTGGGCGCTGGAGATCTCCCGCCCGCACCGGGTCTCCTCCGGCCTGCCGGCCCAGTACCTGGCCGACCGCACCTTCCAGCCCACGTTCCTGTACGAGCTGATCTGGGACCTGGCCCTGGCCGCGGTGCTGGTCTGGCTCGGGCATCACCGCAAGATCCGGCCCTGGGGGCTGTTCGCGCTCTACATCGCGGGCTACTCGGCCTTCCGCATCCTGGAGGAGTCGCTGCGCATCGACACCTCGGAGCACTTCCTCGGCCTGCGGCTGAACTTCTACGTGGCCATCGCGGGCACGCTGGCCGGCCTGGCCTGGTTCTGGGCCATCCAGCGCCGCGCCGCGCGGGCGGAGCCGGCCGACGGGCCAGGGGCCGGGGGCGGCGAGGAGTCACCGGACGCGGGGGCGGAGGCCGCAGACGATGCGGGCAAGGTGCCCGAGCCGGACAAAGCGGCCGACGGCACCGGCGCGAAGGCCGGGGCCGAGCCGGACCGGGACCGGAACGACACCACGGTCCAGTCCAGCCCCGGGGCCGAATAAACCCGGTAGACGGAGCCACCCGCGGTCGGGCACCATGCTGCGACCGTGGACACCCAGCCTGAGGCGCCTCCGCCAGGGCCGCCGCCCGGGCGGCTGGGCGCGGCCGTCCGGGGCCTGGCCGCGGGGCTGGCGCGGGCCCGGCCGGACCTGACCCCGCTGCGGCACTCGGCCGACTTCCGGCGGCTTTACGCCGGGCAGGGGGCCAGCTTCGCGGGCTCCATGATCACCTACGTGGCGGAGCCGTTCCAGGTTTACCAGCTCACCCACTCCTCGCTCATGGTCGGCCTGCTGAGCGTGGCCGAGCTGATCCCGCTGGTGCTGGCGGCGCTGCTGGGCGGCGCGCTGGCCGACGCCATGGACCGGCGCCGGATCATCCTGATCACCGAGGCCTGCGGCCTGGTCATCGCGCTCGGGCTGGCCGCCAACGCGGCCGCCTGGCGCCAGGTGTGGGTGCTGTTCGTGCTCAGCGCCGTGGGGGCCGGCTGCTCCGGGCTGCAGCGGCCCTCGCTGGATGCCCTGGTGCCGCTGCTGACCCCGCGCGAGGACCTGCCCGCGGCGGCCGCGCTGAGCGGGCTCATGGGCAACGCCGCCCAGGTGCTCGGCCCGCTGCTGGGCGGCACGCTGATCGCGGGCACCGGGCTGCGCTCGGCCTACCTGGTGGACGCCGGGAGCTGCGCGGTGGCGCTGGTCATGTTCGCCCGGCTGCGGTCGTTCCCGCCCGAGCCGGAGGCCGACCGGCCCAGCCTGCGCGGCATCGCCGACGGGCTGCGCTACGTCCGGGGCCGGCCCGAGATCCTCGGCACCTACCTGATCGACATCGCGGCGATGTTCTTCGGCGTGCCGTTCGCGCTGTTCCCGGCCTATGCGGCCCGGATCGGCGGGCCGGCCGTGCTCGGCCTGCTGTACGCCGCGCCCGGTGCCGGCGCGCTGCTGATCAGCGCGACTGGCGGCTGGGCCAGGCACGTGCACCGGCACGGCCGGGCCATCGTGCTGGCCGTCTGCGGCTGGGGCCTGGCCATCGCGGCGTTCGGCCTGGCGCCGGGCCTGTGGTGGGCGGTGGTCGCGCTGGCGGCGGCGGGCGGGGCCGACATGATCAGCGGCATCTTCCGGATGACGATGTGGAACCAGACCATCCCGTCCCGGCTGCGCGGCCGGCTGGCCGGGCTGGAGATGATCAGCTACACGACCGGGGAGCCGCTGGGCAACCTGGAATCCGGGCTGGCTGCCGCGCTGACCGGCTCCACCCGGCTGGCCATCGTGTCCGGCGGGGTGTTGTGCCTGGCCGGCGCCGTGGTGGTCACCGCGGCGCTGCCCCTGCTGTGGCGCTACGACGCGCGAGCGCGGCCGGATGAGGAGCTGACACGCGCCGGAGATCCACCGGAACCGACAGCCAGGCCGGCGGACCTGGAAATATGAGAGCGTGTCCTCACCACGCCTGCAGTGGGCGGTCGGCGGGTTCTTCGCCGCCTGGGCCGTCGCCCGCCTGACCGCCGCCGACCGATTCGCCCCATTCGAGCGCGCGGCCGTCCCCCTGCTGTCCCTCACCCCCCAGGCCGCGGCCGGCGCCGGGCTGGCCGCGCTGGCGCTGCGCCGCACCGGCCCCGCCGGCACCGCCGCGCTGGCCGGCGCGGCCATGGCCGCCACGCTGGTGCCGCGGGTGGTGCCGAGCCGCCAGCCGCCCGCCGACGGCCCGGTGCTGCGGGTGCTGACGGTCAACATGCACTACGGCAAGGCGGCTGGCCCGGGGATCGTCGGCCTGGCCCGGCGGCTCGGTGTCGACGTGCTGTTCCTGCAGGAGCTCGGGGAGGACGGCAGCACCCGGCTCAAGGCGGCCGGGCTCAGCGAGCTGCTGCCCAGCCTGATGGACGACGGCCGGACCTACCGGTACCGGGGCAGCGCCATCTACGCCCGGTACCCGCTGCGCGAGGGGCTGGCCATCCCGCAGAGCTTCGCCTCCCAGCCCACGGCGCGGCTGGACCTGCCCGGCGGCCAGGCCGTGCAGCTGGTGTGCGTGCACCCCCATCCGCCGTTCCCGCCCTGGGTGCCCGAGGCCGTGCCGCGCTGGCGCGGGGAGCTGGAGACGCTGCCAGATCCCGGCCGCCAGCCCGGTGACCTGCCCGTGGTGCTGGCCGGGGACTACAACGCCACCCTGGACCACGCCGAGTTCCGCCGGCTGCTGCGCCGCGGCTACGTGGACGCCGCCAGCCGGATCGGCCGCGGCCTGGCCCCGACCTGGGGCCCTGAGCCGACCGCGGGCCGGCCCGCGCTGCTGGCCTTCGACCACGTGGTCGTGGATTCGCGGTGCGCGGTGCTGGCCACCTCGGCCCACCCGCTGCCCGGCAGCGACCACCGCGGGCTCTACGCCGAGCTGCGACTTCCTGCTCGTATGATCGAAACAGGCGGCCAGGGGGCATAGCTGACCAATGGCGTCGGCGGGGGACGGGGGTACCCCAGCGAGTGAGCGGGACCGGCCGGAAGGCCGGGCGGAAGCCACGATGACCGTCGCGGGGACGAACCCGTCCGCCGCGGGTCCGACCATGCCCGCCCGCCCGGCCGAGCCTGCCGCACAGCCCGCCACGCCCGGCACGTCCGCCCAGTCGACCGGGCCCGGGCAGGCGAGCGGCCCGCACCAGCTACCCCCGGTGCTCGACCTCGATCCCGGCGACCCGCTGGCCTCCTACCTGCTCAGCGCCGGCCGGGCGGTGGACATCCGGGACCTGAGCCTGGACTCCCCGGCGCTGGCCGCGCTCCGGGAGGCCGGGGTGGTCCTGGTCATCCCGCTCATCTCGGCCGGCGCGCTGGCCGGGGTGCTCAGCCTGGGGCCGCGCCGGGCCGACCGCGACTACTCGGCCGGGGACCGGCGGCTGCTGAGTGCCCTGGCCGGGCACGCGGCCCCGGCGCTGCGGGTGGGCCAGCTGGTCCGCCGGCAGCAGGCCGAGGCGCGGCACCGGGAGCGGACGCAGCAGCAGCTCAAGGTGGCCCGGGTCATCCAGGAGCACTTCCTGCCCCGGTCGCCCCCCGACCTGGCGGGCTGGCACCTGACCGCCTGCTACCAGCCGGCGCTGACGGTGGGCGGAGACTTCTACGACTTCATCGCGCTGCCGGGCGGCCGGGTGATGGTGGTGGTGGGCGACGTCACCGACAAGGGGGTGCCCGCGGCGCTGGTCATGGCCAGCGCGCACGCCATGCTGCGCAGCGCGGCGCCGCGGCTGGTCGGCCCTGGCGCGGTGCTGGGCGCGGTGAACGAGCAGCTGTGCCAGGACACGCCGGAGCGGATGTTCGTTACTTGCCTGGCCGCGGTGCTGGACCCGGCCGCCGGCGAGGTCACGTTCGCGAACGCGGGCCACGACGTGCCCTATGTCCACACGGCCGGCGGGGTGCGGGAGCTGCGGGCCAGGGGCATGCCGCTGGGCCTGATGCCGGGGATGACCTACGAGGAGAAGACGTTCACGTTCGCGCCGGGGGAGTTCGCGCTGCTGCACAGCGACGGGCTGGCTGAGGCACATGGGCCGGACCGGGAGATGTTCGGGTTCCACCGGGTGGCGGCGCTAGTGGGCCGGGCGGCGTCCAGCGACACGCTGATCGACCAGTGCCTGGCCGAGCTGGCGGCGTTCACCGGTCCCGGGCACGAGCAGGAGGACGATATCACGCTGGTCACGATGCGGCGGTCGGAGTCATGACCCGCAGGAGCCCGGACGAGGCCATCCCGGAAACGGCGGGCCCGGCACGGCGGCTGGCCTCCTTCGCGGTGCCCAGCGTGCCGGGCCGCGAGCGGGAGGCGCTGGACCGGGTCGCGCGCAGCGTGGCCGGGCAGCTCCCGCCGGCCCGCCTGGACCGGCTCAAGACGGCGGTGGCCGAGGCCACCGCGAACGCGATCGAGCACGGGCACGGCTGCCGCCCCGACCTGGACGTGGGCATCGAGGTGTACCGGCGGGGGGAGCAGGTGGTGGTGACGATCACCGACCGGGGGCCATCCGTGCACGGCGAGCCCGGCTCCGGCGAGCGGCCTGAGGACCACCCGGAGGTGCCCGACCTGGCCAGGAAGCTGGCCGGGGAGCAGGCTCCGCGGGGCTGGGGGCTGTTCCTGATCCGGCACATGGTCGACGGGATGGACGTGATGACCAGGGACGGCCGGCACATTGTCCGGCTGGCCATGCGAGCGGGGGGAGATTAGATGGACGAGCCCGCAGTCAGGATGGGCCTGCGCTGGGTCGGCAGCGACGCGGCGGTGATCGACATCAACGGGGACGTCACCGCGGCCGCCGAGCCGGCGCTCACGTCGGCCTACGAGGACGCGGCCAAGCGCGGGGCGCGGCGGCTGGTGCTGAACTTCGGCGGCCTGGAGTACATGAACAGCGGGGGCATCGGGATGCTCGTCACCCTGCTGGTGCACGCCAGCCGCAACCGGCAGAAGCTGGCCGCGTTCGGCCTGAGCCGCCACTACCGCGAGATCTTCGAGCTGACCCGGCTCGACGAGGCCATCACCATCTGCGACAGCGAGGAATCGGCGGTCGCGGCCGCCGCGAGCTGAGGGGGTCGCCATGACCGAATCGAGCGGGCACAGAAGGCACGGGCGGCGGGCCGCCGCGCTGCCGCGCGACGCCGGCAGCTGGGCGCCCGTCGTGCACCGGCTGTCGACCGGTCCCGGCCGGGCCGGGACCAACGTGGCCGGCCGGCGGCTGACCGGCCCGGTCCAGGGCTTCGGCCAGATGTGGCAGAAGACCTACAACCTGGACCTGGGGCCGGACATCCCGCCGCGGCACGCCATCGCCACCTGGAAGCAGCACTTCGGCGAGTTCTGGCCCGCGGGCAGCCGGTTCGACAACTCGCTGACCGGCATCAGCCCCGGCGACGTGGCCCTGCTCGACGTCGGCCTCGGCGGCGGCGTCCGGCTGTCCACCGGCGTGTTCGTGCTCTATGCCGACGAGGAGTCGTTCACGCTGATGACCCCGCAGGGGCACATGTTCGCGGGCTGGATCACGTTCTCCGCCGCCCGGCCGGGACCGGTCACCACGGTCCAGGCCCAGATCCTCATGCGGGCCAACGACCCGCTGTACGAGCTGGCCATGGCGCTGGGCGGGCACCGCAAAGAGGACCAGTTCTGGATCGAGACCATCACCTCGCTGGGCCACTACCTGGGCGCGCCGCCCGCCCCGGTGCGGGCCCGCACCGTCTGCGTGGACCCGCGCCGGCAGTGGCGCCGGGCCGGCCAGATCTGGCACAACTCCATGGTGCGCAGCGTGCTGAGCAGCGCCACCGCGCGGATCCGGGAGCGTTAGGGCATGCCGGGCAACCCCGACGCGGTCATCGTCGGCAGCGGCCCCAACGGCCTGGCCGCCGCGATCACGCTGAGCGCGGCCGGCCTGCGGGTGCTGGTCGTCGAGGGCGCGGACACCCCAGGCGGCGGCTGCCGCACCGCCGAGCTCACCCTCCCCGGCTTCCGGCACGACGTCTGCTCGGCCGCCCACCCGCTCGCGCTGGCCTCCCCGTTCTTCCGCCGCTTCGGCCTGGCCGCCCGCGGCGTCCGGTTCGCCGAGCCCGAGGTGGTGCTGGCCCACCCGCTGGACGGCGGCGGGGCCGCGGTGGTGACCCGCTCGGTCGCCGAGACGGCCGCGGGTCTGGGCGCCGACGCCGGCACCTACCAGCGGCTCATGGGCCCGCTGGCCCGCGACTGGGACCCGCTGACCCAGATCGTGCTGTCCAGCCTGCGCCGCCCGCCCGCGCACTACCCGCCCGGCCTGCTCGGGTTCGCCCGCGACGGGCTGCGCGGGGCGGCGGCCATCGCCCGCCGGATGACCACCCCCGAGGCCAGGGCGCTCATCGCCGGGCTGGGCGGGCACGCCATGCTGCCGCTGACCCAGCCGCCCACCGGGGCCACGGCGCTCATGCTCGGCGCCCTGGCCCACGGGGTCGGCTGGCCGGTGGCCGAGGGCGGCAGCGCCCGGATCGTGGACGCCATGACCGAGGCCATCCGGGCGGCGGGCGGCCAGATCGAGACCGGCCGGTGGGTGACCAGCCTGGCCGAGCTGCCGCCCGCCCGCGCCGTGCTGCTCGACCTCGCCCCGCGCGGGCTGCTCGGCATCGCCGGGGACCGGCTGCCGGACCGGTACCGCCGGGCGCTGGAGCGGTTCCGCTACGGCGCCGGGGTGTGCAAGGTCGACTTCGCGCTGTCCGGCCCGGTGCCCTGGACCAGCGAGCCGTGCCGCCGGGCCGGGACGCTGCACGTGGCCGGGGGCTACGAGAGCCTGGCCGCGGCCGAGGAAGCGGTGGCGTCCGGGCGGCTCCCCGCCTCGCCCAGCGTGCTGGTCGTCCAGCCGTCGGTGGCCGACCCGTCGCGGGCGCCGGCCGGGCAGCACACGCTATGGGCCTACTGCCACGTGCCGGCCGGCTCGGGGGCCGACATGACGGCCGCGATCACCGCCCAGATCGAGCGGTTCGCGCCCGGTTTCCGTGACCTGATCCTGGTCAGCGCCGTCCGCACCGCCGTCGCGGAGCAGGCCGCGAACCCGAACTACGTCGGCGGCGACATCGCGGCCGGCCAGCAGACGGTGTGGCAGACCATCGCCCGGCCGGTGCCGCGCTGGAACCCCTACCGCACCCCGGTGCCGGGCCTGTACCTGTGCTCGTCGTCGACCCCGCCGCTGCCCGGCGTGCACGGTCGCTGCGGCGAGCTGGCCGCCGCCACGGCGCTCCGCGACGTGTTCGGGATCCGCCGGCTGCCCGACATCGGCCCGGCCGTGCCGGCCCGGGCGCCGGCCGCCGTGGGGAGCCGGCCGTGACCACCCTGGCCGGCCGGCGCCCGTCGGCCGCCGTGGCCGCGGGCGGCGGCCTGCTGCTGCTGGCCGGGCTGCTGGTGGCGCTGGGCGTGCTGGCCCGTCAGCCGGGCTACCCGCTCCAGCCGCTGCTCATCGCGCTGCCATCGGCGGCGGTCGGGGTGCTGGTGGCCCGCAGCCAGCCGCGCAACTGCTGCGGCTGGCTGCTGCTGGGCATCGCGGCCGCGCTGCTGCTGAGCACCGCGGCGGGCTCCTGGTCGGTGCTGGTCTACCGGCTTGGCCACGGCCTGCCGCTGGGCGAGGCCGGGCTGGTCCTGTACCAGCTCTGGTCCCCGGCGCTGGCCCTGTTCCTGCTGGTGATCCTGCTGTTCCCGGACGGCAGGCTGCCCTCGCCGCGGTGGCGGTGGGCGGCGTGGGCCTACAGCCTGCTGTGCGCCGCCTATCTGTTCCTGCTCATCGGGGTGGCCGGGGACGCGTTCACCGGGCACCGGGTCCGGATCGACTCCTACGGCGGCCTGCGGGTCATCGACTACCCGGCGGGCCGGTTCGCGCTGACCCAGGACGCCATCTGGCTGCTCCTGCTGGCCTTCGCCGTCGCCTTCGCCGCCCGCCAGCTGCTGACCTGGCGCCGGGCCGCCGGCTACCGGCGCGACCAGCTCAAGTGGCTGATGTTCGGCACCGCCATCGCCATCGCCTGCGCCGGGCTGAGCATCCCCGGCCAGTCGGCCTCGTCCGGCCTGTGGGCGGTGCTAAACGACGTGCTGAGCCTGGGCTTCATCGCGCTGCCGGTCAGCATCGGGGTCGGGATCCTGCGCTACCGGCTGTACGACATCGACCGGGTGATCTCCACCGCGGTCGCCTACGCCATCGTGACCGGTGTGCTGGTGGGGGCGTACGCCGCGCTGGTGGCCACGGCCCACGGCGCGCTGGGCGGCCGGGCCCCGTGGGCGGTGGCGGTGGAGACGCTGGCCGCGGTGGCGGTGTTCAACCCGCTGCGGCTGCGGGTGCAGCGGCTCATCGACCGGCGCTTCAACCGGGCCCGCTACGACGCCGAGGCCACCATCGAGGCGTTCGCGGCGCGCATGCAGGGCGCCGGGGACCTGGACACCATCCAGGCCGACCTGCTGGCCGTGGCCCGGCAGATCATGCAGCCAGCCCACGCCTCGGTCTGGCTCCGCCGCCCGGCCGAGGCGGCTGACCCGGTCAGGCCGGCCGGGGAGGGCGGGCCGGGGCAGATACTCAGGCCGGCCGAGCCAGCCGGGCCCGGACCGCGCTGACCGCCTTGCCGAAGTAGCGGTGGCCGGCCGGCCTGGTCAGCAAGTCGGCCAGCGCGGCCAGGTCGAGCGCGGCGCTGATCTCCCGCCAGTCCGGCGGCAGCTCCCCGCCGCCGTCGCGGAAGCCGTCGGCGAACCCGGCCGCGAACCCCGGCGGCTGCTCGAAGCGCAGCATGTTGCCGACGTCGTTCAGCGGGCTGCCGCTGAACGCGAACTCCCAGTCCAGCACCGCGGCGACCGAGCCGTCCGCCCCGATGAGCAGGTTCTTGGGGTTGTAGTCGGAGTGCACCAGCTGGCGGGCGCCGTCGGCGCGGGCCGCGAACGGCTCGTCGGCCCTGGCCAGCTCCCGCAGCCCGGCCAGCTCGGCGGCGGACAGCACGGCCGGGGCGGGCCCGGCGGCCAGGCACGCGTCCACGAACCCCGGCAGCCCGCCGGGCAGGCCCGCAGGCGTCGGCTGGAGGGTGCCATCGGTGAAGAAGCCGCCCCGTTCGAAGCTCACCGTGCCGATGGCCGCCAGCGCCCGCCCGGCGGCGCGGCCCAGCGCGGCGTGGTCTCCCGGCCCGGCCAGCGCCGCCGACAGCGGGACGCCGGGCACGAACCGGGTCAGCAGCACCGGCTCGCCCGCGGCCGTGCCCGCCGGGTCGGCCGCGATCAACGTCGGCACCGGGGCCGCGCCGCGCAGCCGCGCCAGCAGGGCCGCCTCGACGGCGCAGATCCGGCCCGCCTCGTCCACCTCGTACTGGCGCAGCACCAGGGCCTCGCCGTCGTCCAGGTCCAGCCGCGTGTTGCGGTTGCGGTAGCCGCCGCCCAGGCGAGCCAGGCCGGTCACCCGCTGGCCGGGCAGCACCGCGCCGAGCCACCGGCTCAGCTCCGGGCCCAGCGCCTGGTCCAGTTCCTGGCCACCGGGACTCCGATCGCTCACGGCCCTAGCCCTCGACGCGGACGGCGATCGGCGTGCCCGCCTCGATCGTGCGGCCGACCGAGCACAGGCGGTCGTGTGACTTGCGCACGATGTCGGGCAGCACCGCCCGGGCCGCGTCGCCCGCGTCGCCGTCAGGGAACCGGACCCGGAACGTCACCTCGATGCCGGTGACCAGGTTCCCGCTCGCGTCCTTAAGCTTTTCGGCGTCCACCGCGACCTCGAACGCCTCCGGCTCGGCCCGGCGCGAGGTCACCACGTCGACGTCGATCCCGGTGCAGCCGCCGATGGCGGCCAGCATCAGCTCGACCGGGGTGAAGTCGGTCCCGGCGCCGGTGCCCATGGTGACCTGGCCGCCGCGGGCGTTGGCCGCGGTGTAGGCGCCGGGCCCGGCCCGTCGCACCGTCACGGCGATATGCGAGGAAGTAGTCCCACTAGTGGTCATGCCCCCAGCCTCCCAGACCGGTGTCCCGGCCTCACAGACCCCCGGGCCGGCGTGGTCGTTCTCTTTACGTAGCCGGATGACTACGATCAGCCATGGGGAAATGGGGGACTTCCATGAACAGGAACCTGACCGGGACCGTCGGGCTGGCCGCCGTGGCCGCCGTGGCCGGGCTGGCCGCCGCCGGCTGCGGCAGCAGCACGAGCACCGTCGCCGCGACCTCGTCCGGCACGCAGAACATCGCGGGCACGGTCTCCGGCCCGGCCGCGATAGCCAACGAGGCCACCGTGCCGCTGACCCTCAAGGGCCTGGTGAACACCACCGGCAAGATCAAGCTGATGAGCAACAACCAGCAGAAGTCGGCGACGATCCAGACCCAGCAGGGCAACCTGGACGTCACGCACACTGCTGGCCGCACCACCACCCGGCTGCTGAGCAGCAAGACCTGCAAGTTCGCGGTCGGCGTGCACGCCACCTACACGGTCGTCGGCGACAAGAGTACGGGCAAGTTCAAGAATGCCAAGGGCAACGGCAACGTGACGCTGCTCTACACGGCCACCCTGCCCAAGAGGTCGGACGGCGCGTGCGACGTGAGCAGCAACGCCCGCCCGCTGCCCGGACACGCCCAGGTGTCGTTCGCCGCCCGCGGCCCGCTGACGCTCAAGCACTAGGCACAGCGCGTCGATCAGGCGTCCCGTGGTCACCACCCGGTCGGTGTCCAGCGCCAGCCGGATCAGCAGCGCGCGCAGCCGGGCGCCGCACCTGCGCCCGGCCACCTCGAGCGGACCCAGCATCGCCACCTGCACTCCGTCGATTCTGCCCGGTGCGCGGCGCGGGTGTTATAACAGCGCCCGCGACGGCGGGCGGAGGATACCGAGGGGTACTCGGGTTACATGCTTTCCGGGATTCCGGCCGCGCGGCCCGTCACTAGCGTCGGATGACATGGGAGAGCGGACAGCTAGGTCCGCCACGGAGGGGAGCGGACCTCGCGGGCGCGGCGGGAGGCCGGCCGGGGACGGCCGGTCTCCGCCGCCATCCGCTACTCCCGCTGACCTGGTGCGTCCCGGTATGGTCGGCTGGTGTCGCCGCTGGGATTGCACCGGGTGCTTGAGCCCGCCGGGGTGCTGCCGCAGGCCGCCTGGCGGCTGGACGCGCGGCCCGAGATCTGGCCCGATGAGGTCCGGGTGGCCGTGCAGCGGCTCAACCTGGACGCGGCCTCGTTCCGGCAGCTGCGCGAGGCCAGTCACGACGCAGGTGCCCCCGACCCCGGCGCGGTCCGGGCCGCGGTGCTGGACATCGTCGCCCGCCGGGGCAAGATGCATAACCCGGTCACCGGCTCGGGCGGCATGCTCATCGGTGCCGTCGAGGCGGTCGGGCCGGACTCGCCGCTGGGCCTGCGCCCGGGGACCGGATCGCCACGCTGGTCTCGCTCAGCCTCACCCCGCTGGTCATCACCGACGGCCTCGCCCGCTGGGACGGGCGGTCCGAGCAGGTGCCGTGCGCGGGCCACGCGATCCTGTTCGGCCGGTCCATCGCCGCCGTGCTCCCCGGCGACCTGCCCGCCGAGCTGGCCCTGGCCGTGCTCGACGTCTGCGGCGCGCCGGCCCTGACCAGCCGCGTGGTCACGGACCGGCCCGGCGCCGTGGTGGCCATCCTGGGCGCCGGGGGCAAGAGCGGGTCGCTGTCCGCCGTCGCGGCCCGGCAGGCCGGGGCGGGCCAGGTCATCGGCGTGGTGCCGCATGAGGCCGAGGCCACGCGGCTGCGCCGGGCCGCGATCACCGACGCGGTCGTCGTCGCCGACGCCCGCGACCCGGTGCGCGTGTCCGAGGCGGTGCGGGCCGCGGGCGGACCCGCCGACGTGACCGTGGTGTGCGTGGACGTGCCCGGCTGCGAGGGCGGCGCCATCCTGGGCACCGCGCCCGGCGGGACCGTGATCTTCTTCTCCATGGCCACCTCGTTCGCCGCCGCTGCGCTCGGCGCCGAGGGAGTGGCCGCCGACCTCACCCTGCTGATCGGCAACGGCTATGTGCCCGGGCATGCCGAGCTGGCCCTGGACCTGATCAGGTCGCAGCCGGGCGTCCGGACCCTGTTCGAGCACCGGGAGGACCGCTGATGCAGCCCAGGCTGAACCTGGACCCGGCCACGGTCGCCGCGGCCAGGGAGCTCGCCCGCCGGGCCGGCCAGCCCATCGTGGACATGGCCCGGACGCACACCACCGTCTCGGTCGAGCGCGCGGTGCTGCGGCTGGCCGGCCTGACCGGCGCCGATCCCGACGGCATGCCGTGGGTGAACCGGCTCGCCGACGCCGTTCGCGACAGCGTGGGCCTTGAGCACGGCGTGGCCCTTCCCGTCTTCGACGCCATGCTGGCCTTCGGCCACCCCGATCTGGTCTCGCTAGCCGGCGCGGCGGCCAGGGGAACGATCCGTTTCATCATCCCCGAAGGGACCAGAGAGCAAGCCGCCCGCGCCGCCGCCGCCCGCGCGCTGACGGCGGGTTTCGCCCGCATCGACGCCCAGCGCGCCGCGCGGCAGCGGCTGATCGGGCAGACGGCGCAGCCGCCGATGCCGTGGATCTACCTGATCGTGGCCACCGGCGACATCTACGAGGACATCCCGCAGGCCCAGGCCGCGGCGCGGGAGGGCGCCGACGTCATCGCGGTGATCAGGTCGACCGGCCAGTCGCTGCTGGACTACGTGCCCGAGGGAGCGACCAGGGAGGGCTTCGCCGGCACCTACGCGACCCAGGAGAACTTCCGGCTGATGCGGGCCGCGCTGGACGACGTGTCCCGCGAGCTGGGCCGCTACGTCCGGCTGACCAACTATGCCTCGGGGCTGTGCATGCCCGAGATCGCGGCGCTGGCCGGCCTGGAGCGGCTGGACATGATGCTGAACGACTGCATGTACGGGATCATCTTCCGCGACATCAACCCCCGCCGGACGTTCATCGACCAGCGGTTCTCGCGACAGATCCACGCCCGGGCCGGGATCGTCATCAACACCGGCGAGGACAACTACCTGACCACGGCCGACGCGGTGGACGCCGCCCACACGGTAGTGGTCAGCCAGCTGCTCAACGAGTTCTTCGGCCACGAGGCCGGCCTGGCCGACGGCCAGCTCGGGCTGGGCCACGCGTTCGAGATCGACCCGGCGGTGCCGGACTCGTTCGTGCTCGAGCTGGCCCACGCCCAGCTCATCCGAGAGCTGTTCCCCGGCGCGCCGCTGAAGTACATGCCGCCCACCAGGCACATGACCGGCAACGTGTTCTCCGCCTACCTGCTCGACGCGTTCTTCAACCTGGCCGGGCTGATGACCGGCCAGTCGATCCTGCTCATCGGCATGATGACCGAGGGCATCCACACCCCGTTCCTGGCCGACCGGGACCTGGCCCTGGAGAACGTCCGCTACGTCCGGCAGGCCGCGGCCCGACTGGGCGAGAGCTTCCGGCCCGAGCCCGGCGGCTTCATCGACCGGCGCGCCCAGCAGGTGCTGGATGAGGCGGTGGCTCTGCTGCGCCGTATCGGCGACGAGGGACTGCTCAACGCCATCGCCGGCGGCACGTTCGGCATCACCAGGCGGCCCGCCGACGGCGGCCGCGGCCTGGACGGCGTCACCAAGCGCGCGGCAGACTACTTCAACCCGGCCGCCGACCTCCTGGAGCGGGACCAGCCATGACCGTTGTCCGGCCCTACGGCGACACCACCGGGGACGGCCGGGTGCAGGTGTCGTTCACGCTGCCCGTGCCCTACGCCACCGCCCCGGCCCTGGCCGAGGGGGCCGCGCTGCAGTTGGCGGCCAAGATGGGGCTGGACCCGGCCATGGTCGTGCACGCCAAGGGCATGGGGCCCGACTTCACGTTCTTCATCGTCTACGGCCGGGTCAGCCATGTCGTGGACCTGGACCAGGTCACCGTGGCCGAGCGGGAGTACCCGCTGCTGTCGCCACCCGAGGTCAACCGGCGCATCCGGGCCGCCCTCGGCCGCAAGCTGGTCGTCGTCGGCGCCTGCGTCGGCTCCGACGCGCACACCGTGGGCATCGACGCCATCCTCAACGTCAAGGGCCACGCCGGCGAGAAGGGCCTGGAGTACTACCGCGAGATCCGGGTGGTGAATCTCGGCGCCCAGGTCGAGGTGCCCCGTCTGGTCGCCACCGCCGCCGCGGAGGGCGCCGACGCCATCCTGGTCAGCCAGGTCGTGACCCAGCGCGATGCGCACCTGACCAGCGCCAGGGAGGTGGCCGTGGCCCTGGGTGAGGCGGCCCTGGGTGAGGCGGCGGCGGGCGGGCGGCGGCCGCTGCTGGTCGTGGGCGGGCCGCGGTTCGACCCGGCCGCGGCGGCGGGGCTGGGCGTGGACAAGATCTTTGGCCGGGGCACCACGCCGCGAGAGGTGGCCAGCTACCTCGCTCACGCCGTGGCCGGGTCTTCGTCATGAGCAGGGGGGTGAGTGCCGCCCGCGCCGGGCTCAGCGTCACCCACCGGCGGTACGTCTCCCACAGCCACGCCCACTACGGCGGCAGCCTGGTCGACGGCGCCTACGTGCTCGGCCTGTTTGGCGACGTCGGCACCGAGCTGAGCATCCGGGCCGACAGCGACGAGGGCCTGCTCGCGGGCTACTCGGAGGTGCGGCTCCTGGCCCCGGTCCGAGCCGGCGACGTTGTCGAGGTCACCGCCACCATCACGCGGGTGGGCACGCGGAGCC
>Ga0134126_10002554_pt1 | contig 22978 bp, 14 predicted proteins | sample KB31752_FD_96881 | JGI IMG/M metagenome (GOLD analysis project Ga0134126, IMG submission 96881) | Terrestrial soil microbial communities with excess Nitrogen fertilizer from Kellogg Biological Station, Michigan, USA - KB3-175-2 | ecosystem: Environmental > Terrestrial > Soil > Unclassified ... | reverse complement strand
GCGGGCGGGGCACAAGGTCACTTCGGTGGCGAGCGCCGAGGCCGGCATCGATGCCGCGCACAAGACCAAGCCCGACCTGGTGCTGATGGATGTGATCATGCCCGGCATGAACGGCTTCCAGGCGACCCGCAGCCTCACCAAGGATCCGGAAACCAGTGCGATCCCGGTGCTGATCGTCACCACCAAGAGCATGGAGACCGATCGGATGTGGGGCATGCGTCAGGGCGCCAAGGACGTGCTGGTGAAGCCGGTCAGCGAGAAGGACCTGGTAGCCCACGTCAACAAGCATCTTCCTGCAGGCGGCTGAAGACGGTCATGAGCAAGAAACACTCCCGCCACGGTTCGGATTCGCGCAAACATGTTTCCGCGCGCCCGGATGCGGCGGGGGCGGAAGTGATCATGGATTCGTTGCCGCAGGGCGCGTATGCGCTGCTCGCGGATTACGAGCAGCGCAGCCTTGCACACGATCCCGGCGTACCCGAACAGATCGAAGCGCCCGGGCTGTGGCGCGCGATCGGCTTCCGCGTCGGCGAGCATCACTTCGTCAGCGGCATCGACGAGATCAGCGAAATCCTGATGTCGCCGCCGCCGGTGACCAGCATTCCTTCGACCCGCTCCTGGCTGATGGGCGTGGCGAACGTGCGCGGCAACCTGATCGCGCTGGTGGATCTCAAGCAGTTCCTGTTCGAACAGCGCACCCACGTCACCGGCCGCGCACGCGTGCTGGTGGTCAAGCAGGCGGGCGGCAACGTCGGTCTGCTGGTGGATGAACTGATCGGCCAGCGCAACCTGACCGACGCCGACCGCGCCGGCGCGGAAGGCGAAGCCGATCCGGGGCTGGCACGTTTCGTGACCGAGAACATCAACATGGGCACGACGCGGCTGGGCCGTTTCAGCATGGTGGAGTTGACGCGTACGCCGGAATTCCAGCACGCGGGGATCTAGGGGTTACACGCGATCGTCCGTGATCGCGGTTTCTTTGGGGTATCGGAGAGGTTGCAGACGATGAATACCAGAACGGACATTCCTGTCCCGACTTTCAACAACAACCGCTCCGAATCAACTGCGGATATGGCAACGAGGTGGCAATCATGAGCGCGAATTCCGGTGCGGTCCGCAAGGGCACGTCCCCGCAGACCATTCTTATCGTCATCCTGCTGGCCGCCATCGTGCTGGCCGCGGTGGACTTCTTCCTGCTGAACCGGCACGACAGCCAGGACCGTTCGGCCGCGCAGCTCACCACGCAGATCCAGGTGAACTCGCAGCAGGTTGCGAACTTCGCCCTGCAATCGGCCAACGGCAACATCGACGCCTTCAAGGAACTCAGCAGCACCCGCGCCACGATCGCGGCGGCGGTGCAGCACTTGAACGCCGGCGATCCCGCGACGGGCTTGCCAGCTTACGGCGACGCGATCGGCGTGCGCGACCCGATGGGCGCGCTCTCGAAATCGTGGGACCAGTTGAGCAAGGACCTCGGCAGTATCGAAGCCAACAAGGATGCGGTGCTGGATTCGGCCGCGCAGGCCGCGGCGTTCAACCAGCAAATGCCGGACCTCAACTCCAAGATCAACCAGGTCATCAGCATCCTGCAATCGAAAGGTTCGTCCTCGCAGATCTACACCGCTTCGCAACTGCTGGTCTCGGGCGACCGCCTGATCCGCCGCGTGGGTGACGTGTTGCAGGGTGGCGCCGATTCCGCATCCGCTGCCAACGGGCTGGCGCTGGACTCCACCAACTACGGGGCGACGCTGAAGCAGCTTTCCGACGATTCGTCGGGCGAGGCCGCCAAGATCCTCGCCGGCGTGCAGAAATCGTGGGCCGGCCTCGAAGCACCGGTGCAGAAGGTGATCGCCGCTGCGCCGACGCTGGTGACGGTGAAGACTGCGGCCACGCAGGCTTCGGTGGATTCGCAGGACGTGTTGCTGAAGGCCAACAGCGTTTCCAACGCGCTCGGCAAGCTGCCGCAGACGCGGCCGTTCCCGAACGTGTGGTGGGGCCTGTTGGGTGCCGTGGTGGCGGTGGTGTTCGCGGTGGTGCTGGCTTTCAGCTTCATCGGTGCCGAGCGCAAGCGCGCGTCCGAAAGCCGCAAGCTCAACGAACGCAACCAGCAAGCCATCATGCGCTTGCTCGACGAAATGGGCACGCTCGCCGAAGGCGATTTGACGGTGAAGGCGACCGTGACCGAGGACATCACCGGCGCGATCGCGGACTCGGTGAACTTCGCGGTCGAGGCGCTGCGCTCACTGGTGACCACCATCAACGAGACGGCCGTGCGGGTATCGTCGGCCGCCCAGGAAACGCAGGCCACCGCCAAGCATCTGGCGGACGCCGCCAACCAGCAGGCCGAGCAGATCACCTCTGCTTCGTCGAAGATCAACGAAATGGCGGTGTCCATCGACCAGGTGTCGAAGAATTCCGCCGACTCGGCGGAAGTGGCGCAGCGCTCGGTGCAGATCGCTTCGAATGGTGCGCAGATCGTGCGCCAGACGATCAGCGGCATGGATTCGATCCGCGAGCAGATCCAGGAAACATCGAAACGCATCAAGCGCCTCGGCGAATCCTCGCAGGAAATCGGCTCGATCGTCGAACTCATCAACGACATCGCCGAGCAGACCAACATTCTGGCGCTGAACGCAGCCATTCAGGCCGCATCGGCGGGCGAGGCGGGCCGCGGTTTCGCGGTGGTCGCGGACGAAGTGCAGCGACTGGCGGAACGCGCGACCGGCGCGACCAAGCGAATCGAGACGCTGGTGCAGACGATTCAGACCGACACCAACGAGGCGGTCAGTTCGATGGAGCAGACCACCACGCAGGTGGTGAACGGTGCGCGCCTGGCCGAAGACGCCGGCACCGCGCTGGGCGAAATCGAAAAGGTGTCGAACAACCTCGCCGGCCTGATTCAGGGCATCTCCAGCGCCGCGAAGCAGCAGTCCGCGGCCGCCACCAACATCTCGTCGACGATGAGCTCGATTCAGCAGATCACGGCGCAGACCTCGGTGGGCGCCAACCAGACGGCCGAATCGATCGGCAACCTTGCGCAACTCGCGCAGGAATTGCGTCGATCCGTTGCTGACTTCAAGCTGCCGGCCTGACGGCGGGAAGACTCATGATCGCGGGCGACGACATGGTATCCACGGCAACCGGTTCTCCCGGTGTGGCTGCGGACGCGCCCGCAGGGTACGCGGCGGGCGGTTCTGACCGGAAACCGGTGATGCGACTTGAAGAACACATCGACTTCTCGACCCTGGGCTGGGTCAAGCCGCAGATCGATGAACTGCTGTCGGAGGCGCGCCAGGCACTCGAGGCGTTCGCCGAAAACGCGGACGACGTGCGCGCGATGCAGAGTTGCGTCGGCCTGCTGCACCAGGTGCTCGGCACGCTGCGCATCGTCGAACTGTACGGCGCCGCCGAACTCGATCAGGAAATGGAGCATCTCGCGCAGGCGGTGCTCGACGGAAAAGTCGCCGATCGCGAAGAGGCCATGGGCGCGTTGATGCGCGGCCTGGTGCAGTTGCCCGATTACCTCGACCTGATCGAAAGCGGCCACAAGGACATTCCGATCGTCCTGCTGCCGCTGCTCAACGAATTGCGCGATGCGTACGGCGAGGAACCGGCCGACCAGCGTGTACTGTTCCATCCCGATCTCGATCATCCGCTGCCGCCCGACGCGGCCGGCGCGCGCGCGGCGTATCCGTTCGCGGACCTGCGCCAGCGCGTCACCCAGATCCGTGCGCGCTTCCAGGTGCAGTTGCTGGCGTGGACGCAGGGCAAGCAGCCGAACTTTGCGGAAATGCGCGACTGCATGGACGAGTTGCGTGCCGTGTGCCATGCCGAATCCGCGCGGCGCCTGTGGTGGATCGCGGGCGGCGTGCTGGAAACCCTGCAGCAGGGCCGGCTGGATCATCATCTCTCGAGCTTGCGGCACCAGTTCGGGCATCTCGACCGCACCATCCGCCACATGCAGGACGAGGGCGAGGAAGTGTGCGGCGACGAGGATGCGCGCGAACTCACGCGCACGCTTTTGTATTACATCGCCCAGGCCGCGCCCGGCCCGGGCCGCGGCGAAGCCATTTCGCAATGCTTTGCACTGGACCGGATGGTGCCGACCGAAGCCGAGCTCGACCGCGCGCGCGCGGCGATGTCCGGACGCAACCGCGCGTTGCTGGATACCGTCGCCAAGGCCGTCCGCGAAGATCTCTTGCGCGTCAAGGAAGGTCTCGACATCTTCCTGCGCCGCGAAGACCGCAACCCGCAGCAGCTTGCGCCGCAGGTCGAAGTGCTGCACCGGATCGGCGATACGCTGGGCATGTTGGGGCTCGAATCCCCGGCCAGGATGATCGGCGAGCAGCGGCAGATCATCGTCGGGATGATCGACGGCAAGCGCGAAGCCAAACCGGAAACGATCCTCGACGTCGCCAGCGCGCTGCTGTACGTCGATGCGTCGCTGGACGAACACATCGAACACCTCGGCGCCGACAGTCAGGCGGACGACGCCCTGCCGCGCAGCGAAGCGCGCAAGATCATGCGCGCGCTGATGCACGAAGCCGGCGCCAACCTCGGCAAGGTCAAGGAACACATCACCGCATTCATCGAGTCGTCGTGGTCGCACGATCAACTGGCCGAAGTGCCGCGCCTGCTGACCGAAGTCGGCGGCGCGTTGCGCATCCTCAACCTGGAGCGGCCCGCGGAGCTGGTCGAGGGCATCGACCGCTACATCGGCAACGAACTGGTCGGCGACCGCCGGGTTCCCACCGTCGATGACATGGACCAGCTTGCCGACGCCATCGCGGGCGTCGAGTACTACCTCGAACTCGGTCACGACGCCAACACCAGCGACAGCCGCATTCTCGAAAGTGCCCGTCACAGTCTCGAGCTTCTGCGTTACTGGCCGGTGCCCGCGCGCCGCGAACCGGCGCACCCTGTGGAAACCGCCGAGCCGCCGGCGCATGCGCTGCAGCAGGCAGGGACGGTGTTGCCGGAACTTGTGGAAGCGGCCGCGGTTGCACCCGTCGAACCCGCGGTATCCGTCGCGTTGGCGCAAGCTGCGCCGCCGGTTGTCGAAACATTCGCTATCCCGGGTGTGGGTCCAGGCAAGTGGATCGACGTCGAAGAAGAGGTTCTGGAACCGATCGCCGGCGAAGGCACGCCGGTGGACACTTCGTTCCAGGATGCTGCCGGCATCGATGAGGAAATCCGCGAAGTTTTCGTCGAGGAAGTCGGCGAGGAAATCGCCAACATCAACGTCAACCTGCCGGCGTGGAGATCCAATCCGGACGATCTCGACGCGCTGAAGAACGTGCGGCGTTCCTTCCACACGCTCAAGGGTTCCGGGCGATTGGTGGGCGCCGCGGCGCTGGGTGAATTCAGCTGGAAAGTCGAGAACATGCTCAACCGCGTGCTCGACCAGACCATCAAGCCCGATGCGAACGTGCAGGCGCTGGTCGACACGGCCGTGGCGGCGCTGCCGAAATTGCATTCCGGTCTGCAGGGCGCGAGCGCGACCATCGATCCGCCGCTCGACGCGATCATGCAGACCGCCGACAAGCTCGCGGCCGGGCAGCCGGCGCGGGTGGAGGATCTTGCGCAGGGTTACCGCAAGGTCGTGCGCCAGGTGCGCCGCTGGGTTGCGCCGGCAGAACCCGAACAGACATCCGAAGCGGTTGCCCCGGCACTGCTGGAACCGATCATTACCTCGCCCGTCTCCGGCCTTCCGGTTGTCGATCCGATCCTGCTCGACGTCTTGCGCACCGAAGTCGGCCAGCATCTCGACGGCATGCGCGCTTACCTCGCGCGTGATGCGGCGTTCGACGCCGCCGCCGATGACGAGCTGGTGCGTTCGGTGCACACGTTGCATGGCGCCATCGCGATGGTCGGCGTCGAATCGCTGGCAACGATGCTGGCGCCGCTGGAAGTCTGGATCCGTCGCGTGCGCAGCGCCGACGCGGCGCTCGATCGCGAGGGCTGCGATGCACTGCGCGACGCGATCGCGCTGACCGAGCACGTGATGGCGCAGTTCGATGCGCCGGTTCCGGACGTGCCCGACACCACGGCCTTGACCGAACGTCTGGAAGCCTTGCGCAATCGCTGGCCCGAAGCGTCGCCGCTGGGCAGCGCGAGGCATGCCGTGGAGAGCCGCGCGCCAGCCGCCGCGCAATTCGAGGAAGCAGCCGAAGATTCCGGTGTCGCAGCCGTGGGCCTGGAATCGGCCTCCACCCTGCCCACCGAAGACGATGCCACCGCGCTCGCCGCACGCGAAGCGGCCGAACACGCCGAACAGGAACGTGTTGCCGCCGAGCAGGCGGAACAGGAGCGGCTGGCGGCAGAGCGTGCCGAACAGGAACGCGCCGCAGCCGAGCAGGCGGAACAGGCGCGGCTTGCGGCGGAGCAGGCCGAGCGCGAACGCATCGCGGCCGAACAGGCGGAACAGCAACGCCTCGCCGAACAAGTCGAACACGAACGTCTTGCCGCAGAACAAGCCGAGCAGGAGCGCATCGCCGCTGAGCAGGCTGAGCGCGAGCGCGCTGCCGCGGAACAAGCCGAACAGGAACGCGTCGCGGCCGAACAGGCCGAGCGCGAACGTGTTGCCGCGGAACAGGCCGAGCAGGAGCGCATCGCTGCCGAGCAGGCCGAACAGGAACGCATTGCTGCCGAACAGGCAGAACAGGAACGTATCGCTGCGGAAAAAGCGGAACAGGATCGGTTGGCGGCCGAGCAGGCCGAACGCGAACGCGTCGCCGCGGAACAGGCGGAACGAGCGCGCCTTGCGGCAGAACAAGCCGAACGCGACCGGATCGCCGCCGAGCAGGCCGAGCGCGAACGCATCGCCGCAGAGCGCGCCGAGCAGGAACGTCTCGCGATCGCACGTGCGAAAGCCGAGAAGGAAATCGCCGCTTCGGCACTGCCGCCATTCCCGGACGATGCACAGCCGGAAGGTGACTTGGACATCCCGGGCCTCGATCCCGAACTGGTCGAACTCTTCACCGAAGAAGGCGGCGAGCTGCTGGATTCCAGTGATCATGCCTTGACCTCGTTGCGTGCTGCACCCGGCGACATCGAGGCAGTGCGCTCGCTGCAGCGCAACCTGCACACCCTCAAGGGCGGCGCGCGCGTCGTCGGCATCGCATCCGTGGGCGACCTTGCGCACGCGATGGAAACCCTGCTCGAAAAAATCGTCGACTACAAGCGCGCACTCGAGCCCGTCGAGGTGGATTCGCTGGAGCGTGGCTTCGATCGCCTGCACGACATGGTCGAGCGCATCCGCCAGGGCCGCGCCGTGGCGGCCCCGGTCAATGCCATCGAGCGGTTCAACGCCTTGGCGGACGGGCGCCCCCTCGTTGCCGGCGGCGAGCCTGCGGCGCCTGCGGAGAAGACACAGCAGCCGGCCGAAGCCGCCGCGCCTGCGCCCGCGCCGCGCGAAGCGCCGCAACTGGTCGAAACCGAGGTGCATGCGGCCGCGGAGATGATCCGCGTGCGTTCCGACCTGCTCGATTCACTGGTCAACGCCGCGGGCGAAGCATCGATCTATCGCGCGCGCCTGGAACAGCAGGTCGGCAACTTCCGCTTCAACCTGGTGGAGCTGAACCAGACCGTGTTGCGCCTGCGCGAACAATTGCGCAAGCTCGAAATCGAAACCGAAACCCAGATCCTGTCGCGCTACCAGCGCGAGAACGAAGCCGGCGAAGGCGCGACGTTCGATCCGCTCGAACTCGACCGCTTCTCGAACCTGCAGCAGTACTCGCGCGCGCTGGCCGAATCGGTGTCCGACCTGGCGTCGATCCAGGACATCCTGGACGACCAGACACGCCAGTCGGAAACGCTGTTGCTGCAGCAGTCGCGCGTCAACTCCGACTTGCAGGACGGCCTGATGCGCACGCGCATGGTGCCGTTCGAATCGATGGTGCCGAACCTGCGCCGCACCTTGCGCGGTGCCGCCGACGAACTCGGCAAGCGCGCGCAGTTGCGCGTCGAAGGTGCGCAGGGCGAAATGGACCGCAGCGTGCTGGAGCGCATGAAGGCGCCATTCGAGCACATGCTGCGCAACGCCTTGACGCATGGCATCGAGGCACCGGCCGAGCGCGTCGCGCATGGCAAGCCGATGGAAGGCACCGTCACCATCGAGGTTGGCCGCCAAGGCACCGAAGTGCTGGTGCGCGTGTCCGACGATGGTGCCGGCTTCGATCGCGATGCGATCCGCGCGAAGGCGATCGAGCGCGGCCTGTTGAATCCGGACGTTCCGGTTTCCGACGGCGAGCTGTTCAATTTCGTGCTGCAGACCGGCTTCTCCACCGCCAGCGAAGTCAGCCAGTTGTCCGGCCGCGGCGTCGGCATGGACGTGGTGGCCAACGAGATCCGCCAGCTTGGCGGTTCGCTGGTGATCGAGTCCGAACGCGGCCGCGGTACCACGTTCAACATCCGCCTGCCGTTCACGCTGGCCGTCACGCAGGCGATCACGGTGCGTGCGGGCGAGACCACCTTCGCGATCCCGATGACGTCGGTGCAGGCGGTCTCGCGCATCCGCCGCCAGGAAATGGCCGAGCGGCTGGCTTCCGGCGAGCGCAACGTCAGCTACGCAGGCGAGGACTACGCCCTGCACGACCTTTCCGAATTGCTGGGCTTCGGCGCGGCGAATATTCCGGAAGAGGGCGCCGGCCAATTGCCACTGCTGATGGTGTGCGCGGGCAACCTGCGTGCCGCCATCCGCATCGATACGGTGATCGGTTCGCGCGAAATCGTGGTGAAGCCGATCAGCCCCCAGATCAGCAACGTGCCCGGCATGTTCGGCGCCACCATCCTGGGCGACGGCTCGGTGATGCTCATCCTCGATCTCGCACCGCTGGTGCGCCATTTCGAAGCCAAACAGGCGGCCGCCACGCTCGCGGCAGAAACAGTGGAAAGGCCCGAAGCACCCGTCGCGATCGTGCGAACAGAGTCGGAAGGCCCGCGCGTCGTGATGGTGGTGGACGATTCGATCACGATGCGCAAGGTGACGACCCGCGTGCTGGAACGCGAGCAACTCGAGGTCATCACTGCGAAGGACGGCGTGGATGCGCTGGAAAAACTCCAGGAATGCGTGCCCGACGTCATGCTGCTCGACATCGAAATGCCGCGGATGGACGGCTTCGAACTGGCCACGCACATGAAGAACGACGTGCGCTTCCGCCACGTGCCGATCATCATGATCACCTCGCGTACGGGCGAAAAGCATCGCCAGCGCGCCTTCGAAATCGGCGTGGATCGCTACCTCGGCAAGCCGTACAGCGAAGCCGACCTGCTGCACAACGTCAGCGAGATCCTGGAGGCCCGGCGTGCTTGACCAGAAGATTCCCGCACGACCACGCGTGGCGCTGGTGTTCGGCGATGCGGATTCCGCAAGCCATCTCCGCGACGCGGTGTCTGGCCAGGTCGAGATCGTCTATGAAACGGCGGCCGCGGATTTCGATGTTGCGCGCGTCACCGGGGCACAGGCTACCGCTGCGCTGGTGAACCTGGACGATTGCGACTCGCTGGACAGCGTTGAAGCGCGGCTGCAGGACACGGGCGTCGCGGTGGTCTTCAACGACCCCGAAATCTCCAGCAAGCTCGAAGGCTGGGCGCAGGCGCGCTGGTTGCGCCACCTGACCGCCAAGTTGAGCGGCAGCAGCGATTTCGACCCGCCGCGGCCGATCGTCGCGCCGGCGGCGCCCGTCATTGCCGAAGCCGTGTCCGCTGCCGAAGGCCTGCCGGAAAACGCAACACCCGCCGCGGCTGAAGCGCTGCGGGTCGTGGAGCGGCCGCTGTCACCTGCCGAAATCGAATCGATGACGGCGGACTTCGGCGCGCTGCAGGAACACCTGGAAGGCCGCGCAGATATCGATGAAACGATGGTGCCGGTTCCCCTGATGGCCAACTTCGGGAGCACGGAGTCCTTGCACGCCATCGCGGAGTTCGGAACGGAAACACCACCGGACGCGAGCGCGGTGGACATGTTGCCGATGCCGGACACGCATTCCGAACACCACGATACCGGTTCACTCGATGTCGATACCGAGGCATTGTCCGCGATGATCGACGCGCGTCTGGCGGCCGCAGAAGGCGAGCCCGAGCCGAAATCCCCCGAAGTCTGGCGCGAAGTCGACGGCGGCAACGTTGCCGCGATCGAACTTCCGCCGATCGAGCCGGAACCCATCGCATTGGCGCCTGACGGCGCTTCGGAACCTGCGCTGTCCAACGACGACGCCGACGTACTGAAGGCGTTGCCTTCGCTGGACGACTGGCAATTGGTCGATCCGGAAATTTCCGTTGCGCCGGCCCCGAGTCCGAAGCGTGACGAGCAAGCCTCGCCCGCGCTCTCGATCGATTTCGCGGGGCTGGAATTGGTGCCGGTGGAAACCGTCCTGTCCGTTGCCTCGAATTCGGAACCCATCGAGCGCTGGATGCACGATGTCGGCGGCGACAAGGGCAGGGCGTCCGGCGACGCGCAGCCGTCGCCCGCGAAATCCGAGGGAGAACGCGCATGAGCGCAGCCCAAGCCCTGCCGCGTGAAATCCGCGGCGTCATGCTGCCGGTGACGGGCGGCCGTGTCCTCGTGCCCAACACCACCATGGCCGAATTGATCACCTACGCGCAGCCGTCGGCGATTGCCGACGCGCCGGCATGGTTGCTGGGCCGGTTGGCGTGGCGCGGCTGGGGGTTACCGGTGCTGGCGTTTTCGGTGCTCACCGGCGTTGTCGAACACGAGTCCACCGACAATACCCGCGTCGCGATCCTGAAGGCCTTGAACGGACACGCGCGATTGCCGTATTTGGGCGTCCTCTGCCAGGGTTTTCCACGCCTGACGCTCGTCTCGGAAGAGCTGTTGATGCCAGATGAAGGCGCGGGTGCCGCGCCCGCCGGCGTGCGCGAGCAGGTGCGCGTGCACGATGAATCGGCCTGGATTCCCGATCTCGGTGCCATCGAAAACCTGGTCGTCCGTGCACTGGCTGCCGCGGCCTGATCGCTCCTTTCCGCAGACGGTTTCCCTGATTCAGAAGTCGCCGTAGCTGGCTTGCAGGGCCGCCACCGCAGCGAGTCCGGCGGTTTCCGTCCGCAAAACGCGCGGGCCCAACGCGAGCGCGCGGAAGCCTGCCTGGCGCAGCGCGTGCAGGTCGTCGTCGCTGAATCCGCCCTCCGGTCCCACTGCCAGCAGCACGTCTGCGGTTGCCGATCCGGCATGCCGCAGGCGCGTGGTTCCGCCGGGGTGCAGCATCCAGCGGGTTTCCGTATCGCTGGCCGGATGCGCGGACAAGCTCGTCGCCAAGGCTTCGGGTGGGCTGATTTCCGGCAGCACGTTGCGCGCGCATTGCTCGCACGCGGCGATGGCGACCGCGCGCCAGCGGTCCAGCCGCTTTTCGCCGCGGGTGCTGTCCAGCCGGACCTCGCTGCGCGCGCTGACCACCGGCCAGATCCGCGCGACGCCCAGTTCGGTGGCTTTCTGGATGATCCAGTCCATTTTTTCACCGCGTGCCAGCGACTGGATGAGCGTGATGCGCAGCGGTGACTCCCGTCCCGGCGCATCCACGCTTTCGATCTGGACGCTGGCAGCGCGAGGGTCGGCATTGGTCAGCCTGGCGCGGTACTCGCGCCCGTCGCCGTTGAAGAGGGTCACGTCATCGCCGGCTTTCAGGCGCAATACCCGCAACGCGTGCCCGCTCGCCTCCTGCGGCAACGGCAGCTCGCGGCCGGGTGCCAGCGGAACATCGACGAAAAACCGGATTTCTCGCATGGACGGGGAATCTTCCGCGTAAGGCGGGGTCGAAAGTATGAACGATCTCTGTCGCCATGTTGACCCGCTGTAGCCGAAACGCGGGCGCGGGCGCACAATGGATCACAGGCACATCAGGAGGCCGATCATGAACAAGCCGGTCATCAACAAACAGATTCTCGCCACGGCACTGCTCGCTCTGTGTGGCGGCGCGGCAGTAGTCCTGCCAGCCTTCGCGCAAAGCAGTCCCAACAATGCTGCAACCCCGACGCAGGCGACCGCGACCGCATCGAACCAGTCTGCGGCAGCCGCCCCGAATGGCCAGCGCGCGGTTCCGCCGCTCGATTCGCGCATGTGCATCCGCGATACGGGCAGCCACATCCCGCCGCCCAAGGGACAGTGCCTGCCCGTGACCGGCAACAGCTACAGCCAGAAAGACATCCAGCGCACCGGTACCAACAACGTCGGCGAGGCCTTGCAGATGCTCGATCCGTCCGTGACGGTGCGCGGGCACTGAACCTCGGTTGAAGCTTTCCGGGCATCCTTGAAAATCGTTCCGCGCACTTCCGGTGCGCGGAACGTTAGAACGCGTCGCCGCGATATTGACTCGCGCCGCGTGCCTGTCTAGCTTGAGGCATGCGCAAGCGCAAAGCCAAAGCAGAGGCAACCGAAGCGGTGCGGCCGATCGCGGCCGCCGAAACCGCGGGTATCGACGAGCTTGCCGCGCAGCTCGCGGTCTATCTTCCTCCCGAACAGATCGAACGCGTCCGCGGCGCCTACGCGGTAGGCGCGCGCGCGCACGCCAGCCAGAAGCGCAAGAGCGGCGAGCCGTACATCACGCATCCGCTTGCGGTCGCCGCGATCCTCGCCGGGCTGCGGCTGGATGCCGAAACCATCATCGCGGCGATCCTGCACGACACGCTGGAAGACACCGGCATGACCCGCGTGCAGCTCGAAGCCAGTTTCGGCACCACGGTCACCGAGTTGGTGGATGGCGTCACCAAACTCGAACGGGTGGATTTCGCGAGCCGCGTGGAAGCAGACGCCGAAAGCTTCCGCAAGATGCTGCTGGCGATGGCGCGCGACCTGCGGGTGATCCTGATCAAATTGGCCGACCGCCTGCACAACATGCGCACGTTGTCGGCGATGGCGCCCGACGCGCGCCGGCGCATCGCGCGCGAAACGCTGGACATCTATGCGCCCATCGCGGCGCGCCTGGGCATGAACGCGATCCGCGCCGAACTGCAGGATCTCGGCTTCCGCAGTCTTTATCCGGATCGCTACAAGATCATTGCGTCACGCATCAAGCGGACCTTGGGCAACCGCCGCGAATCGATGGTGAAGATCGAATTGGCGCTGGCGGAGCGCTTGGCAGCCGACGGCATTCCCGTGCGCATCATCAGCCGGGTGAAAGCGCCGTACAGCATCTGGTCGAAGATGAAAAGCGAGCACAAGACATTCGATCAGTTGATGGATGTGTATGGGTTCCGCCTCATCACCGACAGCGTTGCGCATTGTTACCAGGCGCTGGGTTCGGCGCACTCGCTGTTCAAGCCGGTGGAAGGACGCTTCAAGGATTTCATCGCGATCCCCAAGGCCAACGGTTACCAGTCGCTGCACACCGTGCTGTTCGGCCCGTTCGCTGCGCCGATCGAAATCCAGATCCGCACCGAAGAGATGGACACCGTCGCCGAGCGCGGGGTGGCGGCGCACTGGTCGTACAAGCAGGACGCGATTCCCTCCAACAGCGCGCAGTCGCGTGCACGCGCGTGGGTCACCGGCCTGGCCGATTCGCAGGCCGCCACGCCGTCGTCGCTGGAGTTCTTCGAGAACGTCAAGGTCGACCTGTTCCCGGACGAGGTCTATCTGTTCACGCCCGCGGGTGACATCCAGGCGTTGCCGAAAAATGCGACCGCGCTGGACCTTGCGTTTGCCGTGCACACCGACGTCGGCATGCATGCGGTGGCGGCGCGCATCGACGGCAAGCTCGCTTCGCTGCGCGCGCAACCCTCTTCGGGCCAGACCGTCGAAGTGATCACCGCGCCTTCCGCGGCGCCCAATCCGTCCTGGCTGGACTTCGCGGTGACCGGCAAGGCGCGCGCCGCGATCCGCCAATACCTGAAACACCTGCAGCACGAAGACGCGATCGATTTCGGTCACCGCATGCTGGAGAGTGCGCTGGACGCCAGCGGTTCGAGCCTCGATGCGGTGCCGCCGGAAGCGCTGGACCGCTACCTCGCCGACAACAACCTGCGCCGCCTCGAAGACCTGCTGTCCGACATCGCGATGGGCAACCGCATGCCCGGCCAGGTTGCGGCCAAGCTGATCGCGCTGGGCGGCTCGGTGATCGGTACTGCACAGCATCGCGCGGAAAAAATCCGCATCAGCGGCGCCGAACGCGGCATCCTCAGTTTCGGCAACTGCTGCCACCCGGTACCGGGCGACGACATCGTGGGCTACCTGTCACCCGGCAAGGGCATCGTCGTGCACCGCGTCGAATGTCCCAATGTCACCGAATTGTTCAAGCTGCCCGAGCGCCGCGTCGAGATCGGCTGGGACAGCGAAGTGCAGGGCGATTACCGCGTCGAGCTGCGGGTGGAAGTCGTCAACCGGCCCGGCGTGCTGGCGACGGTGTCCGCCGCGATCGCGGAAGCCAACTCCAACATCGACGACGTCAAGTACATCGAGCGCGGCATCCAGGCCGCCACCTTGATCTTCACCATCGAGGTGAAGAGCCGCAAGCATCTGGCCGACGTGATGCGGCGCATCCGCAATACAAAGGTGGTGAACGGTGTCTATCGGTATCCCATTTGATTGCGATCGTCCCTGATCGCTGCGTCGCAGATGTTTCGTATAACGGGGCGTCCTTTAACTCCGTGGAGGCCAGAACGGCCTTCCGTGGCCTGACTTTCCACAACAGCCGCTTCGAACAGTGCTGCTATTCTGCCGTTCTTTTCTTGATCGCGATGCGAGAGTGTCATGCCACGTCAACCCGTCCATTCCGAGGCCGCGCCGAAGGCCATCGGCCCGTATTCGCAGGCGGTCCGCAGCGGCAACACGCTTTACCTGTCCGGCCAGACGCCGCTCGATCCCGCCACCGGCGAAATGGTGGCCGGCGGCATCGACGCGCAGGCGACGCGCGTGTTCGAAAACCTGAAAGCCGTGCTGGCCGCCGCCGGCGCCTCGTTCGACGACGTCGTGCGCGTGGCGATCTACATGACCGACCTCGGCAACTTCGGCACCGTCAATGAAGTCATGAAGAAGTATTTCAGCGAACCGTATCCCGCGCGTTCCACGATCGGCGTGGCGGCACTGCCGCGCGCTGCGGCGGTCGAGATCGACGTGATTGCGGTGACCGGCTGACGCGTCCGACGCGCATTGTTGAAGCGTGGCATCGGCTAACCTTGCGCGGGTGACGACACCGGCCGATACACGCATCACCCCGAGCAACGATCCCGGGCTCGCGCCCGTCGCGGCGCTGCCGGGTGTCGGTCCCGCCCTCGCGGACACGCTGCGCAAGCTGGGCATCGAGCGCGTGCAGGACCTCTGGTTCCACCTGCCGCTGCGTTACGAGGATCGCACGCGAATCACGTCCATCCGCGAGCTTGTCGCCGGCGAATCGGCGCAAGTCGAAGGCGTCGTTGAAGCCGTCCAGAGCGGCTTCCGTCCGCGGCCGCAATTGCGCGTGGCGATCACCGATGCATCGCGCGAGACGCTGGTGTTGCGCTTTTTCCATTTCCGCCGCCAGCAGGCCGAGCAGTTCGCGCCAGGCGTGCGGCTGCGCTGCTACGGCGCGGTCCGCCATGGCCAGCACGGGCTGGAAATGGTGCACCCGCAGTACCGCGTGTTGCATGGCGAGGCTGCGGTCGAAGAAACCCTGACGCCGATCTATCCCGCCACCGAAGGGTTGGGCCAGCAGCGCCTGCGTGGCGTGATCGAAAAGGCGCTGGCGCGCTTGCCCGATGAAGCCGCCCTGGAGTTGGTTCCTTCCGCCTGGCTGGAACCTTTGGGTTTGATGCCGCTGCGCGACGCGCTGCTCGGTGTGCACCGGCCGGCGCCGGATGCCGACGTGGCTGCATTGCTGGCGTGCACGCATCCGGCGCAGCAGCGATTGGCGTTCGAGGAACTGCTGGCGCACCACATCAGCCTCAAGCGGATGCGCGCGCGGGTGCGACGGCATCGCGCACCCGCACTGCCGGCTGATGCCGGATTGCGGCAACGCTTTCTCGAAGGGTTGCCGTTTGCGCTCACGCGCGCACAGGCCCGGGTGGCGCTGGAAGTCGGGCGTGACCTGGAGAAAAGCGTGCCGATGCTGCGACTGGTACAAGGTGACGTCGGCTCGGGCAAGACGGTCGTGGCCGCGCTCGCGGCCCTGCACGCCATCGCGAACGGCCGGCAAACGGCGCTGATGGTGCCCACCGAGTTGCTGGCCGAACAGCACCTGCGCAGTTTCCGCGCATGGTTCGAACCGCTGGGTATCGACGTGGTGTGGCTTGCCGGCAAAGTGACGGGCCGCGCACGCGCCAAGGCATTGGCGCAACTCGCGGCGGGGGCGCCAATCGTGGTTGGCACCCATGCGCTGATGCAGGAGGGCGTCGAATTCGCGCGCCTGGGACTCGCGATCGTGGATGAACAGCATCGTTTCGGCGTGCAGCAGCGGATGGCTCTTCGTGACAAGGGCCGCGCGGGTGGCGAAGCCCCGCACCAACTGGTGCTGACCGCGACGCCGATCCCGCGGACGCTGGCGATGAGCGCGTACGCCGATCTCGACGTGTCCACGCTGGACGAATTGCCGCCCGGCCGCACGCCGGTTCGCACGGTCGCGATTGCCAATACGCGCCGCGATGAAGTCGTCGAGCGAATCCGCGCCGCCTGCGCGGAAGGGCGGCAGGCGTATTGGGTGTGCACGTTGATCGAGGACAACGACCAATTGCAGGCGCAGGCTGCCGAAGTCGCGCACGCGCAACTCTGCGCCGCGCTGCCGGAAATCACCGTCGGCCTGGTGCACGGACGCATGAAGGCGAACGACAAGCAGGCTGCAATGGATGCGTTCAAGAACGGTCGCACTGCGTTGCTGGTCGCGACCACCGTGATCGAGGTGGGCGTCGACGTGCCCAATGCCAGCCTGATGGTGATCGAAAATGCGGAACGGCTGGGCCTCGCGCAACTGCATCAGTTGCGCGGCCGCGTCGGTCGCGGCAACGTGGCTTCGACTTGCGTGTTGCTGTACCAGCCACCCCTGTCCGGGCTGGCGAAACAGCGCCTGGAAACCCTGCGCGAGACCAATGACGGTTTCGCGATCGCGGAAAAAGATCTGCGCCTGCGAGGGCCGGGTGAGTTGCTGGGCACGCGCCAGACCGGCGAGATGGGCTTCCGGGTCGCCGACATCGTGCGGGATGCGCCCTTGATGCGGGCCGTGCAGCGGGTCGGGACCGCAATGCTGCGCGGGCATCCGGCCCTGGCGCGGCGGCTGGTGGAGCGCTGGATCGGGGCGGCGGTGCGGTTCGCGGATACCTGACGCGGCTTGCCCGCGCGGGCCGGGCCGGGTTACAATTCCGCCCTTGCCCGCAGCAATCCAACCCAGGCGAACACCCATGAAAGCCGACATCCACCCCGATTACCATCCGGTGGTCTTCCAGGACGCCGCGTCCGATTTCGCGTTCCTGACGCGTTCGACGATGACGAGCGAGGAGACCGTCAAGTGGGAAGACGGCAGCGAATATCCCGTGATCAAGGTCGACATCTCGTCGGCTTCGCACCCGTTCTACACCGGCAAGCAGAAGGTGATGGACGCGGGCGGCCGCATCGACAAGTTCAAGAAGCGCTACGCCGGCAAGTAAGTTCCGGATGAACTTGCCCCGGACGGCACGTGGACGTGCGTTGATCCGGGATCCAGCGGCTTCAAAAAACCAAACGCCTTCCGTGAGCGATCACGGAAGGCGTTTTCGTTGCAGCGTGCCGATCGTCACACCTGCGTACGCAACCGTATCGTGCGATAATTGATCGATTCAATTGAACGAAAACGCGCACGCGGCGCGTGCTTCCAAGGAGTTCCCCGTGTCCAACAGCAACGTGACCCTGACCACCTCCGATCATTCTGTGTCCCTGCCGCTGGTCGAGGGCAGTCAGGGGCCGAGTTGCATCGACATTGCGCCGCTTTACAAGGAAACCGGGCACTTCACTTTCGATCCTGGTTTCGCTGCCACCGCTGCGTGCAAGAGTGCGATCACCTTCATCGACGGCGAAAAGGGCGTGCTGCTGTATCGCGGTTACCCCATCGAACAGCTCGCCGAGCAATCACGTTTCCTGGAAGTCGCTTATCTGCTGCTGGAAGGCGAACTCCCGAACCCGGAACAGATGCACGCGTTCGAGGACCAGGTGACGCATCACACGATGATGCACGAGTCGGTCAAGAACTTCCTGCACGGCTTCCATTACGACGCGCATCCGATGGCGATGCTGTGCGCGTCGGTGGCGTCGCTGTCGGCGTTCTATCACGACACCACCGACAATGGCGACCCTGCGCAGCGCAAGCTGGCGGCGATCCGGTTGATTGCGAAGATGCCGACGCTGGCCGCCGCCGCCTACCGCTATTCGATCGGCTGGCCGATCCGCTATCCGCGCAACAACCTCGAATACGTCGATCGCTTCCTGCACATGATGTTCGAGGTGCCGAGCGAGCCGCTGAAGATCAACCCGGTGGCCGCCCGGGCGCTGGACTTGCTCTTCATCCTGCACGCCGACCATGAACAGAACGCCAGCACCTCCACGGTGCGGCTGGTCGGTTCCACCGGCGCCAATCCGTACGCGTCGATCGCGGCCGGCATCGCCGCGCTGTGGGGTCCGGCCCACGGTGGCGCCAACGAAGCCGTGCTGAAGATGCTCACCGAGATCGGCGATGCGAAGAACGTCGGCAAGGCGGTCGAACGCGCCAAGGACAAGAATTCCGGTTTCCGCCTGATGGGCTTCGGCCATCGCGTATACAAGAATTTCGATCCGCGCGCCAAGATCATCCGCGCGACCTGCCATGAGGTGCTCGACAAACTCGGCGTCAATGATCCGCTGCTGGACATCGCGATGAAGCTGGAGGAAGTCGCGCTGAAGGACGACTACTTCATCGAGCACAAGCTGTATCCGAATGTCGACTTCTATTCCGGCATCATCTACAAGGCGCTGAAGATTCCCACCGAGATGTTCACCGTGATGTTCGCGATCGCGCGCACCGCGGGCTGGATCTCGCACTGGATCGAGCAGCACGAAATGCCGGGCGGACGCATCGGCCGTCCCCGCCAGGTGTATGTCGGTGCGACGCCGCGCGAGTACGTGGCGCTCGACAAGCGCTGAGCTTATCCGGCGCTTCCGGCGAGCAGCCCTTCCAGTGCAGACAATGACGCGCGCTGCTGCGGGCGCTCGTCGGTGCGGTCGAGCGGCGCCTGTCGCAATGCATCGCGCGGGAACACGGTGACGTCCACCGCCACGCTATCGGCATCGAACAGGAACACCGGGAATTCCGCATTGCGCTGGCGATCCATGCGGAACATGTGCGCGCGGGTCTCGAAGGCGATCCCGTGGTCCAGCAGATAGGTCGCCACGCGTTCCGGTGAATCGTCGAACACGTGCAGGTTGACCGGCGAGTGGGTGTCGGCCGTGCCGTTGAGCACGGGGCCGACCAGTCGTGGTTCGAATGTTTCCAGGAAGCGCATTACTCCACGTGCAGCTTCGCGGCGCGTGCGCAGCGCCTGCGTCTGCTGTTCGGCGCGGAACAGGCGTTGGTGTTCGCGCAAGGCTTCCTCGATTTCGCGATTGCGCGGCAGGTAACTGTCTTGATCGACGCCCACGTGGCGCGCGGCCTTGCGCTTGGCCAACTGGTAATCGCGGATGCCGTGTTCGCTGATCAGGCGCGCGGCTTCGAGGGCAACGCGGCGGCGCAGCTGGTGGGCACGGCCTTCGGCGTGGGCTTGGTGATAGCCGGCGGTCTTGTGCATGTTCCTGTGCCTTTCAGCCGCGTTGGGCCCAGTGTCGCAAAAACGCAGGTGAAAAAGCAAAGGCGGATCCGGAATTATGGTAGCCATGGTCAGCGTTCGAAGCAGCCGTGAACGCTGTTGCGGAGCGGCTGTTGTTGAATGTCAGGCCAGGGATGGCCGAGGTGGAATGCGTGGAACTTGGAGCCTTGCAGTCGCGTGCAGGTTCAGCGGAGCAGCGATCAAGGATGATCGTTAAAAAATGTCGTAAGCCGGCGCCTGGTTCTGTTGCTGCTTGGCTTGCTCGCGCAGCCGATCCAGATCCTCGATCTTGAATAGCTCGCTCATCGTGTTGCTGTCGCCTGGCGGCGCCGGCAATCCGGTGGTGCGGTCGATTGTCGCGGTGACGATGCCCGGCGGCATCGGCAGGTCGGCTTCCGGCTTGCCTTGCAGCGCCGGACCCATGAACGCCATCCAGATCGGCAGCGCGGTTTGCGCGCCGAACTCCTTGTGGCCGAGCGATTTGAAATCATCGAAACCGACCCAGACGGTGGCGACGAGGTTGTTGTCGAAGCCGTTGAACCAGCCGTCGCGATAGTCGTTGGATGTACCGGTCTTGCCGGCGAGATCGCTGCGCCCGAGCTTCTTCACGGCGGCGCCGGTGCCCAGCGGGCTGTCGATCACGCTGTGCATCAATGAAGTGATCAGGAAATCATTGCGCGGGTCGATGACGCGCGGCGCGAGCAGGGGACCCGCGGACGCGCCGTTCGACAGTGCGTTCGCGGTGTTGCCGAGTGCGCCGGGGTCGCCCGCGGCAGCATCCGGTTGCGCGGGTGCCGTGGTGGTCTTGCCCTCGTCGAGCAGGCGCGCTTCGCAATTGCGGCAGGCTTGCACGGGGTCGGCCTTGTAGATGGCCTTCCCATCGCGGTTGTCGATCTCGGCGATGTAATACGGCGTAATCAGGAAACCGCCGTTGGCGAATACTGCATACGCGCGCGCCATCGCCATCGGCGACACCGAAGCGGTGCCCAGCGCCATCGACAGGTTGGCGGGAATCGCGTCCAGCGGGAAACCGAAACGCGTGACGTAATCGCGCACGTAGCGCACGCCGACCGCATCGAGCAGCCGGATCGCGACCAGGTTCACCGATTGCGCAAGCGCCTCGCGCAGGCGCATCGGCCCGCGGAATTTGCCATCGTCGTTCTGCGGCGTCCACAGGCCGCCCGGTTTGGACGGATCGGGCAATGCGATCGGCGCATCGTTGAAGATGGACGCGGGGGTGTAGCCTCGGCTGAAAGCGGCGGAATAGATGAAGGGCTTGAAGCTGGAACCGGGCTGGCGCGCGGTCTGCGTTGCACGATTGAACTTGCTCAACTGGAAATTGAAGCCGCCCACCAGCGCCTTGACCGCGCCGTCGTCCGGCGACAGCACCACCATTGCGGATTGCGCGGCCGGGATCTGCTCCAGTTCCCAGTGCTTCGCATCCGTGGCGACGACCTTCGCCGCATTCGATGCCGGTGCGGCAGGCGTGGTCTGGGTGTCCTCGACTTCGCGCACGCGGATGATGTCGCCGGGTCGCAGGATCGAAGCCGCGCCCTTGCCGTCATTGCCTGCCTTGCGCGCATAGCCGAGCGCCCATTTCATGTCCGCGATCGGCAACTTGATCGACTGGCCGCCCTGGACATAAGCCTCCGCCGCGTCGGCATTCACGGCCGTAACGATCGCGGGCCACAGGCCACTGACGTCGTCGTAACTCGACAGGGCTTGCTCGAGCGCGGCGGGTGTCGCGGGCTCGGGCAGCGCCACGTGCGCTTCGGGACCGCGATAGCCGTGGCGATGGTCGTAGTCCTCGAGCTGGCTGCGCAGCGCGTGATTCGCGAGCGCCTGCAAGTGGCCATCGATGGTCGTGCGGATCAAGTAGCCGTCGGTGAGCGCCTGGTTGCCGAGCTTCTGCAAGGCCTGCTGGCGCACCATTTCGGCGAGATAGGGCGCGTCGACCTGTACCGGTGGTTCGTGCGGTGCGGCGTCGTCCGGTGCGGCGATGGCCTGTTCGTATTGCGCGCGGTCGATGAAGCGGTGCGAGAGCATCTGGCCGAGCACCCAGTTGCGGCGCGCGAGCAGACGATCCTTGTGGTCGAGCGGATTGACCACCGACGGCGACTGGAAACTGGAGGCAATCGCCGCGCACTCGGCGATGCTCAACTGGTCGATGGTCTTGCCGTAGTAATACTGCGCGGCCGCCGCCACGCCATAGGTGCGATGGCCCAGGAACATCTTGTTGAGATAGAGCTGCAGGATCTGGTCCTTGCTCAACTCGCTCTCGATGCGGAACGAAGTGAGGATCTCGATGAGCTTGCGGGTATACGTTTTCTGCGGACTCAGGAAGAAATTGCGCGCGACCTGCTGGGTGATGGTCGATCCGCCCTGCACCTTCTGGCCGTGGTGCAACGCGACCTCCATCGCCGCACGAAAGGTGGACACCACGTCGATGCCGGAATGGTGGTAGAAGTCGGCGTCTTCGGCCGCCAGCACCGCGTGCTTGAGGTTGTCGGGCACGTTTGCGATCTGCACCGGGTTGCGGCGCATCTCGCCGTACTCCGCGATCAGCTGGCCATCGGAACTCAGGATGCGCAGCGGCAGCTGCATCTGCACGTCCTTCAGCGACGCCACCGAAGGTACGCGCGGCTCCAGCAGCCACCAGGCCACGCCGCCCGCGATCACGCCGAGAAGCACAAGGCAGAGCAGGCCGGCGAGACAGACCAGCAGCAGTCGTTTGAGAATTCTCATGCGTTATCCGGAAGCGATCACTCGACGGGCTGCGGGAGGATGCCGATCAATGCAGACAGCGACTTGGGCTGCGTGTTCCGCAACACGAACAATGGGAAAGGAGAGCGCCGAATTATAGAGGCACGCTTCGTGCAGGCGTTTCCGGAGCAGAAGGAAGTCGTGCAGGAGGAGGTGCGTGCATTGCTGGAAACGCCGCGCAACGGACCCGGCCTGCCCGCGAATTCGGCCCGAAAGTTTCTCGAAGATTTGTGACGCACTTCCAGCCAAATTCGGTATTGAAGAGTGATCATTTAACAACGAAAGTCAATTAACTTCATCGGCTTGCAGGTACTTTGCAAGGTCATTGATATTTTGTTAACTTTCGTATCTAATGCAGTCGCGCGTGTTTCTGCGCATGCGGGCTCGGGGAAGGGGAATTCCAGTGGGATTACTGACAACCAATGCTGCGCCGCTGATCGGCGTCGATATCAGTTCGACCGCGGTCAAGTTGTTGCAGTTGAGCCAGGCCGGC
>Ga0134126_10002553_pt1 | contig 22982 bp, 21 predicted proteins | sample KB31752_FD_96881 | JGI IMG/M metagenome (GOLD analysis project Ga0134126, IMG submission 96881) | Terrestrial soil microbial communities with excess Nitrogen fertilizer from Kellogg Biological Station, Michigan, USA - KB3-175-2 | ecosystem: Environmental > Terrestrial > Soil > Unclassified ... | reverse complement strand
TCTGTGGGTATAATTCCTCGTGGCTTGTCGCGACTTAATTTATGAATAATGAGATTATTCATAAATTACTAATGGAACTATACTTACACAATACCGCGCTGCTTGCGGCGCGGAAATTTATTATCTTTAATTGCATTCTTTAATAAATTGATGCTGCTATTATCCAAGATATGACTTAGTTTTTTTGCTATTGTATCTAATACAATTAGCGGTGATCTTATATTATGAACTATTTTGGAGCTTATTTCGGCCACTGCCGTGTTTCGTACCTTTTGTTGATATAGCTTTAGCTGTTCTATCATATGATTAAATGACATGGCTAATGAATCTATTTCATCTTTATTGGCTTTGCTTGATTTCATTATAACCAAGCAATTTGATAAATCACCAGTCTTTATAATATTTTCTATACTTTCATTAATATCACCCAACCGTTTAGCAATTTTTCTTGCTATAATTTGGGATACTATAAAAGCAACTAAAAACATAAGCAGTAAGATAAAGATTATTTTTAGCTTTACTTGATACAGTTCTTTAAGCAGGGATTGTGTTGACACCTTAATGACTAAATCGTAATAATATGCGCCTCCGAGATATTGTGTTTTTTTGATTGTACATTCGCAACAATTCTTGGTATTAGCTAGGATTTTATACTTAAATATCTTTTCACCATTTGTTACAGTTGAGGTATTAACTGATGGTTTTCCCTGTTCAAATTTACCATTGTTATCAATATAACCCAATTCATAACGATTGGGTGAATATAATCCAATTGAAATAATGTTTTTATTATTTTTAATTGTTTTTAACAATATTTCTTCAATGTATTCTAAATAATAACTGCCTTCAAGTATTAGCGAGGAATTATAATTTCGCATCATTATAAGTTTAACAGGTCTATTGTTGGGATAACTAGGGATAATTGGTGTGACCTGATATTTGCTTGTGCCATAAATTAAGTTCTGATAAGCAGGACAATAACTAAAAAGGGAGCTTTTTTGGAGGGATAGTGGTATATCAGAAGAGCGAATAAATCTTCCTAATTTGTTAATTGCAAAGAATCCCCCTATGCCAAATTCTTTGGCAAGTGCTTCCAAGTGTCTGTCAGTTGGCAGTCCTTTGTATTGTTCAATCATGGTAAGTGCCGTTACTGCGTTATAATTAATAGCATCACTTAACTTATCCATTTCTATAAATGAGTTAGAAATTGAGGTGCCTAATGAATTATAGCGTGTGTTAAACGAATCTTCCAGATGTTTTTTAACTAGTGTATAGTACACAATTGTTATGGTGGTAATTGCAATTACTGATACCAGAAAAATGGATAATAGGATTTTATTTGATAATTTCATATACAATCAGCTAATTCCGACATCTGCCATTATTCCACCATCTATATTAATAATGCTTCCATTAATAAATGATGCTTTCTCACTTGCAATGAACTCTACTAAGTATGCTATATCCTGAGGGGTAGCTATTTTTCCTGCGGGAGTTCTTGATATAATGCGCTTATAGTGATCAGAGATTTTTTCATTTTGCACACCCATATCGGTATCTACATAACCAGGACAAATTGCATTACATGTAATTGAATACTTTCCCCATTCAGCAGCGATGGCCTTTGTATAGCCAACAACACCATGCTTACTGGCAACGTATGATGAAGATAAGTTAGCACCAATCAAACCTTGAATTGATGCAATATTTATAATTCTGCCCCAACCATTTTCCCGCATTTTAGGTAATAGTTTCCGACTAAAATTAAAAATACTTCGCAAATTTGTGTCAATTACTTTTTCCCATTCCTCATCAGATACGTCGCTTAATATTTGAAAAGGTCCGCCATATCCAGCATTGTTAATTAAAACATATGGTAGTATATTTAACTTATATAGTTGTGATAACAGCTCATTCACTTCCATTGTGTTTCCTACATCACAATAATAGGCATGCACATTTCCATTTTTATATAATTCAAGTAATTCTTTTCGGGTGGACTCTAAATTTTGTTTATTATTATCAACCATAATTACCTGATAATTTTTTGAAAGCAGTTCAAGGGTGATTGCCTTACCTATACCTTTTGCAGCACCAGTAACCAGTGCTATTTTATTTAAATTCGTCATTTGTAATCACCTATAAAATTTTTGTTGCAGGGGTAATTTCTAAGCTATCAATTCTTACATCATAAGGTAAACCTGCAATGTATTCAATTGTATCAGATAAATGTTTAATATTTAGCATATCCGCTTTATTAAATCCTGGACGGTCTTTCCAAATGTCCGAATAAACAGCACCTAATGTAATATGGGTTGAAGTAATATTAGTTTTACGGCCTTCTTCACTGATAACAAATGACATTGCCCTGAGGCCGCTTTTGCTCGCAGCATACGCGGCATTATTTGCAATACCAGCTAATTCAACCACGGATCCAATATTTATAATCCGTCCACCACCTGATTTATTCATTAATAGACAAGCATGTTTTGAGCACTGAAAAGCTCCAGTTAAATTAGTAGAAATGATTGCGTTCCATTCTTCTAAACTTATTTCTGTAAATGGCTTAAAAATTCCTACTCCCGCATTATTAATCAATATTGATAATTGTTGATTCTGCTGACTTACCCATAGAAAAAATTGATCTACTGAACTTGCATCATTTATATCCAAATATTGTTGGTTGATAGTATTAGGCGTAATTCTATTAGGGTTAAAACAAATATCACGGGAAGTTGTAATGACTGTAGCCATGTTTTCATTTAACTTTTTAGCCATGGCTAAGCCCAGTCCACCTTTACCACCTGTAATTATGATAAGCTTATCTTTTAGCATGGACAAAGGCTCCAATAGATTGTTTTATTATCACATTTTAATGTATTGGCATTAAAAAAACAATTTTCCCAATTAGTCAGAGGAGTATTTACCGGATTAACCCCAACACCAAAAAATGGCATACGCTGTTTTAGTTTTACCTGATTAATATATTTTTGCGCTGTTGGTTCATCGGCAAAAAAGTCATTAAACGTGTCCAGATCCTCATCAGTTGCTACAGTTAAAACCATTTTTTTGCCGTTTTTATCAACTAGCATGTATGAACCATTTTTATCAATTAAATAGAACTCACTAATATCGTTTTCATCTATTACCTTATTAAAAAGGTTAATAAATTGTGCATCGGATAAAATTGTTAGCTTAGATGAAATAGATTTTAAATTTTCGGATAACTCTACAAAGTATTGTAAAGCCATATCTTTTACATACACCTTTAATTCTTCAATTGAATTTGCATCATTTTTCTTTACATATCTGTCTATTATATTCCAGTTAAAAGCTTCAATAACCTTGCGTTCATCTGCTTTTCCAGTCAAAAGAATCTTTTTCAATGGCTTATTTTCCAGACGTTTGCATAATTCTATTCCAGTCATATCCGGCATCATGTGATCAGAAATCACTATGCCTAGTGTGTTATAACGATCTGGGTTATTGGCGATATTAATAATTTTTGAAAAATCAAATTGTACCATTGATGTATTTTCATGTTGTATATCAGCTTCATCACTATTTAGTATAAAATTTGTAATTGCAGAGTGAGTCTTGTATTGGTTAATTGTTTTAATTGCTTCATTAGGGGATTTCTCGGTTATTAATTTAAATTGGCCGCCTAATTCTTGTTTAAGGAGATCGAGGATTGTATCTTCATCGTCTATAACCATTAATGTTGGTGGGAAATAAAATAAAGGAATTGTTTTCATATCTACGCCTTTTATAAAAAATTAAGTTAAAAAATAGTTTTGTTTTCTCTAATGGTTACGCAATTACATTTGTTTCTTATGCTATAAGATGGATCCCCGATTAGAGTCTGGGATGACATCCAGAGACTTAAATAAGTTTTCCAGATACTGTATTTTGCAATGGATTGGGTAGCTCTATATAAGTAATGAACTTTACATATGCTTCTAAATCTTCAGTCGGTATTTGTACAATCTTTCCATCGACAATTGCCATGATTACTTTACTACTAATACTCACTACTTCAAGCATAGTAATTTGCTTTCTATATTTGACCAAAAAAAATCCATCAATATTGATTTTTGAAGTAACAGTGAATAATTGATAAACATTTGTATTTAAGTGAAAGTCTATATTATTTAACTGGTGATTTTCATCTGGGATATCTGTCTTAATTGCAATGCATTCATCCATATCCCGCAGCATATCTGTGGTTATATATATCCGAATAGATGTAGATGATTTATTGGCTAAAAAGTTTTCAATACTGGTAAAACCTGGTACATCTAAAAAAATATGATCGGCAAGTAATTCAGAAATACTGCAATTTAGTTTTTCGGCTATATGGTTTAGCGAACTTATTGTGGGTAAACTTTTTTTGGTCATTAACCGATAAAATGGTTGATAGTCGAACCCCATACTACTCGCAAGACCATGCATTGTCTGATTGTTTCGTTGCATATGAATTTGTAGTTTTTGGGTAATGTTGTCAATTGATTTAGTATCTATATCATTTAGCATTTTAAACTTTTTTTAAAAAAATATTGACCAATATGGATTATACATTGTATAATACCTCACTTTATCATGAGTGATAAATATATATTATCCTAGATGTTATTATTTTGCGGATAATATGGATTGCTGTTTCTCGTTAAATATTAATCACGAATTATATCATATGTTAAATTTAATAAAGAATTTATTATGATAAATTTAGCACATTTTTTATAAATTAGTCTATCCGTGAGGATTCTATGCTGCTGAAGATATATTAAGAATATGTTGAAAGCATCTAAATTCGCTTAGAATTAAGAATCCTCACGAATACAATACAAGAATATTGTAATTAATAAACTTAACCAATTGTTTATAAATTAATCTATCCGTGAGGATTTTGTGCTGCTGGTGACGTATTAAAAATATGTTGAAAGCATCTAAATTCGTTTAGAATTAAGAATCCTCACGAATATAGTAGGCATTACGCTAATGGAATTAATTAGATAATCTAGTCAAATTTATAACCCAACGCTTTTATCTGGGTAATTAATTCCGGCAAACCAAGTGTTGCTGTTCCGACTTTAGCTACAACTATTCCAGCCGCTATATTTGCCAGCATGACAGCTTCTTCTACCGGAATTTGATTGGCTAACATAAGCCCTAACGTGGCAATTACGGTGTCGCCAGCGCCAGATACATCATACACTTCCTGGGCAACCGTTGGGTAATCAGTTTGCGAAACCTTATTAAATAAACTCATTCCTTCTTCACTGCGTGTAACGAGTAAATATTCAAGATTTAGTTTGTTTTTTAAATCAATGGCTTTTTGTTTAAATTCAGCTTCATTCTGCCACATACCAACAGCATCTCTAAATTCACTCTTATTCGGTGTAATAAGCGTTGCATTTGTATATTTGGAATAATCAGCACCTTTGGGGTCAATCAGGATACGTTTGTTATGCAAATTGGCAATTTCAATCATCTTAGCTGCATGGCTCAAGCCGCCTTTTCCATAGTCTGATAAGATGATCGTATCGTAATTATCAATAATTTCGGTATAAGTGCCGAGAACCTCACTTAAAATTTCATGTGAAGGGTTTTCTTCAAAGTCAAGGCGAATTAATTGCTGATTACGGGCCAGTACACGTAGTTTTACAATAGTTCGAATACTATCATCTGATTTTAATATGGCATTAATTTTATCTTTAGCCAGGATCTCTTTAAGAGTAATAGCAGGTTCATCATTGCCGACTACAGATAACAAGGTAACATTACCATTTAAACTGGCTATATTTCTGGCAACATTGGCAGCACCGCCAGGACGGTCTTCTGTTTTATCAATTTTGGCAATTGGTACCGGAGCTTCCGGAGAAATACGACTAACATCACCAAACCAGTAACGATCCAACATAACATCACCAACAACTAGAATTTTATGTTGATTTAGTGATTTCTTAATTTTTTCTAAAGTAACATCGCTTAATATCATACTAATCCAAAATGAAAACTGTTAAATTATGCCCGAATTGTACCATATAATGCTACAATAACGTGATTTAACAACCATTGCCAGAAAGCCGGCAACCCGCCGGAGGGGAATTTTAAAAAAACCGCATATTCAGGCAAGTTATGCTGTGAAAGAAACTCGAGTTTTAGAAAGGTGGTTTAACTATGAATGTAATAAGTTTGTTCAAAGATCGCCTGATAGCTTTTTTTGATACAAGGTTTACCAGACGCCGGCAATTTAGCGGTGATCCAAATTTATTAGATGAAAGCTATGATGTTGTACGGAGTAATCTAGCTACTGATATTACCCAGAATATAATCGCATCAGCTTATGCTACCGAAGAAGAGTTATTTTCAAAACTAGATGCAAATATCGGTGGTTTAGCCGAGTCAAAGGTTGAAGAAAAACTTGCAATTCATGGCTATAATCAAATTGAAAAGCAGGAAAAATTATCCTGGTATAAGCATTTATGGTTATGCTATAGAAACCCATTTAATTTATTATTATCATTTCTTGATTTATTTTATGTTATTACGGATGATATTCGGGGCATTGTAGTTTTAAGTGCCATGATTATCATCTCAACAGTTTTACGTTTTGTTCAGGAACGACGTTCAAATAATGCTGCCGATAAATTAAAAGAAATGGTAAGCACTACGGCGACGGTATTACGGATTGAAGACGAAGATGATGAAACAATTGCTATGTATGAACGGCAGGTTAATGCTAATTTATACAATATTAGTGCAAATAAAGTTGAAATACCAATTCACCAAATAGTACCGGGTGATATTGTTATGTTGTCTGCTGGGGATTTGGTCCCTGCTGACTTAAGAATTTTAGCGGCTAAAGACCTGTTTGTGTCTCAGTCAACACTAACTGGTGAATCACTTCCGGTTGAAAAATTTTCTGTACCACTAAAAGTCGGCAACAAAGACTCTCTGGAGTTGGAGAATATAGCTTTTATGGGTACAACTGTTGTCAGTGGCTCAGCTCGCGCGATTGTAATTACTACAGGTAAGCATACGGTATTTGGCTCTTTAGCCAATAAAGTCGTCAGTACTGAGGTGGTTGATACGTCATTTCAGATTGGGATTAATAAAGTTAGCTGGCTCCTAATCTATTTTATGTTAGTAATGGCGCCCATAGTATTTATAATTAATGGCGTTACTAAACATGACTGGATGGACGCTGCATTATTTGCCTTGTCTATTGCAGTTGCTTTGACACCAGAAATGCTGCCGATGATTGTAACTTCTACCTTAGCCAAAGGTGCAGTTGCCATGTCCCGGCAAAAGGTAATTGTTAAGCGTTTGGATGCTATTCAAAATTTTGGGGCAATGGATATTTTATGTACCGATAAGACCGGTACACTAACTCAGGATAAAATTTGCCTGGAGCGACATACTAATATATATGGAGAAGATTATGATGATGTGCTTGAATATGCATATTTGAATAGTTATTACCAGACGGGTCTAAAAAATTTACTTGATGTTGCTGTACTAGAGCGAACTAACTTTGGTGATATTCCGGATTTAGTAAAAAAATACTCAAAAGTTGATGAAGTTCCGTTTGATTTCCAAAGACGTAGAATGTCAGTTGTAGTATCGGATAAAGAAGCCAATCATATTCTAATTTGTAAGGGTGCCGTTGAAGAAACTTTGAGCTGCTGCACTTCAGCATACCATAATGAAAATATTTTACCATTAACCGATGAATTATTAACCAGGCTTAAAGAAGTCACCGGTCAATTAAATGCTGATGGGTTAAGAGTAATTGCAATTGCCTCAAAAAGCTATCCACAAGGCAAGCAAAGCTATAGTGTTGCTGACGAAAAAAATATGATTTTAGTAGGTTATATTGCATTTTTAGATCCACCAAAAGAAACTACCAAACCTGCAATTGAAGCGCTAAATCGCCATGGGATTGCCGTTAAAATTCTAACCGGAGATAATGAATTAGTAACAGCTAAGGTCTGTCGTGAAGTGGGTTTAAATGTTGAGGGCATGTTATTAGGTTCGCAAATTGATGCTTTATCAGATGATGAATTAGCGAGAATTGCTGAAGATACGACAGTATTTGCCAAACTGACACCTGCGCATAAAGAGCGTATTGTAATGGTTTTACATGATAAGGGTCATACAGTTGGCTTTATGGGTGATGGGATTAATGATGCCGCAGCAATACGCGCGGCTGATATCGGTATTTCGGTTGATTCGGCTGTGGATATTGCAAAAGAGGCTGCAGATATAATCTTGCTGGAAAAAAGTTTAATGGTATTGGAGCGTGGGGTAGAAGAAGGGCGCAGAACTTTTGCCAATATGTTAAAGTATATAAAGATTACGGCTAGTTCAAATTTTGGGAATGTATTTAGCGTATTAATTGCTTCAGCATTTTTACCGTTCCTGCCAATGTTACCGATACATTTATTGGTATTAAATTTGCTGTATGATATTTCGCAGGTTGCGATTCCGTTTGATAATGTAGATAAAGAATTTATTAGTAAACCACAAAAATGGGATCCAAAGGAGCTTAAACGTTTTATGCTTTTCTTTGGCCCATTGAGCTCAATTTTTGATATAGCAACGTTTATGGTTATGTGGTATTTCTATTCTGCAAATACGCCAGCGCATGCAACGTTATTCCAGTCTGGCTGGTTTATTGAGAGTTTATTTACGCAAACCATGATTGTGCATATGATCAGGACCAGAAAGATTCCGTTTATCCAAAGTATAGCATCACCATCAATGATTATTATGATGATCCTAATATTAACGATTGGTTTAACGTTCCCAATGTTCCACCCATTTGCAGTGTATATGCAAATGCAGCATTTGCCATCTAGTTATTTTATTTGGCTGGCTTTATTAGTAGGTGGCTATTTACTGCTGGTGCAGTTTATGAAGAATGTATATGTACGCAAATACGGTTGGCAATAAAGCAGGAAAGGTTCTATGTTAAATGCATTAGATATGTTCGGTATTGGTATTGGTCCTTCGAGTTCGCATACAATTGGACCAATGAGAGCGGCACTATTATTTATTAATCGTTTAAAAGATCATAAATTATTGAATCAGATACAGCGGCTGGAGGTCAATTTATTTGGTTCATTAGCACTTACCGGGGAAGGACATGGAACAGTTTTGGCGGTATTGAATGGTTTATGTGGTGAAGATCCCAAAACAGTAAATCCAGATATGTTTATTACGCTGGCGGAACAAATTAAAACAACAGGTAAAATAAATTTGGATGGTAAGCATCCGATTTCGTTTGATTATGCCTTGGATATGCTGCTACATAAAAAAGAATTTTTACCAGAACATGCCAATGGAATTAGGTTTATTGCTTTTGATGCAAAAAAGCATGAATTAATGCGCCGGGAGTATTTTTCTGTAGGCGGTGGATTTGTTTTAGATGAAGAGCAAATTAAATCTACTGAAGTGACAAATGACGGCAGACCTGCACCTTACATATTTAAAACTGGCGATGAATTAATGGCTTTATGTCTCCAGGATAATCTAACTATTGCACAGTTGGCATTTAAGAACCATCAGGCAAGGCAAACAGATCAAGAAATTAAGCAAGAGGCGATGAATATTATTAATGTCATGCATGAATCAGTGGTACGAGGAGTTAGCATTGAAGGAACTCTACCGGGAGGATTAAATGTAAGGCGTCGTGCTCCAGGATTATATAAAAAAATAAATGAATCCAATTTACAGACTGATTCTGGATCCCAGAGATTAGCGGCGATGGCGTATGCTATTGGAGTTAATGAAGAAAATGCGGCATTTAGCCGGATAGTTACCGCACCAACTAATGGAGCAGCTGGTACAATACCTGGAGTATTAGAATATTATCGAAATTTCTGTGATGATGTAACAGAAGAGAAGATGATTGATTTTATTTTAACGGCGGGTACAATCGGCCTGTTGTATAAACTAGGGGCATCAATTTCTGCTGCAGAGGTTGGTTGTCAGGGTGAAATAGGTGTTGCTTGTTCAATGGCGGCTGGAGCATTAACCGCAGTATTTGGTGGTAGTGTTAGCCAGGTTGAGAAAGCCGCTGAAATTGCTATGGAACATAGCTTGGGCATGACCTGTGACCCAATCGGTGGACTGGTACAGATTCCATGTATTGAACGTAATGGTGTTGCGGCAAGCCGGGCGATAGACATTGCAAGATTAGTTTTACTTGAGCCAGAACCTGGTAGGGTGAGCTTAGATAATGTAATTAAAACCATGATGCAAACTGGCCGCGACATGCAAATGCAGTATAAAGAGACATCTTTGGGTGGTTTGGCAGTGAATGTAGCCAACTGCTGATAAATGAAAATATAGACAAAGTAATTTTAGTTGTGTTACAATGTATATGTCAACTACACTGTCCGTACAAATTAAATGTAACATGTTTGAAGGCGGAAGAATATTATGAAACCAAATATAAATATTAATCTCGAATTAATAATAAGAATGTCCTCTGGATATATTTATTGGAAAGATTTGAGTTCAGTCTATTTAGGCTGTAATCAAAACTTTGCAACTTTGGCTGGATTAGCCTCTCCGGAAGATATTATAGGCAAAACTGACCATAATTTCTTTTGGGGTGTAAATGAGGCTGATAAGTTTATTGCGGATGACAAACGTGTTGTAAAAACCAAAAAAACACTTGTTTCTGAATATAAGCTTTTTCTTCAAAACGCAGAAAAGCCTACAACTATTACTGTGAAAACAGAAAAAAGTCCTCTTTATGACAATGATGGGAAGATAATTGGTGTATTGGTTATCGGTATCGATATTACCTCAGAACTAAATACGGAGCTACTTAGAAATGAAAATCAGGCACAATTAGCTACGATAAGAGCCCATGAAGATTTTAAAAAATGCCTTGATGAAATCCAGCAGATTATACAGTCATATAAAATAAATATCTTAAATACGAGATTGGGCGTGAAGTCTGATGTGGATGACATTAGACATAATATAATCATCTCTAAACGAGAATGTGAAATCCTATATTACCTTGCATTAAATAAATCACCAAAAGAAATTGCTTCAATTTTTGCGATTTTAGATCAAAAAAGTGTAGCTGCTGCTACCATACAGTCAATTATAGACAAACAGTTATATGTCAAATTTAACGTCTTTAACATAAGCCAATTGATTGAAAAAGCAAATGTATTGAGATTAATTCCTTTTCTACCTGATAGTTAAGCTGGCGTTGTCATTCCCGCGCAGGCGGGAATCCCCACTATGAAAGTCTCCTATTAAATATCAATACCCTATTTTTGGCAATTACCCCTATACTTCAAATTTTTCTCATTTAGCTACATAATTATGGTAAAGTAACGCTTGGTCAAAGGCGATTTATGACTTATGTTTATCAACTTTGATGCTATTGCTCTGCGACATTGCGAACCATTGCATAGCAATTTGGCAATCCGATTAATAATTATACTTTTATGTTATCAAGTGAGGTCTACATGGAATCAAGCAAAAGTTTATTGAACCAGGAAGTTACAGTACTAGATAATGTAATTAATAAACTTCAGGTTTATATGGATCAGAATAAGCAAACACTTTATGGGCTGGCATCTACAATGGGATTCGCCTACCAGCCATTTTATAGATTAATTACCAAAAAACACCTGCCAACGCTAAATTCTTTAAGTGTTATTGCTGCACATTTTAATTGTTCTGTTTCTGAGCTAATCCATGAAGACATTTTTGTTGACATTGATTGTTTTAGCAATTTTGATGATGCTGTTGCAGCTGTAAAAACACCAAAAATTAGAATTTACATCCCATATAACCAGTTTTTACCACTAATTCACAATAATTTTTTTGCAATGAAGGTTTTTGCCTCTGATCAAACAGGTAAACAGAAGCAAACCGAAGTGCAGAAGGTGGCTGGTAGTAGTTCGATATTTTATCGGGTAGATACTATAAATATTGATGGGATTTTTCTGGTAAATTATAAGTCAAAAAATATGTTAATAGAGGTTTTAAGTATAAGCAGCAAATATATTGTTGCTATACTAGACGGAAAAGAAACTAAAATTGATATAACTGGTATAAAACCAATAGCTCAATTTTTTAGCGGTTTAACACTGATAAATAAAAATCAACCTATAATTGTTGGAGTAATAAAATGAACATGAAGCAAAATGAAGTTTCTGCCGGGTTTGGCAAAAGTATTCCATTGGTGTATTTTCCATTTACAGTTTTATTCGTGGACGATGATACTGAATTACTTAAAGTTTATAACGAGTCTTTGGGTTCGAAGTATAATGTAAGAACGGTTTCATCTGCACCAGAGGGTTTGAGCATTATCAATGACCAGGCGCTACCAAAATTTAACATACTCACTGATATAGCTAATCCGGCCGATGCTCGGTTAGTTGAAGATACGCACGAATTCTCTAAAATTAGCGTTGCGTTTGATAAATTATTAGCTCTTGCAAATAACCAGGAAAAGTATACTAAAGTTGGAATAGCGGTTGTAGATTATCAAATGCCAGACATGAATGGAATTCAATTATGTGATGCAATAACTAATCAAACGGCTAAAAAGGTACTACTAACTGGTGAATATGATTTATCACGTGCAGTTACGGCTTTAAATAATAAGCAAATTGATTGCTTTATTAGAAAAGGCGAGAAAGATACAATGAAAGATCTTGCTTTTTTTATTGCGGGGTTGAAAGACAAGTATTTTGAAGATTTAACAAAGTGCATTTCGACAACAGTAATAATGGATAAATGGAAATTCCTAAAAGATCCGCAGTATATTGAATTTTTTAATGATATTATAGCTAAGTACAATATTTGCGAATATTATTTTATTGATAACAATGGCAATTTTTTACTTATAAATGATAAGTCAGAAAAACTTGTTCTGGTTAGATATGATAATGAGAGTTTGGATGAATTTTGTAATTTCTTTGGAGGAGAGAGTAAAATCTCTGAATTAATTAATGCCGTTAACAAGCGTGAGTTAATTCCTTATTTTGGCATCAATACTGATCCGATGAGCGTTGATTTATCAAACTGGGATAAGTGTTTTTATAAAGCCAATAAGTACAATGATTTTTACTGGAATGTAGTTAAGTTGGACAATACAAACTAAACCGTTTGTCATCCTCGCGTGCCTTAATGTTATTCCCGCATGCCCCAATGTCATCCTTGCACATTACTGTCATTCCCGCACATACTGTCATTCCAGCGGAGGCGGGAATCTAGATAAAATAAACATTAGGAAAGTTTTTAATGAAAATAACTAAAGTAGAAGTTTTTGATACGTTTTGTCCACTACGTCCACAGTGGCATCCTGTTTTTGTAAGAATCACAAACAGTGATGGCGTTACCGGAGTCGGTGAAGCTGGTCTTGCTTACGATTGGGGGCATAGTGCTGCGGCAAATATGATTAATGAAATTGCTAAAGCCAGATTAATTGGTTTTGATTGCCGCAATATTGAGCTATTATGGTCCAAAATGTTTCGTGAGGGTTTTTGGGGGCTAGGCGGCGGGCCAGTATTTTATTCGGCAATGAGTGCCATTGATACAGCATTATGGGATATAAAAGCTAAAACACTTGGCGTACCGCTATATCAATTATTGGGTGGTAAAACTAATACCAAACTCAGGACATATGCCAGTCAGCTTCAATTTGATTGGGATAAGGAAGCAAAAAAATTGGTAGATCCAATAGATTATGCCAAAGCTGCAGAAAAAGCAATGAAGGAAGGGTATGATTCGGTAAAAGTAAATCCTATGTTTTATGATAAAGATGGAAATACGCAGTATGATTTAACCAAGCTTTTTAAGGCTGATGCATTAAAGATGGTAAAAGCCAGAATGAAGGCTATTCGGGATACTGTTGGCGATGATATTGATATTATGTTAGAGTGTCATAGTTTACTTGGGGTTGCGACGTCAATTCAGGTTGGAAAACAAATTGCTGAAGAATTTAATTGCCTCTTTATTGAAGAGCCAGTAAATTATATGAATACAGCGCTACATCGCCAGATAAAAGAAAAGTTAACGGTGCCAATAGCTGCTGGAGAGCGATTATATCTACGTCATTCTATGCGTTCGTATTTAGAAGAGCAAACGATAGATATTTTTCAGCCGGATATCGGATTATGTGGTGGAGTTACTGAAGCAAAGAAAATCTGTGATTACGCGGATATGTACGATGTCCAGATTCAGGCTCATGTATGTGGTGGTCCGGTGGCAACTGCGGTATCATTGCATTTGGAAACGGCTATACCTAATTTCTTTATCCATGAACATCATACTTATGCGCTAAAACAGTGGAATAGAGAGCTATGTATTCAGGATTATCAGCCAGAAAATGGTTACATGGTGTGTCCTGAGTTACCAGGAATTGGTATCCTGCTAAATGATGAGGTATTAAACAAATCTAAAGCATTTGAAATAGTGTAATTTAATCAGGTGGGGTATGGCAGACCAATTGGAGATTGATAAGCTTATTGAATTGTTACTACATGCTGCCACTCGTGAAGATATAGCAGCACTACGCCAAGAAATAAAAACTGATAACACAGAATTGCAGCAAAATCATCATTAAAAATCTTGCATTCAAGATACACCGTCATTGCGAGTTAATCTCCGCAGGCGGTGCCTCCTGAACAAATAGCAATGAACATGGGTTTATAATTCCCCTCTGGAGGGGTGGCAGGCTATGCCTGACGGGGTGGGGATTTATAAAAGTGCTAAAACAATTCCGGTAGCGTCACATTAAAAATTTAATTAAAACAGTAGCATATGCTGCGTTTCATTAGAAGCCTTGTCAGGCAAGTCATGGCAATCCATATAGTTAAATTGAGATTCAGTATTAGATATCAATTTATATTTTATCAAATTTGTATAATTTTAACAGAATAGTTTTAGTTTATGATAAAAAACAACTGCAAAAATTGTTATGACATGTTATATTATTGCTTATCAAGCTTGATAAATAAATTAGCTAGCATACAATCTTGGAGCATTTGAGTGGCATATTATGAAACAGAACGATTAATCTTAAGAGAATGGCAAGAAAGTGACATGGCTCCTTTCATTGCTTTAAATCAAGATCCGGATGTTATGCGATTTTTAATTGTATACAATGAGCAGGAAACCATTTCTATAACTAAAGAATTTATGCAGCATTTTGCCAGGTATGGCTATACCATTTATGCATGTGTACTAAAATCTAACGGGCAATTTATTGGCTTTGTAGGTTTATGGCATCGGTTTGATATGCCATTTTCACCATGTGTTGAAATCGGTTGGCGTTTAGAAAAAAAGTATTGGGGTCAGGGATTGGCCTTTGAAGCCGCAACTAAATGTTTGGAAATTGGTTTTCTGGAGTTTGATTTAGATGAAATAGTATCTTTTAGTTCAAAAATTAATATACAATCAAAGCGGGTGATGCAAAAGATTGGTATGATTTATAATGAGGGTGAAGATTTTTATCATTATAAACTAGCTAGAGATGACCCTTTGAGTCTTCATGTGTTATATCGTATTGGAAGACTGGACTGGATAGCTAGGTTGGGAAGAGATAATAAATGATGAAAATTTTGACACAAGTAAAATTTAACTATGTAACATACATAATGCTTGCTACTTCAGGAATATGGATAATACTCCTTGGTACCAAAGTTTTTATTCCAACTCTTCAGGCTGAAGTAAGCTCAACAAATCAGATTTTTGAAAATATTATCCATGTATTTCTTATCATATTCGCATTTATAATGTATACCCGGCTATCTGAGGGGGATAAGGTAATATTTAAATGGTTTATAGTCACTAATATTTTCTTTTTTATTAATGATGCTATATTTTATCTATATATCTATTTACCTGCAAATCATACACATTTATCTAAAGAAGTCTATTCGTTGGGCAAAACGCTTTTAAATAATGTGCCATTTTTAGTTTGGTTAATAGCTATCATTGTATTTTTATCTAAAATATTAATACGAGATATTATTAGTCGGCAATTATTTTTTAAAACATTAGCTTTTTTGATAGGATTTAATTTAATTGTAATTACGCTATTTTTATTACCAGTTGGTTTTGCCGTGAGTACTGAGACAGTACATAATATATTTTTAGTTGCCGGTTTTATTATAGAATCAGTTATTTTTGATTTAGCAATTTTATGCCTGGTATACTCAAAAAATAAAGGGGTTTCATTAATTTTATCTGGTTTTATAGTAGTTATTACTGGCGATTTTTTGATTACTTACTGTTGGTTAGCAAAAATTGAAGAATTGTATACATACGGCAGTTTATTGTGGCTACTCGGTATGATCTTGATATTATGGGGGATATTGCTTATAAATTATGAAAAGAGCTATGATATCAAAGTATGGTTTAGAAGCAATGGCAGCATTAAAAGTAGAGTAGCTTTTTGGGCTTTTGGAATATCGGCAACTAGCTTCCTATTATTTTTTATAATTGCAAGCCTGTTTTCTTTTATAAATAGGCAAGCTTTCATTGCTTTGCCAGTTTTTATTATGTTTTATACAATATTTGTGATAAGTTTATCAGTATTTATGGGTAAAGTTTTTGAAGTTCCATTTAAGCAGATTGAAAATAATATTAATGCTATCCTGATAAATAGTGATAAAGACAAAATAGATACCAATTTTTCTATAGATGAGTTTATATTTTTACAAAAATTTATAATTAATGCATTTAAGTCTAAAGAAGAGCAAGATCTGATACGTAAAAAGTTTAGCGATTTAGCTGCCGAAGTAGCGCATGATGTTGCCTCACCATTGATGGCAATGAATATTGCTGTATCTAATTTAAAAAGAAATAATGTTGAAAGAGGGGACATAGCAATATTGGAAAAAGCTATGTTAAGTGTAAAAAACATAACTAAAAACTTATTGACTAATCATAGGCATTTGGACGGGCTTATGTGTAAGGATTTACACCATAATGATGATGGCAATGTGCCAAGATATATTATTCTAGCGCCATTTTTAGTTAATTTAGTAGAAAATAAACAGATTGAATGGTCAAATGATCCATGCGACATATCTATTAAAATAGACGAAACAAGCAAAATGTCCTGGGCCAATATATCACCTTTACAATTATCAAGATCCATATCAAATTTATTAAACAACGCGTACGAAAGTTTAAATAAAGTTGAGCGTAAAATTAATATAGCTTTAACAAAAACAGATAATTGTTTTGAATTAACTATTAAAGATAATGGTTGTGGCATACAGACGGAATATTTAAAAGAAGTGCTTTTGGGTAAGAGTTTAAAACATACCGGGACTGGAATGGGTATGTCTGGAGCAAAAAAGTATTTAACATCGATAGGCGGTAGTTTATCTGTTAGCTCTATTTATAAGGAAGGAACATCCGTATCTTTAAGTTTAACGATAGCTAATACCCCATCATGGTTTAGTAAGCAGATTTCATGTGATGCAAAATCAAGCTTCGTAGTATTAGATGATGACCCATCTGTTATTATGCTTTGGCAGCAAGTTATAACAAGATTTAAAGCTGAATGTAAGTATTTTTTAAGTCTGAGTGAGTTTGATGCCTGGTTTACTAAGAATGAAGATAAGGACATTATATTTTTTATTGATTATGATCTTAGAGATACTTTAACTGGAATTGAAATAATACAGAAATATGATTTATCAAATGTTTATATGTTTACTAATCATGCCGAGGAAGTTTGGCTGCAGGAGTTGGTGGCGAAGAATAAGTTTAAATTAGTACCCAAATCTGTAATTCCGTCAATAGAAATAGTTCGTTGTTGAAGATGATTAAATAATCTTTAATAAGTTTAATATAAAATAATAAACAGTCGGGATTTAATGAACAATAGTAAATAAGCTAATTTTTAGGGGCAAATATGAGTACAAATTTAAAAGGTAAGGTAGCTATTTTAATTGGTGCTGGACGAGTAAACGGCGTTGGCGCGGCTACTGCGTTATCATTAGCCAGAGAAGGATGTAATGTTCTAATTAATTGCCGTAAAAATGAAGCACAGGCAACACAAATAGTTAATGAATGTAGACAGCTTGGCGTTGAAGCTGAGCTCTTTATGGCGGATGTTACAAAAAGCGCTGCCTGTAAAGAGATAGCCCAATATGTGGAGCAAAAATGGGGACAGGCAAATATATTGGTTAATTGTATTGGAACTACAAAAATTGTGCCTTATGAAGAGTTAGACCAATTAACTGAAGAAGATTTTGCCAAAATATTTGCGGTTAATGTAACCGCTCCGTATTTAGTTGTACAAGCATTTCAGAGATTGTTGCGTAACTCGGCTAACAGTTCAGTTATAAATATTTCTTCTACTGCTGGAATTAGCGGGATGGGTAGTTCAATTGCTTATGCTGCATCAAAAGGTGCTCTAAATACATTAACTTTAGCCTTAGCCAAAGCGTTGGCGCCAGAAGTACGCGTTAATGCAATCTGTCCAGGATTTATTGATTCTTCATGGTGGGAGGAGACTCTTGGTAATGAAACAGATAAATACAAATCTATGCTTAAAAGTGTAAAAGAACGTAATTTATTAAATCAAGTTATAAAACCTGCTGACGTGGCCAATCTGGTAGTTAGTATTATAAAAACACCAGGAATGACCGGGGAATTAATCAGGTTAAATTCTGGAGCGCATATTACCAAAACTGATATACTTCACAGTCGGGCACAATTATAGTTATATAAATTTTAAAGAGATAATAATGTTTAGTCAGCAGTTTACTATATTAATTCGTGATATTAATTATGGGCAGCATCTTGATCATTTGGCGCTTCTAGGATATTTACATGAAACCAGAGTCCGGTATTTGAGACATATTGGTTATGCTGAAAACAATGTTGATGGGCATGGCAGTATATTGCTTGTATCTAATTTAACATGTAGTTATAAACAAGAATGCTTATATGGTGATGTAATCAACGTAGAGTTAGAAACATATAAAGAATCAGCGTTACGATTAGTATTTAAATATAAAATCACCAGAGATAACAAAATGGTAGCTACTGCTGAAATAACTGTCGCATTTATGGACTCTAATAAAAAATTAATTAAGGTCCCTGAAAACTTAATCCTTAGCTAAGAATGTTTGTAATCAGTGAGCGGATAATCAATAATTAATTATATAAATCAAGGGTTTTAGGGGGGGGGTATGTTTTCTAAAATTGATCACGTAGCTATTCATGTTAAAGAAATTGATAAAGTAATTAAATTTTATGAGGAGGTGTTCGAGTTTAAGATACTTTATGAAAACCTTATTCCATCTGGTAAAAAAGTTGTGTACCTAAAACTCGGTAGTACTATCCTGGAAATAAATGAAAGCTATGAAGGAAATTACCATGTATAAATAAAGTATCTTGTGGTAGAATATTTTCAATTATTTCATAATTCATGCTAAATTCAGTGCCATCGTTAACTGTAAAAATCATGTAAACATCCTTTTAATAATTGGATAAGCGTAATGTTATTAACAAAAAATCATTTGTAAATGATGTACAGCAATCCTGGTATCTAGAAGCCACGCAATTTTCCTACGACTAATCAATTGCAGGTTTTCTAAAATTACGATAATTTTGTCCAAAATAATTTATGCAAACTGCGCCAAGGATAAACATGCCACCAGTAAATTGTGCAAATTCTAATTTTTGGTTTAGAACAATATAGGCTAATATAATTGCGAATAATGGTTCGCTTAGATCAATTAATGAGACGGTACTGCTTTTTATTATTGTTAATGCTCTTGTGGTTAGCCAGAATCCGCAAATTGTAGGTATGATGACTAATGCTAATAAAAAGGGTAGACTAGCAATACTTGGTAATATAAATCCAGAATGTATGAAGGCGGGAAATAAATAAACTAAGCCAAATAAAGCCAGACTGTTTACTATTATAAGACCTGAACCAATTCTAAATTTATGACTAAAAGCCAGAAATCCACCATATCCAATCCCTGCAGCTATAGCCAATACCGCACCAATCAAATTAACTTTAAGTGCATGTATATTATATATTCCAAAAATCAAGCCAAGTCCAAATATTGCCAACAAACAGCTTATTATCTCATATACACGTAGCCGATGTTTGTGTAGAATTGCTGATAAGACAAACGTTGTTAATATTGCGCTTCCAAGTAATAGGAAGACAACAATAGGGACACTATTGTATTTATATGCACGAGTTTCAAATGTATAAAGAATAAAGACACCCCAAAATGCACATACCGCAATTTTTAGATAAAACTTTTTTAAATATACCAACCATTGATTAAATTGACCAGATAAAACAAACCATATTGTGATAAAAATAAAAGCAAATAAACAGCGATAAAATGCTATTGCTGATGCCGGAAGCCCAGCACTAATAGCTTTTACGCTAAAGATTCCAATTGTTCCAGCGCACATTGCAGATAATACAGCATAAAGGTATCCCAGGTAAGGACTATGATTACTTTTCATATTACTGGTGACTGTTCCTTGAAATCATATCAGTATGGTTTTACAATTTTTATGTTACGTTATTGTATCATAGAACTTCCCAAGGCTGGATGCTGATGGGAATAATATCTAAGATGTTTGTCATTCATACCTGAACTTGAGGTGAATATAGTTTTTCGACTAACTGTTAATCAATAATTTACTAGATTTTTAATTGGTTCACATATTACCGCTGTTTTAGTTGAATAAAATGCACAGTGGACTTCCTCAGAAAATAGGATAAAAAGTGAGCAAGGAATAGTGCTAAACTACTTCCTGTGGAATAATAAAAATGGGAGAAACCATGAAAAAAAACGCTAAAGTTGTAATAATAGGTTCTGGAGCTGCTGGTTCTTATGCTGGTTATTTACTAAATAAGGAAGGTTTTGATGTTACTATACTTGAAGCGCGTAATCGCGTCGGTGGACGAACATATTCAGTAGATAATGTTGATTTAGGGGGCTCATGGGTTTCAACTCAGCAACCCAATGTTTACGCCTTATGCAATGAGCTTGGATTAAAATTAATACCACAGTATGATAGCGGTAATACAGTTTCAATAGTTAACGGAGTCCGTTCTACGACACCTGGCGGTTTAGAAACTATTATGCATCGATCTAATGCTAGAAGTCTGGAAGTTATTGAAATGTTTGAAAAATGGGGTAAAGAATTAAATCTGGATGATGAATTTTTTTTAGATATGGATAAAGTAAGTGCCGAAACATGGTTAAAACAAAATATTGAAGATGCAGATATAGTAGATTACTTTTGTTCTTTAATTGGCGGAGTTACTGCTACTCATCCCAATAACCTTTCTATGTTATTCTGGCTATATTTTCTGAACCAAGGGCGTGGAGTTAGGTGTCTATCCGAAATAAAAAACGCGGCTCAGGAATTTAGAATTAGCGGTGGTGCACAAAGTATTTCACTAAAATTGACCAGGGGCTTGGATGTGAGATTCAATCAATGTGTAACTCAGGTACTCCGTGAGGAGGACAATCAATATAAGTTAATTACTAAGGATCAAAATGTCTATGATGCTGACATAGTAGTATGCGCAATGCCAGTAAATTTAATAAATACTATAAAATGGAATCCAGAACTAGAATCAGAGCGGATGCAACTATATAACGGTATGCGTATGGGTTGTGTAACTAAAGTTGTAGTAATATATGACAAGCCATTCTGGCGTGAAGCTGATTTAACTGGAACATGTTTCTCTTCTGAACCTCCGATAAGTGCTTGCTTTGATGGATCTGGAGAGAACTATTTTGCTATAATTTCATTTATTCCTCACGTAATGGAAGAAAGCAGATACTATACTGACAAAGAGATTTTAAGCCAACTGGCACGGCTTCTGGATAATCAATTAGCATTAACTCCCGTGAAAATTTATCGTAAAGACTGGAGGGAAGAAGAGTATGCCAAAGGTTGTTATTTCAGTGCACCACGTATCGGAGATGCAAAATTATATAAATATTTAACTAAGCCATCTAAGAATATTTATTTTATAGGAACTGAAACAGCTAACGAATGGTATGGCTATATTGAGGGAGCAATTGAAAGCACCAAGAGAGCTTTTGAACAAATTATTTCTGATCAAAATCTGCAATAAGCCATTGCTAATGTATTCGGAAAGTCCTAGATATGGGCGAATATTACATAAATTATGTGGCTATAATTGTTTCGACACTGTAGAAACAATTGTCATGGTCACATTTCCATTCATCATATTGCCATTCCAAAAAGATAAATGAACAGCTCTGAATAAATGAAAGAGGATGCAGCAATCATCCGGCGCATGTTATAATACTGTATAACATAAATTTATGTATTATTTAACTAATACTTGCAACAAAAAATCATGTTGGATAAAAGCCATAAAATTAAATTTGGATAAAAAGGATATAATTCGTAAAATGAAATTTTTAGATGTAAAAACTGATTTCGCCTTCAAAAAGGTTTTTGGCAGTGAAGATAGTAAAGAAAGGCTAATCTCATTTCTGAATGCGATAATTCAGTTTGAAAATAATGCTCACATTAAGGACTTGACAATTGTTGACCCATATAACATTCCCCAACTTAAAGGAATGAAGGATACATATGTTGATGTTAAGGCCGTACTTGATAATGGTTCAAAAGTAATTATTGAAATGCAAGTTCTAAATCATGCCGGATTTGAAAAACGTATTTTGTATAATGCAGCCAAAAATTATTCAATGCAGTTAGTAAAAAGTGAGCAATATCACTTGTTAAATCCGATTATTGCCTTAACTATTGTTGATTTTACAATGTTTGAAGATGCTGACAAAGTTATTTCAAACTTTAAATTGGTAGAAAAAGAAGAGTTTATCAACTATAGTGATGATCTGGAGATGATCTTCATTGAGTTACCCAAATTTATCAAAGAGCAGCATGAATTAAAGGATATAAAAGATCAATGGATTTACTTTATT
>Ga0134126_10002549_pt1 | contig 22992 bp, 20 predicted proteins | sample KB31752_FD_96881 | JGI IMG/M metagenome (GOLD analysis project Ga0134126, IMG submission 96881) | Terrestrial soil microbial communities with excess Nitrogen fertilizer from Kellogg Biological Station, Michigan, USA - KB3-175-2 | ecosystem: Environmental > Terrestrial > Soil > Unclassified ... | reverse complement strand
GGGGCCGCATAGGGATCGCGCTCATCGCACCATGCGGAATTGGGCGCGCCTCGGTAAGAACCTATTGGCTACCGCTAGCGCGGCGTACTCGGATGTTTCCAAAGCGACCTTTTGCGCGAGCATCACGTCGCCCGCGACCAGGCTGCCCGATGGCACGAAGCACCACCCCATTTTAGGCCGACCGATATCATCCAGTTCGTAGACGTTGGTCATGGTCCCTTCGTAGATGCGATAGCGCTTTCCGCTGTCAGAGCCGACGACGTCGAAATAGCCGTCGGCCTCGAGCTGCGCGCGCTGCCTCGGCGAGAGCCATTCGCGCAGAAGCCGCAGGCCGCGCGCTTCGCGCGTGTTCTCAACCCGACACTTTCGGTAGAGCGCCCGCAAACAGTCGAGACGCGAGCGTTCCGCCGTCCCCGATCGACGAAACCGGAGCATGATGTCCGCGGCCGCTTTCAGCCGCCGACCAAGCGTGGAAAGAAAAGTGTTTCCTCGGCAGCCGGGTCGAATGCCCTGGTTCGAATTACCTCGCCGGGGCCGCTTCGGACAGCGGCAGTGAAGCCGCGACCGGTGAGCTCCTTAAAGCGCGCTTCCGCCTTCGCCAGCGCCTCTGCGTCCTTTGCATCGAAGTGATGACGGGTATCGCCGCTGTGGTCCATCACGATCTGTAGTGCCATGGTCTTGTCTCCAGGAAATTGTTCAACTTCCGCATTCGAAACAAGCAATGTTTTTGTCGTGTCGGCGTTCCAATCTCCGCTACCAATTGGGAACGGAAATCGTCCAACGGATTAGATCGCAGCGCGACAGGCGACCGTCGATTATCGCCCCGTTGGTTCGCGGCATTATAGGCGGGTCGTCGGCCAATCCCAAGTCGCGCATTGCGAAAATGACTGCAATGTGAGGGATGCGAACAGCCCGGCTGGGCCCGCCGGCTTCGCGGATTGGCTTACGCAATTTTCATGCGTCGCACTTTGCTGCGCCAGAAACGATGCATTTTTGGGTGCGTTGACCACAGAGCCGAAGCCGTTGCGGCTCCCAACCCCAAGATTCCCAAGAACCAATGGGGATCGGATGAGAAAGATCACCACTGCGCTGCTCGCATCGACCGTGATTGCCACGCCCGCGTTCGCTGCATCGAACAATCAGTAGCAGCCACAAGCGAAGCAAATGCAGCCGCAGAACCAAATGCAGCTGCAGGACCAAAACCAGACACAAGGCAGCGCGCAAAATCAAAATGCGCAGAACCAGCAACAAAACGCGAACCAGCAGACCGCGCAGAACAACGCCCCGATCCCGCCTCGGAACCTGTTCCGCGGCGAAGTCCGGCAGGTTCAGCAGGCGCTCGACAAGGCCGGCTTCAAAGCCGGACCGAGCGATGGGCGCTGGGGCCACGAAACCGCAAGCGCTGTCAAGCAATTCCAGCAGAGTAAGCAGATCCAGGCAAATGGGCAACTCACGGAACAGACCCTTGCCGATCTGGGCCTGGATTCATCCCAGTTCTCTCAGCCGCAACAGTAGCGCAGACCACGCGCACACGCGATGAGCATCAACTTCCCCCCGATCCCTCCGCGCGGAGCGTACCGTTGCGAGTGGATCGGAGTTGTCGATGCAATATCGCAAACCACGGAGCCATATTGTTCGGCTTACGCAGCGCGGGAACGTTCGCAGCCACAACCGCCTTATTAGACGCGGGGGCCGGTCGGCGGCGTGCCAACACCCCGGAACTCGGGGACGCGCCTCGGCCGGCGCTTTTCTATGGGAACATCGGTATTTCAGCAGCCCATCGTCCGATGATGAACAAAGCGATTGTCCGACTTGTCGATCTGTGCGCGCGCCGTCGGTACGTTGTCATCGTCGTCGGAATACTCGTGCTGTTGGGAACGGCCACCTATGATGCAGCTCGTTTCTCCATCAACACTGATGTGCAAGCATTGATCTCGCAAAACCTGCCCTGGCACCAACGTCAGGCGCAGCTTACGAAAGCTTTTCCGCAGCGGGCGATCTCGGCGATTGTAACAGCACCGACCACCGAAAATGCCGACGCCGCCACACAACAATTGGCGCAGAGCCTGGCGAAAGACCAAGGCCTGTTCCCCCAAGTTACCCAGCCGGACAGCGGCGATTTCTTCGAACGCAATGGACTTTTGTTCGGCTCCGTTTCCGAGGTCAGAAGCACGGCGCAAGGGTTGAGCCGCGCGCGACCGTTTCTTGCGGGCCTTGCCGCCGACCCGAGCCTGCGCGGCGTCATGAACGTGCTCTCTTCATCGGCACAAGGCGTCCAGGCGGGCCGGATCAAGCTTGAGCAACTGGCTTGGCCGCTTTCACTTGCGAAAAGCACCCTGAGTGACGTGCTCGCGGGCAAGCCCGCGTTCTTCTCCTGGCAGGAGCTCTTGCAAGGTCACGCCCTGCCGATCGATCAACGCAGGCACTTCATCCAGATCGCCCCCAAGCTCGATTTCACCGCGCTCGAGCCGGGACACGCCGCGACCACAGCCATTCACAAGGCCGCGGCCGACCTCGAGCTGAAGGACGAGCTCGGCGCCACCGTCAGTCTCACCGGCCAGGTGCCGATGAACGATGATCAGTTCTCCGTGATCCGCAACAGTGCGCTACGCGACACACTGACTGCGATCGTCGGCGTTCTGATCGTGCTGTGGCTCGCCTTGCGCTCGTTCAAGCTGATCGCCGCGGTGTTCTTCAGCCTGATGGTAGGACTGACGGCCACGGCCGCGCTCGGGCTTGCCTTGGTCGGCTCCTTCAATCTCATCTCGATCGCATTCTTCGTGCTGTTTGTCGGCCTGGGGGTCGATTTCGGGATCCAATTCAGCGTGCGTTACCGCACGGAACGGTATGAATTCGACGACCTCCGGCAAGCCCTGTGCAGCGCGGCCCATAAGGCTGGCAAGCCGCTAGCACTCGCGTCTGCGGCGACCGCGGTCGGCTTTTTTGCCTTCCTGCCGACGAGCTATCGCGGCTTGTCCGAGCTCGGACTTATCGCCGGATGCGGCATGCTGATCGCCTTCCTGTGCAGCATCACGTTCGTGCCGGCGATGCTGATGGTGCTCAATCCGCCGGGCGAGGCCGCCTCCGTCGGCTTCACAAGATTAGCACCAGTGGACGACTTCCTGCAGCGCCACCGCATCATCGTGATCGCCGGGACCATCCTCGTCGTACTGGCCGGCATACCCTTGTTGTTCCACCTGCACTTCGACTTCAATCCGGTCGACCTGCAGAACCCCAACTCACCGTCCGTGGTCACCTATCGGCAATTGCAATCCGAGCCACAAACCAGCGGCAACGACGCCGAGGTGCTGGCGCCTTCACTTAAGGAGGCCGATACGATTGCCAAGCGGCTGTCGTCGCTGCCCGAAGTGTCGCAAGTGTTGACGCTCGACAAATTCATTCCGGCCGATCAGGACGAGAAGATCGCGGCGCTACATCAGGCCTCGCAGGTACTCGGCCCGGTCCTGAGCCCACCTGGGCGAAAGCCCGCTCCGAGTGATGAAGACAATGTCGCGGCGATCAGGCGTGCCGCGGAGGCACTCTCCAAAGCGGCCGCGGATGCAAAGGGCAATGCGGCCGATGACGCACGGCAAGTCGCCACCCTGCTCAACCGGCTTGCCGACGCGAATGCCGATGTTCGCAGCCGCGCGGAAGCAGCGATTATCCCGCCCCTGAACTATGATCTGGATCGGCTTCGCAAGAGCCTTGCCCCGCAAACGGTGACTATTAAAACCCTGCCGCCGAACCTGGTCCGCGAGTGGCTGATGCCCGACGGGCGCGCCCGCGTCGAGGCACTACCGAAGGGCGATCCCAACGACATCAATGTCCTGCGGAAATTCGCCGCCGCGGTCCTCCACGCTGAGCCGTTGGCGACCGGTGCCGCGGTGAGCTATTACGAATCCGCACAGACCGTCACCAAGGCTTTTATCGAAGCCGGGATCCTGGCGCTGGTTGCAATCACGGTCCTGCTGATCATCGCTCTGCGGCGGATAATCGACGTCCTGCTCACGCTGATCCCGCTCCTCCTCGCCGGCGCCGTGACCTTGGAAGCTTCTGTGCTCTGGGGCCTGCCGCTCAATTTCGCAAATATAGTCGCGCTGCCTCTGCTGCTTGGGGTCGGCGTCGCATTCAAAATCTACTACATCATGGCCTGGCGCGCCGGCAAAACCGGCCTGTTGCAATCGACGCTGACGCGTGCGGTGGTGTTCAGCGCAATGACTAATGCGGTCGCGTTCGGAAGCATGTGGGTCTCGAGCTATCCGGGCATGTCGAGCATGGGCAAGATGATGGCCCTCGCCTTACTCTGCACCATGGCAGCGGCCGTGCTGTTTCAGCCGGTGCTGATGGGCCGGCCGCGGCAAATCCAGCCTCTCCCCGAAGAGCCCCCTATGTCCGAGGCCGCCGAATAGACGATCGGCCCGCCAGGGTCCGATTGCCGTCCCGGTCATAGCACCAGCGCACCGAAGCAAATAATTCTCCTCTGATCGTTCGGGAGAGAACGGCGATATAGGCCGTTCTCCGGTCGCAGCACGAGGCATCTCAGGGCTGCCTTGGGCTTGCAAATTGCGCTGCAGCAATGCAAATCGCCTGAAATTGTTGCGGTTGCGATGGCCAGAGCCTGCGACAAAGTCAGTTTTTTGCAGCCCACAAATATCCGCGCCGACATGGTAATAAGGGGAAAGTCAGCGACTTTGAGCGAGGAACTTAACCTGGACGAGTTTGACACGCTCGCGCGGCTTTTCGGCCTGATTGCGGTTCGTGCCGGCGACGCCATCATGACTGCCCGCCTGCGTGCATGCCAGCCTGACTACAAGGCGGACGGCTCGCCGGTAACGGCCGCCGACCTCGCGTCCGACGAGATCATCCGTGATTGCCTGCACCGCAACCTGCCGGATCTCCCCGTCATTACCGAGGAGACTTGCACGGGCGGCTCTCCCATCAATGCCCACCGATTTGTTCTGGTCGATCCGCTCGATGGCACAAAGGAGTTCATCCAGGGCAAGGATGAGTTCACAGTCAACATTGCGTTGATTGAGGCCGGCAATCCGGTTGCTGGCGCCGTTTACGCGCCGGCCCTGCATCAACTCTATCTTGGCGGCACAAACGCCTACAAGCTCGATACGCGCTCGAACGACGGCACCCTTTCCTTCAGCAAGATGCACTCTATAGCCGTGCGACCTGCTCCATCGGAAGGGTGGCGAGCTGTCGTGAGCCGCTCCCATCTCGACGCCGCGACCAAGGCATGGGTTGAACGTCGCGGCATTACTGATCTCCGGCCCTCCGGATCCTCGCTCAAATTCTGTGTGATCGCCGAGGGCGAGGCCGATGTCTACCCGCGGCTTGCGCCAACCATGGAATGGGACACGGCAGCGGGCCATGCGGTCCTCTTGGCGGCGGACGGCGCCGTTACCGACCTCGACGGTTGTCCCATGCGCTACGGCAAGCCGGGCTACCGAAATGGCGAGTTCATCGCGTGGGGAATGGCCCGCCAGTTATCAAAATGAACGCACACGAAATGACGAGAGCAAACGCACACATGTTGCCGCAGCATTTGCGGCGCCTGGAGGCCGAGTCCATCGAGATCATGCGCGACGTGGCGGCCGAATTCAAAAGGCCGGTCATGCTGTATTCGATCGGCAAGGATTCCAGCGTGATGCTGCACCTCGCTGTGAAGGCCTTCTACCCGGCGAAGCTGCCGTTTCCGCTGATGCATATCGATACGACCTGGAAGTTTCGCGAGATGATCGCGTTCCGTGACGAGACGGCAAAGCGCCTCGGGGTCGATCTCATCGTCCACATCAACAAGGCCGGACTGGAGCGCGGCATCAATCCCATCGATTCCGGATCTTCACTGCACACGCAGGTCATGAAGACCGATGCGCTCAAGCAGGCGCTCGATCTTTACGGGTTTGACGCGGCGTTCGGCGGCGCGCGTCGCGACGAAGAAAAGAGCCGCGCCAAGGAGCGCATCTTTTCATTCCGGTCGCCGGGGCACGTTTGGGATCCGCGCAACCAGAGGCCGGAACTCTGGAATCTGTTCAACACGCGCATCCGCCAAGGCGAGACGATGCGCGTGTTTGCGCTGTCGAATTGGACCGAGCTCGACGTCTGGGAATACATCATGCTTGAGAAAATCCCGGTGGTCCCGCTCTACTTCGCGAAAGAGCGGCCGGTGGTTCACCGGAACGGAACGCTGATCATGGTCGATGATGCGCGGCTGCCGCTGGAGCCGAACGAGACCCCTGAAATGCGAATGGTCCGCTTCCGCACGTTGGGCTGCTACCCCCTGAGCGGCGCGATCGAGTCCGAGGCGGCCACGATCGAAGAGATCGTGACTGAGATGCAGGTCGCAAAAGTTTCGGAGCGCCAGGGACGGTTGATCGACAGTGATGAGGCCGCCTCGATGGAGAAGAAGAAGCGGGAAGGTTATTTCTGATGGATACCGCGAGCATGCAAGGGCTCGGCGCGCCCGCTGCCAAGGACCAGCTGCGATTCCTCACCTGCGGTTCCGTCGACGACGGCAAGTCGACGCTGATCGGCCGGCTCCTGCATGACAGCAAGATGATTTACGAGGACCAGCTGCAAGCGCTCGCCCGCGACAGCGTCAAGCACGGCACCACCGGGAACGACATCGACTTTGCCCTCCTGGTCGACGGGCTCGAGGCCGAGCGCGAGCAAGGCATCACGATCGACGTCGCATATCGCTTTTTCGCCACGCCCCGGCGCTCCTTCATGGTCGCCGATACGCCGGGCCATGAGCAATATACCCGCAACATGGCAACCGGCGCCTCCAACGCGCAGGTCGCCATCATCCTGATCGACGCGCGCAAGGGCGTGCTGGTGCAGACCAAGCGCCACTCCTTCATCTGTTCGCTGCTCGGCATCCGCCATGTCGTGGTGGCGGTGAACAAGATCGACCTCGTCGATTACCGGAAGGAAGTCTTCGACCGCATCGTCGGCGACTATGTCGCCTTCGCCTCCGCGCTCGGTTTCACCTCGATCGTGCCGATCCCGATCTCGGCGCGCTATGGCGACAACATCACCGAGCGCTCCGGCAACACCGAGTGGTATCAAGGTCCCTGCCTCTTGGACCATCTCGAAAGCATCGACATCCGCTCGGAAACCGTCGGCCTGCCGTTCCGCTTTCCGGTACAGTGGGTGAACCGCCCTAACCTCGACTTCCGCGGCTATGCCGGTACGGTGGCCTCCGGCCGCATCGCGGTGGGCGACGACATCGTGGTGGCTGCCTCGGGCCGCAACTCGCGGGTCAAGCGCATCGTCACTTACGACGGCGACCAGCTCAGCGCCGAGGCCGGCGATGCCGTGACCATCGCGCTTGCCGACGAGATCGACGTCGGACGCGGCGATGTCCTGGCGAAGGCCGCCGAGCGCCCCGAGGTCGCCGATCAGTTCGCCGCGCACATCATCTGGATGGACCAGGAGCCGATGGTCCCTGGCCGTTCGTATGCGTTCAGGATCGGCACGCAATCGATCGCCAGCGGCAGCATCACCGCCATCAAGCACAAGATCGACGTCAACACCCGCGAGCATCTGGCGGCGACGACGCTCGCCCTCAACGAGATCGGCTTCTGCAACGTCGCAACCGCCCTGCCCGCCAGCTTCGATTCTTACGAGGTGAACCGGCGCACCGGATCCTTCATCATCATCGACCGTTACACCAACCGCACCGTCGGCGCCGGCATGATCGCGTTTGCTTTGAGGCGCGCGACCAACATCGCCTGGCAACCGCTGTCGATCGGCAAACAAGAGCGTTCCGCGCTCAAGCACCAGAAGCCTTGCATCATCTGGTTCACAGGCCTGTCCGGCGCCGGCAAATCGACCATTGCCAACATGGTCGACCAGAAGCTGTTTGCCGGCTCGCACCACACCATGCTGCTCGACGGCGACAATCTCCGCCACGGGCTGAACCGCGATCTCGGCTTCACCGAGGCCGACCGCGTCGAGAACGTCCGCCGTGTGGGCGAGGTCGCAAAACTGATGGTCGATGCCGGGTTGATCGTGATCTGCTCGTTCATTTCACCCTATAGGGCGGAACGTGAGATGGTACGCAGCCTCGTCGGTGAAGGCGAGTTTATCGAGGTGTTTGTCGATACCCCGATTGATGAATGTGCGCGGCGCGATCCGAAGGGGCTCTATCTCAAGGCCAAGGCTGGCAAGATCAAGAACTTCACCGGCGTCGATGCGCCATACGAAGCGCCGAGCGCGCCCGAAGTGCATTTGCAAACGCTGGATCGGCGCCCAGATGAGCTCGCGGACGAGGTGTTGAATGCACTGCACGAGCGCGGCATCGGCGCGAGCGGATGACAAATTTGCTTGCGTTGTATCGAAGCTCGCCGATCAACTGTCGAGCTGCGCAGCTCGAAACCCGGGAAATCGAGCCAACGTGGCGGCCTTGATGGATCGAAGCTGCGAAATCATCGTTGCGAGTTCGGCAATCCGCCGCTGACCATTGGCAATCTCTGCCGAAAACAAATCTTGGTGATGGTTGTCCAGGGCTTCCCGCTCAAGATATTCGTCCGCGTCGTTGCCCAGCGTCACCGCGGCGCGCGCCAATGCGTCGTCAACGCGCCTGTTCAATCCCGCTTGTTCGTTCTCGGCATCGCGAAGCGCGGTTTCGATGGCGGTCAGGATCGACGCGATACGCGCTTCGTCGGTCGCAGCGTCCCGCTCAGCCGACCGGACCTTGAACGCCCTGTCACCTGAACGGTCCGTCAGCAAATTGCGCAGGAATAGCTGGAACATCCGAGCGTCCAGTCGAAGCCGTGGTCGGGCCAGCATCGGCCAGCTACGGTTAACAAAGGATTGAGCGTCGTTCGCCGACCGCTTGCAACCCGCAAACAAAAGGCCCCCGTTTTTCAGGGGGCCTTCATTTAGATCGCGTCTGTTCGACCGCGTCCCTATCTTAGACCGCGTCCTTCGCCGCTTTAACCGGCCTTGCCCGGACGATCTTGCGGGCGGGCTTGGCCTTAAACATCATTTCCTCGCCGGTAAATGGATTGGTGCCTTTGCGGGCCTTGGTCGCCGGCTTCTTGACGACCACGAACTTCGCGAAACCCGGGACCAGGAAGACCCCGTTCTTCTTGAGTTCCTTGTGGCCGACATCGGTCAGCGTATCCAGAACGTTCTTCACGTCCCGCTTGGAAAGTTCGGTTGCCGTCGAGATTTTCTCGAGCAGCTGCGATTTGGACAGTTGGGTAGCCATTGTGTCTCCTCTGATTCGTCCGATGCGATAATAGTCGAACCGATGAGAACCTAGAGCCTTCTGCACAGCTTTGTTGCGTTTTTTCCGGGATTTTTCAGGGTTTTTGCGCTTCGGCAACGGTTTTGCCCTAGAAATACAGGCTCAAACGGCCAGCCGGACGCCAGCAACACCGCCATTGGCCTGCTTTTAATAAGGCTCAGCTCAGCCGGCCGAATGCTTGGGCATGCCTTCGAGTCGCTCCCGGTAGGCCTCAAAGCCCCGCACAAGGTCCTGCCCCGGCACCCACTCGCCGCACTCATCCATCAGCCCCGCCTCCAGCATGGCGGCCGCGCAGGGCCAATGCAGTTCGACCCAGGCGGCGATATCAGGCTCGGGCATCCCTTCCCGCCGGCAGATCCGCGCGGCCATGTCTCTCGCCAGGGGCTCGATGTTGGAATTCATGAGCGCCGTCACTAGCCGCGCGAGGCGTCGATTTCAAGGCGAGGCAACGAGAGACGCTCATGGCGCAGGCGCACGATCTCGCGACGGAATTCGCCCGAGCTTTGGCAACGATCACCCTCTCAAAGAACAGAGGGCGCAGGGAAGACCGGGTGCCCGCTGCACCCACGGCCCACGCGCAAAAAATTGCGCGAGGCGCGCGTTGACCACAGGTACAGGCGGATACACTCCGGCCTTCCCTGCGCGATGGTTTACGGCTTACTTCGCGCTCTCCTCGGTGAACCAGCTTGTTTGCCACCGTCGCCGGCGTGATGCGATTTCCGCATCGTCGCCAGCTTGGCGCCTGCATGGGCGCGCCAGGACCACACGACTTGACCGTCCGCGATAAAGCGCCGCTCGTCAGTCAGCGCCATCCCGTCCACCGCATCCCGCCCCGCGTTCGTGACGACGCGTCCGCCCCTCATATCGAGGCGGGATGGGCAGACCATACACGAACTCATGCTTCTGAAAAACAGAAATATTTTTGTGCGCGAGGCTTGACGAGATTTTTGGGCCGCGCGCTCGTCGGGCAAATCACGACGCGCAAACGGCGCGGGAGCATCGAATGATCTCGCGACCGCCCCGGCTCCAGACCAGCAAGCGCCGGCATCATCTGCCGTTGCCCTGCCGCGGCGCGTTGGGCTTTTGGCCTACGAGTTGGCCCGGTTTCTGCTTTGACAGGGTCCAATGAAGCTGATCCACTTTCGTCCTGCTCCGGGCCCAAGGAGGGAGGGGTAAAGTGAAAACAAAGAACCACCGTGGGGAGCCGATCCGATGAATGAGCGAGAACTTCGAGGCCTGATCGACGAGGTCAAGGCCGGGCGTCTGTCGCGCCGCGCCTTTGTGCGAACCATGATCGGGTTAGGCCTCACGGCTCCGATGGCCGGCATGATGCTGAGCCAATCGGGCGTGGCGATGGCCGCGGAGACCGCGATTTCCTACAAGCCACCCAAGGCCGGCGGCGGCGGCCCGGTCAAGCTGCTGCTTTGGCAGGCGCCCACCCTACTCAATCCGCATTTTGCGGTGGGCACGAAGGACCAGGAAGCATGCCGCCTGTTCTATGAACCGCTGGCGGGATGGGACCGGGACGGCAATCTGGTTCCGATCCTGGCGGCCGAGATTCCAAGCAAGGAGAATGACGGGCTGAAGGAGGACGGTCTCTCGGTCGTCTGGAAGCTGAAGCGCGGCGTCAAATGGCATGACGGCAAGCCGTTCACGGCCGACGATGTCGTCTTCAACTGGGAATATGCCAAGAATCCCCAAACCGCGGCGGTTTCGATCGGCAGCTACAAGGATATCAAGCTCGTCGAGAAAACCGACGACTACACAGTGCATGTGCACTTCGCCAAGCCGACGCCGTTCTGGGCCGATGCCTTTGTCGCCTCCTATGGTTTGATCATCCCGAAACATCTGTTCGCCGACTATGCCGGCGGCAAGTCGCGGGACGCGCCGAACAACCTCAAGCCGGTCGGCACCGGCCCTTATCTGTTCGTCGATTTCAAACCCGGAGACACCGTCTCCGGCAAGCGCAATCCCGACTACCATCAGGCAGGCCGACCCTATTTCGACACGATCGAAATCAAGGGCGGTGGCGATGCCGTCTCAGCGGCGCGCGCCGTGCTGCAGACCGGCGAATATGACTACGGCTGGAACATGCAGGTGGAGGACGAGATCCTCAAGAGGCTGGAGGCCGGCGGCCAAGGCAAGGTGTCGCTCGTTCCGACCGGCAATATCGAGTTCATTGCGCTGAACGTCACCGATCCCAACGTCGAGGTGGACGGCGAGCGGGCCAGCATCAAGACCAAGCATCCGCTGTTCTCGGACCCGGCCGTGCGCGAGGCAATCAATCTCCTGATCGATCGGGCCTCTGTGCAGAAGTACATCTATGGCCGCACGGGCGTTGCGACCGCGATTTTCCTCAACAACCCCGAGCGCTTCCGATCCAAGAACAACACCTTCGAATTCAACATCGATAAGGCCAACCAGATCCTCGAAGCCGCGGGCTGGAAGAAAGGCTCCGACGGTATCCGCGCCAAGGACGGCAAGCAGCTCAAGTTCGCCTACCAGACCTCGATCAATTCGCCGCGGCAGAAGAACCAGCAGATCATCAAGCAGGCCTGCCAGAAAGCCGGCATCGATGTCGAGTTGAAGTCGATCGTGGCGTCGGTGTTCTTCTCATCCGATACCGCCAATCCGGACACCTACTCGCATTTCTATTGCGATGCCGAGATGTACCAGACCACAATGCCCCAGGCGGACCCGCAATTCTTCATGAACCAATTCTGCTCGTGGGAAGTGGCGACCAAGGCGAACAAGTGGCAGGGCCGCAACATCTCGCGCTGGCAGAACAAAGAGTACGATGATGTGTTTCGCCAAGCCGCCACCGAGCTTGACACCGTGAAGCGCGCGGCGATGTTCATCAAGCTGAACGACATCGTCGTCGGCGATCATTACATCCTGCCTGAAAACAATCGCCTCCGAGTCACAGCGCTGAAGACCGGCATGGTGGTGCATGAGAGCGGTTGGGACAACGATCTCTGGCAGATCGCCAACTGGTACCGGGACACGTGAGAGCTGGATAGCCTTGGTTCAATCAGTTCGCGGGCGAGCTCGGTCCACCTCTCCCCGCCGGGGAGAGGTCGGATTGCGCGTCGCGATGCAAAGCATCGTCGAGAGCAATCCGGGTGAGGGGCCGCAGCTCTCCCGAGGGACCGTAACCCCTCACCCGATTTGCACTGGACGATGCTCCGCATCGCCAGGAGCAAATCGACCTCTCCCTCCGGGAGAGGTGAAGCGCCGTCGCCGCAATGGCTCAATCCAATCTCTCTAGAGAGAAGTGATGGGAAAGTACCTGCTCAGGCGGCTGATTATCGCTCTCCCCAGCCTGCTTGGAATCAGCCTGATCCTGTTTGTCCTGCTCGCGCTCGCTCCCGGCGATCCCTTCGGCGATCTTGCGACCAATCCGAACATTCCGCCGGAGGTCCGGGAGGCGCTGCGGCTGAAGTTCGGCCTCGATGATCCGATCTTCATCCGCTATTTCCACTGGCTGGTCGCGATGCTGCATGGCGACTGGGGCTTCTCCTTCGCCAGCCGCGTCAACGTCGACCAGTTGATCCTGCAGCGCATCCCGACCACGCTCTATGTCATCGGCTCGTCGCAGCTCGTAGCCCTTATCGTCGCCCTGCCGGTCGGCGTCTATGCGGCGGTGCGGCCTTATTCGCTGTTCGACCAGGTCGCCAACACCATCGCGTTCATCGGCTTTTCCCTGCCGACCTTCTTCACCGGTCTGCTCTTGATCCTGATCTTTTCGGTCAATCTGGGCTGGCTGCCCTTCGTCTATCGCGCCGATATATCCGCGACCGGATGGCACTGGTACTGGGAATATTTCAAGCAGGCGATCATGCCGATCGCCGTGCTCGGGCTGTTCCAGGGCGCCTCCTACACGCGCTTCATACGCTCCGCCGTGCTCGACGTGATCAGGCTGGACTACGTCAACACCGCCCGCGCCAAGGGCGTCAGCGAGTCCAGTGTCATCGTCAAGCATGTGCTGCGCAATGCTCTGATACCCGTGGTGACGCTGGTCGCGCTGCAGATGCCCAGCGTGTTCGGCGGCGCCATCGTCACCGAGCAGATATTCCGCATCCCCGGCATCGGCTCGCTGCTCATCAGCGCCATCCTTGCCAACGACACCCCGGTGATCATGGCGGTCACCTTCGTGTTCGCCTGCCTCGTCATTCTCTTCAACCTGCTCGCCGATATCATCTATGGTTGGCTTGACCCACGCATCTCCTACGGCTGAGGCCGAGGCACCCGCCCCGGCCGCAAAGCCCGAACGCCGTTTCTCGCCGTGGCGCGACGCGCTGCGTCGCTTCTGGCGCCATCGTCTGGCGGCCGCGAGCACGATCATCCTCGCACTGCTCGCGCTCGCCATCGTCGTCGGGCCGCTGCTCTGGCGCATTCCGATCAACGATATCGATTTCACGGCGCGCCTCAGCGGGCCCTCCTGGGCTCACCCCTTCGGCACCGACGACCTCGGCCAGGACCTGCTCGCGCGCATGCTCTATGGCGGACGGATTTCGCTCGCGGTCGGCTTTGCCGCCATGGCGGTGGGTCTTGTGGCCGGCATTATCATCGGCGCCATTGCCGGGATGTCACGCGGCCCCATCGATGCCCTGCTGATGTGGATCACCGACCTGTTTCTGTCGCTGCCGCAACTGCCGCTCTTGCTGCTGGTGATCTATCTGTTCCGCAACTTCCTCACCAGCCTGGTCGGCGCGCAAGGCGGCGTGTTCATCATGATCGTGCTCGTCATCGGCGGCTTCCGCTGGATGACGGTGGCTCGCCTGGTGCGGGCGCAATTCCTGTCGCTGCGCGAGACCGAGTTCGTCGAGGCCGCCCGAACGCTTGGTGCCTCCGACCTGCGGCTGGTCGTCAGGCATATCCTGCCCAATGCGCTGGGACCCGTGATCGTCGCCGGCACCATCGACGTCGCCGCGGCGATCATCGCGGAATCGACGTTGTCGTTCCTGGGGCTCGGCTTTCCGCCCGATATTCCGACCTGGGGCCGCCTGCTCTATGACGCCAAGGACTATCTCGACATCGCCCCGCACTGGGCGCTGTTCTCGGGCGGTGCGATCTTCCTCACCGTCATCGCCATCAATTTCATCGGCGATGGCCTGCGCGACGCGCTCGACCCGCGCAAGGTGATGTGACGGCGGTTCGCAGGGTGTGTTGAGCAGCGCGAAACCCGCCACATTCGCTACCAGATCAAGAATGGTGGGTTTCGCTCCGCTCGACCCACCCTACGCAGGCTACGCACTACGCACCGATCACCTCCCCGCCACCACCGGCAGCTTGTCGATAGCACGCAGACCCGGCCGTCGCCGCCAGTGAATGTCGGCCGGCTTTGCCGCCAGTTGCAGCTTCGGCCAGCGCGTGAACAGGGCCTGCAGCGCGGCCTGCGCCTCGATGCGGGCGAGCTGGTGGCCAAGACAGAAGTGAATTCCAGTACCGAATGCGAGATGACGGTTCGGGCGCCTCGAGAGGTCAAGCTGTTCGGAATGTTCGTTCGCGGCCGGGTCGAGGTTCGCGGCGACGATCATGGCCATGACCTTGTCGCCCTTCTTCAGGCGCACGCCCTCGAGCTCGATGTCCTCGCGTACGTAACGCGGCTTTGAGAACTGCACGGGCGCGACGAAGCGCAAAAATTCCTCGACGGCCAGGCCCAACCTGCTCCAGTCGGACGCGAGCCATTCCCGCCGCGCCGGATCCTTCAGGAGCTCGAACACCGATCCGCTGATCAGATGCGTCGTGGTTTCCGATCCCGCCATCAGCAGCAGGAACAGCATCGAGATCATTTCGTCACCGCTGAGGCGGCCGCCCTCGCCTTCCACCCGCACCAGCTCCGCAATAAGCCCTTCGCCACCGTGCGCGCGGGCATGCGCGAGCCGAGCCTCGAAATAGCGCCGCATCCTTGCGACCACGGGGATCATCAGAAGAAAGCTGATCGAGCTCGCAAAGCGCCCCATCGCGTTGGCCCATCCGATGAATTGCGGCCGGTCCGCGAGCGGCAGGCCGAGCAGCTCGCAAATCACCGACAGCGGGACAATGCGGGCAAAGCGCACCACAAGGTCGGCCGGGCTACCTGCCGCAAACAAGTCGCCGGCGAGCCGGTCGGCGATGCCACGGATATGCTGCTCCATGTCGAGCACGGCGCGGCGGCGGAAGGCTTCATCGACGATGCCGCGCAGGCGCGTATGGTCCGGCTCGTCGGTCGTCAGCATGTTGTTGGCGAGCAAGGTGACGGAGCGCGGCATCCACCAGCGCAAGCCTACGACCGTCCCGTCGTCCTTGCGCAAGGTAAAATTCGTCGAATCCTTCAAGACGCGCGCGGCCGCCTCGTAGGTCGTGGTCACAAAGACAGGGCCTACGATCGGAAAGTGCGTCGCGACCACCGGTCCCGATGCACGCAGCCGCGCAACGGCCTCACCAGGATCACGGAAAAAAGCCTCGCTCGCGAAATCGACCCGGCTCTCCATCGACCGCTCCATGGCTGACCTGCGTCAACCAAGATGGGACGCGCGTCGGCGGTTGCAAGATCGGAACCGTTCCCGCCTCTGGTCAATTTGGTTTGGCCAGAGCCGATGCGGGCGGGCCTGCCGACCTAGTCCGCCGCTCGCTTGCTGCATCCGAGCGCGGGCAACGCTTTGTAGTCACCTCTGAGAGCCCGGCAGCGAAATGGTTTACCAATCCTGATCGCGACTTGTGAGGGCGGAGCCGAAAAGCCTGACACAGCTACGGCGAAGAATCGACCGAGCCTGCCGGAGACTCTGCACAGAGGTTAAACCTTGCTTAAGCCCGCAGTTCCATAGTCCAGCCCAGCCAAATCATGGATAGAATCGAGTGCGAGGCATGAACACCGTCCGTCTTGGTTTGCTGAATCGCTTCATCCGGGACAGGCGCGGCAATATTGCCGTGACTTTTGCGATCGCGGCCATTCCGCTGCTCACCGCGGTTGGCGCCGCCGTCGACTACTCGACGGCGATGCGAATCAAGTCCAAGCTGCAGAGCGCGGCAGATGCCGCGAGCGTCGGTGCGATCGCAACCGGTTCGCCCGCCTATGTCGCGGCGGGACAGATGGGATCAACCGGGCCGATCACTGCGGGCAATACCGACGCAAGCAATATCTTCCATGCGAACATCAGCGGGGTCACCGGTTTCGACAACCTGGTGGTCACTCCCGACGTCAACAAAACGAACAACAGCATCACCTCCAACGTCTCTTTCAGCGCTGACGTTCCCACGACATTCCTGGGGTTGATAGGCTATCAGAAGCTCACAGTGACCGGCTCGTCGCATTCGGCGGGCTCGCTGCCGATGTATCTCGATTTCTATGTGACGCTGGACGTTTCGGGATCAATGGGATTGCCGTCGACCACCGCTGAAGCGCAACGGATGCAGGACGTCAACCCGGACGATCATGTGGACTATCCCACCGGCTGCACCCTGGCCTGCCATTTCACGCAGCAAAACAGCGCCTGCAAAAATCCGACGATCCCGCCCCAGACAAACGCGAGCCAGAGCGGCTATCCGACCAATGGATATTGCCTGGGCTACATTATTTCGCGGGTGAGCCAAAGCGGGTACCAGGGCCTGCTCACCTCATCGACGACCAAGAAGTACACGTATAAGAATCCGAACACCAAGATGTACCAGCAGCTCAAGGGCTCGGTGCTCAGTGGCCTCCCTGGTTCGATCACTCAGGCACTGACACCAGTGACGTCATGCCCGACCCCCGGAACCGATGCCTGCATCCAGTTGCGCCTGGACGCGGTGGGTTACGCCGTCAACCATTTGCTCCAAACCGCGGTTGATCCAACATACGAAAAGCTGCCCGACCAGTTCCGCATCGGCCTCTATCCGTTCATCCAATACATGGATACGAATTACGCTCCTCTGACCTCCTCGATCAATGGCAATCCGCAGACGCCGGGCACTATCAACTACCAGGCAGCCAATCTGGCCCAGGAACTTGATACCAACACCAACTCGAACCTTGGCTCCGGCGGCACCCATATCGACACAGCACTTTTCACGATAAACAATACGATCACCAGCGTCGGTAATGGCAGTTCACCCAACGATACATTGCCTTTCGTCTTCCTCGTCACCGACGGGGCGCAAGACAATCAGATGAAAGCCATTGGCGGCAACTGGTCCGGAAGTAACCACGCTACCTTGCTCAATGACACCGTGAACGACAAATACCCCTATGCCTGCCAGCAGCTCAAGAACCGAGGCATCCTCATTTCCGTTCTCTACATTCCCTATCAACCCATCAACCCCGTGAACACTTCATTTGCCGGCGACGAAGACGACTACGCCAACTGGAATATCCCGAACATTCCGAAAAGCCTGCAGGACTGCGCATCGCCTAACCGATTCTACACAGCGAATACGCCTCAGGACATCGATAGCGCGTTGCAGAAGATGTTCGCCGACGCGCTGATTGCGGCCCACATCACCAATTAGTCCCTGACCGAGAGGGGACAGGACGAGCGATGAAACGCAAGATAAGGACATGGCGGCGCCTGCGGCGGATTGCGGTTTGCCTGATACGCGACCGCAGCGGCATTGCGGCAATCGAATTTGCCTTCATCGTTCCGCTCATGCTGCTGTTGTTCTTCGGCGTCGTCGAGATAACGAGCGGCATCAGCGCCTATCGCAAGGTCACGATCATGGCGCACACGCTCTCTGACCTGACCTCACAATCGGCGTCCGTACAGGATTCGGATCTGAACAATTTCTTCTGTGCCTCGGGCGCCATCATGTCGCCCTATGTCACGATGCCAAACCCCTGCCCGCCGGCGCCGACCGCGGTCAAGCAGTCCATTGCCGAATTGTGGGTCAATTCGTCGCTGCAGGCGCGCGTCCAATGGGCCAAAAACAGCGACGGCTCGACGCCCGCCGCCGCGGGAACGGTGGTGAACATTCCCGCCTCGCTTCAGGTGGCGAACACCTACATCATCTACTCGAGCATCATGTACACGTACGTGCCGACGGTCGGCTACGTCATGAACAAATCCGGCGTGACCTTGAGCGATTTTGCGTACACACGCCCGCGCCAGTCGCAATGCGTGCAGTACGACGCCCCAACGACCAACCCGTGCCCGCAAAACTGAGCCGATGCATCAGAGGCTATCCATCACGTGGTCGGGACACGTGAGAGCCTCGTCGATGGTTGGCCGCCCGATGTTTGCCGAGCGGTTAACAATCCGTTCATGGGTGCGCGATCCCCCTGGAGTGATCGGAAACACTTCGACAATCACTTTCCGCTAATCCTCATCTCTCACGAGAAGCCGCTTCCCAGCCGAGATTACCGGATGCGATCGTCCGCCACACCAGCCTTCTCATGCCTGCGTTTGCTGAGGCGGTTCCGGCGTAGCAAACGCGGATCGGCAGCTTTGGAATTCGCCATCGTCGCACCGGTGTTCTTCGCGCTGTTGTTCGCGATCCTCGAGACCGGCATCATGTTTCTGGCTGACCAGTTGCTGGAGTCGATCACCCAGGAGTCGGCGCGCATGATCCAGACTGGGCAGGCGCAGACGGCGTCCTACTCGGAGGCTCAATTCGCATCCTACGTCTGCAGCGAGATACCGGCGCTTTTCAACTGCAGCAACATCGCCATCGACGTCGAAAACTATCCCTCGTTCTCCTCCATCGCCCTCGCCAATCCGATCGATGGCAGCGGCAATTTCGACGCCAGCAGCTTCAAGTACAATACCGGCGGTCCCTGCGACATCGTGGTGGTGCGGTTGTTCTATCCGTGGCAGCTGTTCGTTACCGGGCTCGGCTGGAACCCCTCGAACATGACGGGCGACAAGAGGTTGCTGTCAGCAACGGCCGCGTTCAGAAACGAACCCTATGGCGGAGGCGCCTGCCCAGCCAGCTAGTGCCGCTGGCGCATTTTCGTAGGGTTATCTCCAGGCGCTGTTCGCTATCCCACCACGTGCCGTACCGCGGCCCGCGCCAGGAATCGCAGCTTTTCGTTCAAGGGGAAGCGCCCAAAATTCGTCTTCACCGCTCCGAGCGTAAAAGCGGTGCGCTTGGAATAGTCGATCCGCACGGCGACGATCACGGGCCGGCCGGTGCTTGCGATCTCCTGCGCTTTGCCGATCACACCTTCGATCTCGCTGTTGTCGTTCATCGGCAGATAGGCGCTATCTGTTGCGAGCGCCACGCCCTCGATGTTGAGCTTGCCGATGGTGGTGCAGGGTTTGCGGCCGTAGGGAATGGCCTGCGCGTGCCCGATCTGCGCAAGTTCGCCGTCGTTGAAGACGTAATAGACCACGCCCAGACCATTGGAGGCTGCGGTCAGGATCTCCATGCAGGTCATCATGAAGGCGCCGTCGCCGACGATCGCCTGCACCGCGCGATCTGGAAAAGCGAGCTTGGCGCCGATCGCCGCCGGCACCGCGTAACCCATGCAGTTGAAATCGGTCGGCAGGATCACGCTTTTCGGCGCATGGATCGGCATCAGCTCGGCAGTGAGAAAAGTATGATTGCCGTCGTCGATCGCGAGAATGCCGTCGTCCGGCATCTGGCGCCGCAATTCGTCGAAGAAGCGCACGGGGTTGACGAGGCCGCTCGCATCGTGGCGATACCAGCTTTCGCGATAGGCGGCTTTGTCCTTCCTGATCTGCTCGCGGATGCCGGCCTCTTCGCGTCCCGGCCCCTTCGTCTGAAGCGCCTCCAACAATGGCCTCAGCACGGCGCCGGCGTCGCCGTCGATGGCGACCTTGGCCGGATAGTTGGCGTTGAAAACATTGGGGTTGATGTCGATATGGATCAGGTTGTCCGGTACGCTTGCGCCATAGCTGCCGGTTGCGATTTCGGCAAAGCGCGTGCCGATCGCAATCATGCAATCGCAATCCTTGAACGCGTTTTGCGCGGCAGGCACGGCGGAAGCGCCGAAGCCGAAGCCTGCGTGCAGCGGATGATTGCCGGGAAACACCGACAGCCCCTGCAGTGTGGTCGCCACCGGCGCCTCCAGCCGCTCGGCGAGCGCGATCAGCTCGGCCGTCGCATCGCGCGCGCCCCAGCCCGCGAAGATGCAGGGATGCCTCGCCGCGACCAGCAATTCCACGGCGCGTGCGATCTCCGCATTCGCCTCGACGGCCGGCGCCTTCACCGGGCGGAATTGCGGCAATTCCCCGGCCTCTTCCGTCATCAGGAGAATATTGACGGGCAACTCCACGAAGACGGGTCCGGGTTCACCCGATGTCGCGATCGTGTAAGCCTCGAACAGCGTCGGCACCACCTCGTCATGGCGCGTGACGCGGAAGGTCGCCTTGGTCAAGCCGCCCATGAATTTGTGGGTGTCCATCTGGTGCAGCTGATAGCGATGAGAGGTGTCGGTGCGCGGGCCGCCCGAGAGCACCAGCATCGGCACGCCGTCGAGAAAGGCCTCGCCAATCCCGCTGGCGGCATGGGTCAGCCCTGCGGCCGGCACCACCGTCAGCACGCCAATCGAATCCGTGAGCCGCCCGACCGCATCGGCCATGAACGAGGCGCCGCCCTCATGCGTCACCAGCACCTGGGTGATGCGGTTGGAATTGTTCAGGGCGTCATAGAGCTCGGTGGTGTGGACACCGGGGATGCCGAAGGTAAAGCGCGCACCGATCTGCTCCAGCGCATACACCGTCAACCAGGCTCCCGTTCTCTTCATGTGCTTACCCCTTCAGAAAAGACGTTCTGCCGTCGATTGCGGCGGCCGCGATGCGGCCGGACAGGATGCAGCCGCCGAGAAACGTGCCTTCCAGCGCGCGCAAGCCGTGCATGCCGCCTCCGCCGAAGCCCGCCGCCTCGCCGACCGCATATAGCCCCTCGATCGGCCGTCCCGCGCGATCCAGCACCCGGCTCGCCAGGTCGGTCTGGATGCCGCCAAGGCTCTTGCGGCTGATGATGAATTCGCGAACCGCGATCAGCGGCAATGCCTTGGCGTCGTTGATCGGCTGAAACTTGCAGAGACGGATGCGGTCGCCGCGATAGGTACGCAAATAGGCGATGCGGCGCAGCTGTTCGTCGTTCATCAGCTTCGTGCCGCGGGCAATCGTCGCATCGTACTGATTGACCGCATCCTCGAGCGCCCCAAGATCGACCGACTGGTCGCCCTGCAGCGCATTCATCTTCTCGACCAGCTCGGGCAGCGAATTGGCGACGACGAAGTCCCGGCAATGATTGGTCATTTCGCCAACCAGCCAATGATTGCCGAACAGGATATCGCGCAAGAAGCCGAGCCGGCTCTTCCGGCGGATCGACGGGTTGAACTCGGCGCCGGAGATCGCGAGCTCCTTCAGCGCAATCTTACGGTTCATGAGCTGCCAGGAATATTTCCGCTCCTGGGCGCAGATATCGGTCACCAGGCGCCGCGTATCGAAGCCCGAGACCAACGGTTGCGGCCCGATCCGCATTCCCCGCCAGTTCAGCCAGAGTGCCGAGCGCGGCGGCACCAGCGACAGGCCGTGATGAGGCTTGCGCGGCCGCGGATGATGCACGCCGGCCGCATAGTTCCACATCTTGTCGAGATGCGTCAGCACGCCGCCGACCGCGACCGTGGCATCATGCAGCCGGCCGTCGGCGAAGCGGTGCGAACCGTTCAACAGTTCGGCAGGCGGCGCGCCCCAGTCGGGGTGCCAGTTCTCGCGCACACGGTTCAGGTCGCCATTGATGCCGCCCGAGGCTACCACAACCTGCTCGGCTTCGGCTTCGAACGGCGCGCCGCTGTTCTCTTCGACGCCGGCCGCGCCGTGGATACGGCCCGCGCGCATCGTGAGTTGCTCGACGCGGTGACCAAAGCGAATGGTGAGCCGGCCGGCATTCGGGTGCGTCCGCAGGGCCCCTATCAAGGCATCGGCGATCCCTTTGCCGGTGCCCCAGGCGACGTGGAAACGCGGCAGCGAATTGCCCGGGACAAACTCGCCGCGTTCGACCCAATTGACCACGGGAAGGAAGCGCACCCCATAACGGCGCACCCACCGATAAACATCGCGCGTGCAGCGCTCGACATAGGCTTCCGCCCAGGCGCGTGGCCAATGATCGCTAGGGGAGAATTCCGCAAAGCTGCACCAGTCCCGCAGCGCGAGAGCCCGGGAGTCCCGGATTCCCTGGCGGCGCTGCAGGGGCGAGTCGACAAAGAACATGCCCCCGAAGCTTTCCCGCGCAAGCCCGCCGAGGGCGCCCTCCTCGTCCCGGTCGAGCAGCGTCACCGTCTTGCCGCCGTCGAGCAGGTCGAGCGCGGTCGCGAGGCCGGCGATCCCGCCGCCGACAATCAAGACATCGCTGCGATAATCCGGCATAGGCTTTGGCGCTCCCCCTCGCAGATCCCCGGCCCGCTCCGGCCTTTGGGCTCCGTGGTTCGCGCGTAGCACGCTTTGAAGCGCCTGTGGATTGGCCTCGATCAATCAGGGCGCGAGGGATGCACGCGGGAGCCCCGGTCTGAAATCGCCTCACGGCATGGTAAACGACCCCTTAGCCCAACCGTCCGCCTCGCCGGCAGCAAGCTGCGAAAAGCCCGCCGTTTTCAGCGCGATTTCAAATTCGGATGCGGCACAGCGGTGCGACGGTAAGGCATAAGCCACGAGAATGCCGCGGATTTTACCGATACGGGCGATCGCTCGCTTAACCGTTTGTCCAGCGACGCCCGCCATAGTCATCGCTCAATCCCTCTCGACGACATGTCAGGTTCAATCGCGGTGACTTCTCTCGGACGTGTGATTTCGGTGCGCGGCTCC
>Ga0134126_10002548_pt1 | contig 22993 bp, 21 predicted proteins | sample KB31752_FD_96881 | JGI IMG/M metagenome (GOLD analysis project Ga0134126, IMG submission 96881) | Terrestrial soil microbial communities with excess Nitrogen fertilizer from Kellogg Biological Station, Michigan, USA - KB3-175-2 | ecosystem: Environmental > Terrestrial > Soil > Unclassified ... | reverse complement strand
GAAAACTACGAGCAGGTGGCCCTGAGCGACGATGAATTAGGCGATGCAGCCCAGTGGTTAACTCCGGGACTCAAAATCCAGGCCGAGTTTTATGAAGGGGCGCCAATCGGCATCGATCTGCCGCCGTCTATGGAGTTAACTGTCACGCGCACCGATCCCACCATGAAGGGTGCAACAGTTTCTAACGTAAACAAGCCGGCCACACTTGAAAATGGCGTGACAGTCACCGTGCCACCTTTTGTGAATGAAGGTGACCGCATCCGTGTCGATCCCACGGAAGGCCGTTACATTGAACGGGCGAAGTAATTAAGTAGCCTGTATTCCCGCGGGGACGGAAGAGATTTTCCATTTGTCATTTGACATTTGTCATTTGTCATTGAAATCGCGTTGATCGTTTTGTGAACTCCCGCAAGTCCTGAGACTTCCAAGCAAATGACAAATGATAAATGTCAAATGAAAAATGGAAAATGGTCTTCCCTGCGTCGTTGGAAGTAAGCCAACTTTAGTCAGGCGGGACCTATGTACTTCATCTACAGTTTTCTCCTGACCGTCGGCTTCATAATCCTGCTGCCCCGCTTTCTTCTCGATGCATTTCGTCATGGCAAGTATGTCGCAGGGTTTCGCGAGCGCTGGGGCTCGCTATCGCCGATACAAGCAAATGGCCGCCCGATAATTTGGCTTCACTGTGTTTCCGTCGGCGAAACTCAAGCAGCGCGTCCCCTCGTCCAGGGCCTCAAAAAGCGATTCCCGCAGTCTCTAATCGCAGTTTCAACCATTACACTTACGGGACAAAATCTGGCGCGCGAAATTTTTAAAAATGATGCAACCAGAGTCTTCTATTTTCCGTTCGACTGGCGCTGGGTCGTTCGCCGCACGCTCAAGGCCATCAACCCGGATGTCGTTCTAGTTATGGAGACGGAACTTTGGCCAGGATTTCTGCGGGAGTGCGAGGTTCAAAAGATCCCGGTGGCGCTGGTAAATGGCCGGCTTTCGGCACAGTCATTCCGCCGCTACCGCCCGATTAAAAGTTTTATGACTCGCGTTCTCAGCTCGTTGCGCCTGGCAATAATGCAGACCGAAGCGGATGCCGAGCGACTGCGAGCGCTGGGCATGGACGCGAGCAGAACCTTTGTTTTTGGCAATATGAAGTTTGACGCGGGAACCATGCCCGATACTGATTCCTTAACAACGGCATTTCGAGAACGTTTTAACTTAAACGCCTCGCCTCTCATTCTCGCAGCGAGCACGCATGAGCCTGAGGAAACAATTCTTCTGAACAGTTTCAGACAAGTAGCCTCGCGATTTGAAACGAAACCGCGCCTAATGATCGCGCCGCGCCATCCCGAGCGTTTTGCAGAAGTTGCCGACTTGCTCAAGACTGCTGGATTGCGCTGGGTCCGACGGACTGCCAATCCAGAGGCAAGCGATGGACAGGCTGAAGTTATTCTCCTTGATAGCATCGGTGAGCTGCGAGCCGTTTACACGCTCGCCTCGATTGTTTTCGTCGGCGGGAGCATTGCCAGGACCGGAGGGCACAACGTTCTTGAGCCCGCTGCCGTCGGGGCGCCCGTAATCGTCGGTTTCCACACTTACAATTTTCAGTCAATCATGGAGACTTTCAACGAGGCGGGCGCTATTGTCCAACTACAACCGATGTCGGATTCAGCAACAATTGTAGAACTGGGGAATGCGATTTCTGAGTTACTTGCAAATCCTGCGAGGCGCCGAGAAATTGGCGCCCTGGCACAAAGGCTGGTAACGGAGAACGGCGGCGCCACTGAACGCACGCTGCGAGCAATTGACTCGATGATCGCCTCAGCCCCCGGTGCATCACAAAGTCCTGACTCGTCACGAGCCGACGGCGCGTCAACCGCATGAACCCGCTATCGTCATTGATACTTCCTCCGCTCAGCGCGGTCTACAGGGTTGTCACCCGGGCGCGCATAAGCGGCTATCAGCGGGGCTGGCTCTCCGTTTCCAAACTCTCAGCTCCGGTCATAAGCGTAGGAAACCTGACTACCGGTGGAACAGGAAAGACTCCGCTGGTGGAGTGGGTCTGCAAGGCCGTGGTCCGCGAAACAAGTAAACGAGTTTGTGTGCTAACCAGGGGTTACGGTCGAGCAAATCCGCAATCGCAGGTCGTGGTGTCAGACGGGACCAAGCTGTTGGCTGCGGAACGTGAAGCCGGTGACGAACCCTATCTTCTGGCCCACAACCTCCTCGGAATCGCTGCAGTCGTTTCTAATCCGGATCGATTCGCCGCCGGCGAGTGGGCAATCAAGAACCTGGGCAGTGAGGTTTTCGTGCTTGACGATGGGTTTCAACATCTGCGTCTGGCCCGCGACCTGGACGTCGTTACTATCGACGCGACCAACCCGTGGGGCGGTGGCAGTTTGCTTCCCTACGGACGCTTGCGTGAACCTCAAGCGGGCTTGTCGCGAGCTGACTGCATAGTGGTCACCAGGACTGAGCAAGCTGAAGATACGCTTTCATTAACTGAGAACGTTCAGCGATTGACTGGGACAGTTCCTGTTTTCACCTCGCGTATGTTGGCTTCTGGAATCCACCGGCTGAATGGTGAAGGCGTGAATAACGACGGCTGGCCGGCGCAACCAGTCGCGGCATTTTGCGGCGTGGGAAACCCGGAGTCGTTTTTCAATCAATTACGTCAGGAGGGTTACACGCCCGTCTTAACGCGCGCGTTTGCTGACCATCATAATTACAGCCAAGCCGACCTCAGCCAGCTGATTAAAGAAGCGAAAAATCATGGCGCAAAGGGGCTGATCACAACAGCCAAAGACGCGCTCAAAATCGCTTCTCTTGAATCAGAGCTTCCCTGTTACGTTCTCGAGATAAAAATTTCGATCGACGACGAACCTGGGCTAGTGAAGATGATCCGGGCTGCTTGTACCTAGGACTGTTGCCTACGGCGTCTCTGGAGTCGAGGCGATCGTCGGCGCCACCGACGCTTTTGGAAGAGGCGGATTGGTTGCTTTAGGTGAAGGCGGTGGTGGAGGTTCTTCTTCATCTACCGTTCCGGCCGGTGATGGTGAGGGTTTCTTAGTGTTCGCATTCGCGTTGGCGTTGTCGTTAAGGTTTGCGCCGATGTCAGTCGGAATCTCGCCCTGCACGGGCGACGGCGAGGTATTGGCGTTTTCGTTGGTGTTGATTGTCTGACTAGTAGTGCCACCAGATGGAATCCCCGCCTCCGATTCTCCGGTTGCGGGTTTCGCCGGTTCCACCGGACTGCTGTTCGGATCGGCAACCAAAGGCGAACCTGCCGGAGCAGCACCAGTCGGCTGCGGGTCGCGCGAAAACGCGTAAATGACTCCGAAGATAACCAGCAGGCCAATCATAGACGGGATCAATATTTTCCAGGGATTGAAACCGCTGATGGCGGGCGCTGGTTGACCACCGGATAAAGGAACAACCACAGATGGAACTCCGGGAGATGGATCAGGGGTGGGAAGCGGAGGTGTCATCGGGCGGGTAGTCCGGCGACGAACCAAAGTCTCTTCATCCAACTCGTCAGGCGCCGGCGACTCTGGTGGTAGTTCCACGCGCGGCTGACTCCCTGATGACGAAACTCCAGCGGGTTCCATGCCCGAAGCAATCGTAAAATCTTCGACCAGATCTGCTACCGTTTGATAGCGATCCTTTGGTCCCTTTTCCAAAGCCCGTGCAACTACGCGGCCAATCGCCTTAGGCAAGTCGCCCCTTTCATCCAAAACGGAGGGCGGTGGGTGCTGTAAATGTTTGAGCATGATCTCCGTTGGCGAACCACCGGTAAAGGGCACATGCCCTACCAGCATTTCGTAAAGGATCACGCCCAGCGAATAGATGTCGGAACGCGCGTCAATATCCGGAGACTGCGAGCATTGCTCGGGTGACATGTATTGCGGCGTGCCGATCACAAGGTCGGGGGCCGTCAGGGCAGGATCATAAGTACCCTCGGGCTCTTTGATTTTCGCAATGCCAAAATCCAGCACTTTGGCGTAGTCCGTTCCCGAGCTGCTGAGCAACATAATGTTGTCGCTTTTTAGATCGCGATGGACTACTCCTTCAGCGTGAGCCGCATCAAGCGCTCCTCCTACCTGACGAAGTATCTCGACTGTGCGCGGCAGCGGCATCGGGCCTTCCTGCCGAATGAGTTGCTTCAGCGTCAGTCCGTCTAAATACTCCATCACCAGAAACACCACGCCGTTGTCAGACTCGCCAAAATCGGTCACGCTCAGTGCATGTGGATGGGAGATTTTTGAGGCGGCCCGCGCTTCCCTGGAGAAACGCGCCACAATCTTTTCGTCGGCAGCAAGCGAGGGAAGCAATACTTTGATGGCGACGGTCTTGTCCATCAAGACGTGGGTGCCGCGGTAAACGGTTCCCATCCCGCCGCCGCTCAAACGTTGATCAATGCGGTATTTTCCGGCCAGAATTTCACCGAGCAAAGCGTCATCCGTCTTTTCGAGGGCGATGCCGTCGGCGGGACACAGGGTGGTCGTGTCGGGATACTCTGCTCCACATTTCGGACAAGCTTTCATCGAAAGGTGAGTGCCTCTCTAAATTTTTTCGGGAGAATGCCCACAGCCTAACACAATGAGTTTGGCAGCAGCAAAGTTGTGACAAAAACGAAATGCGAGCGCAGTCAATTGACTACGCTCGCATTTGTCTTTTTACAGGTTTAAGAACTAAACCTTTGCAAAAACAACCAGCAGAGCAAAAAGCACCAGCGATTCAATAAGCGCCAGACCAAGAATCATCATTGTTTGAATCTTGGCGGCTGCGCCCGGATTGCGCGCCGCACCCTCGCAGGCTGCAGCTCCGATTCGCGACTGGCCGATCGCGCCACCGACCACCGCAATCGCAAAACCAACACCCGCCGCAATCGCTTTAAGGCCGGCGCTGTTGTCAGCTGCATGATCAGCTGCTGGGGCCTGCGCGAGAACGGTCATCGCGCTAAACAGCACGCCTACAATGACCATGAAAAGCAAATTGAGTTTTCTCATCTTTCGGTTTCTCCTGCTGAGGTTTAACCTCAGAAATTATGCTGGCCGGTAAAACCTAAACTCAGAACTGGCTGGTATGATTTCGCCTGCATCCGGTATCCACCGCCCCTCTTACAACGGCGCTCCAGCGAGACAGACCTGCAATTAAATCAACGGACAACTAATTGCCAGTTTTGTGCTTTCGGTTTCAACGGACCGCATCCTGCCAACATGCGCGTCAACGTGTACAAGCGCGTTTGCCTGCATCGCTCGACCCGCGGCCATTACCAATCAGGAAGTTGCCAGAGCGGCCTGCTCGGGTTGTACCTGGCCGTGTGCAGAGGCTTCCACCTCATGGCCGTGCTCATGCTCCTCGTGAGGAGCATGCGACACTTCGCTCAAATAAAGTTGCGAAAGAAGAATGAATACGAACGTCTGAATGAAAGCCACAAAAATGCTCAGCGGCATCAGCAATAGCGGGCCGACCCAGGTCCAGGGCGGCGCCAGTGTGGACACGGTATGCACAACCTTTTCATCGGCAAACATGTTTCCGAAAAGACGAATGCCGAGAGAAAACGGACGAATAAAGTTACTGATTAATTCAATCGGGAAAATCAAGGGTCCTATCCACCAGATGGGTCCCCACAAATGTTTGAGGTGACCGAAAAGTCCATTCTCCTTGATGCCAATCCAGTTGTAGTAAACGAATGAAGAAATACCCAACGCGAAGGTCACGCTGACGGCGGCGGTCGGCGACATGAAGAGCGGAAATAAACCCATCAGGTTCGAAACCAAAATCAGCACCGCGAAAGTAAGCACCACCGGAAAGTATTTCAGTCCCTGCGGGCCAATGATGTCTTCCAACATGCTGCGAACCGCAAGCACGCCAACCTCGAGGGTCTGTTGTCCGTAACCAGGTTCGTCTTCTGAAAGTTGACCTTTAAGAATCCAGATAATTACAACGCTGAGAATGCAGGCAATGACAAACATGACCGTGTACCACGGGATCGCAGTCTCCGGCGTGTAAGGACCGAACACCGCCTCGGGAGTAGTGTTCAATAACTGGATTGGCCCGAACTTGCGATGCAGTATTTCGAACTGTGGAATAGTCAGCGTAAAGAACTTCGTCCAGAGCGGGTGGGTGTAGGCCATTTCAAACCTATACGCCGACTCGCCGAAGTAGTGGTTAACCAACTGGACGATGATTGGAGCCTGTTCGGCTTTCTCAGCGTGTTCCCCACCCTTGGACGCAGCTTCCTGTAACCAGAACATTAACTAGTTTCCTCTCGGTGAATAATAACGAAATAAAATTCTCGAAAAGCTTCAACGAACAAAGCCACAACGAAGCTGCATAGACCGGCGATAGTCGCCGCCAGCGACACGATGTTTAGTTTGTAGGCGATAAATACCAGGGTAGCGATAACGAGATAACGGAGAACGTATTGAGCCAGCTTTAGTCTTGGTTTCGCTCCATGAATCAGCACTGTAAAAGCCGCGGCCGAAGAACTACTGAGCCAGTGATGATTGAGTAGAGAAAGACTTCCGCCCAGCAGCAAGCCGACGGTTGTGCGCCACGCGGCAAAAGGCAGACTAATCAGCACTGCGAGCGCCACCGCCACGGACATCGTGCGAAAGATACGCGCTTCAACCCCGCTGTTAGCGGCCTCGGGAAGCAAAGTCCCGCCAGCGTTTTTAGGAATGTCTGTCATTAGTAAAGCGACTAGTAAAGCTGGGGATTTTACACGGGAAAACGGGCTATTGTCGAGGTGCGTTCCTTCGGATCGATTGGTTTGAGCTCAGCGCTCGGTCGGTCAAGTGATTGCTGGGACCGCGGGCGTCCCGCCCGCAAACGCGCCGCAGGCGCGCAGCCTTTCACAAGTTGCTCCCAAATACGTTTCGCGCTTCGCGCTCATTGCGGGCGGGACGCCCGCGGTCCCAGCAATCACTTGTCCGGTTCCTACAGTTTGGAAGTAAGCCGTATGAACTGATAGAAACCGGCGATCGCGCCAAGCACGGTTCCCACCACCAGCAACCAGGGCTTCGTACCCAGCCAGCGATCTGCTAGCCAGCCGGCGCCGCAAAACGCCGCTACAGAGGTGAAGAGCACCAGGCCGGCACCGTAAGCGATGCCACTCTTGCGATTCGCCTCCTCGTCGCCGGAATTTACCATTACGATTGCCAGTTCTCGCGGGTGAGATAATTTCTGGGGAGCTCGTACAACATCGCCCGGCTCGAATGACGCATCGAGTCGTGTATGAAGCAGACGTGCGTACACCAGCAAGCCTTGCCGCCGTCAATCGCCTTAAGTTCGAGGTCACGTTCGTGTGCAGCCCAGAGCGCGCCAAAGTCAAAATCGAAATCGGAGAGCGTGGCAAACTTTTCGCGCAACTCGCAGGCGCGCACGTCGCCGTTGTAGTCGATGACGGCTGTGGTTTCGCCGGCCGTACAGGGAAAAGGCCACGGTGTCGAAGCCTGAAAATTGGCGTGTTGGGTGCGGTAATGGGTGGAGATCGCGCCCACGTAAGCTACGTTCTTTACAAAACGCTTGGTCGCTTCGTCATCGGCAAACATGCGATCACCGTAACGCTTCGTCAGTTTGGAAATGTACTTGTACATCTGCGGTAGGATTGCTGCCGGTACCTGCTTGATCTCATCGCCGACCAGCGTTTCGCCACGAATGATATTGAAATACTGGCCATCGAGTTCAAAGTTACTCCACATAAACTCGCCCAGTTTCTCTATCTCGTTGTAGTTATCCGCGCACACTACCGTGTTCACATTGAGCCGGAAGCGATCCGAAAATTTCGCCTTGAGCGGGTAAAGCGAGCGGATGCAGTCGAGCGCTTTTTCCCAATTTCCCGGCACGCCGCGGATCTGATCGTGGGTCTGGCCGTAACCATCGAGCGCGATGTTCAGGTAAAGATCGAGTTTTGGATGGGAAGCGAGGGCACGGTCAACAATTTCGTAAACCCGGGATTTGATTAGTCCGTTGGTGGGAATGATCACGCGATCGACACCGTTCCTATTTACAAAGGCGTCGATGATTTCCGACACATCGCGGCGCAGCGTAGGTTCCCCACCGGAAAGCCAGAGGTCGGTAATCGCCGGCATTGTGCGTGAGACTTTTTCGATCTGATCGAAGGTCAGGTCGCCCGGCTGGTTCAGTTCTTCATGATAGAAACACGTTTTGCAAAAGGCGTTGCAGCGCGAAGTCACAAAAAGGATGACGGTGCCGAGCTGCTTTTCGCGCCTGGTGGAACGCAGGAGTTGAACTAGTTGTGCTGCTTTGTTTGGCATAAGAAGGACAGACATTCTTGCCTGTCGTTATGATTTACGTCGTAACTAGTCTCAGTTTCTCGAGAGCGGCAATGCCTGTCCTACCGTTCGCGCGAGATGATGACAGCTTCGGTAGCCGATTTCAATTCGTAGGTGATCCCGCGCCACTTGATTCTACGCGAGAACCCCGCCGCCAGCGCATTACACAGATAAAGTGCCGAGGCAAATGGCCAGAGTAGCAAATGCCAGGGTAAGCTCCGTGACAATTGCTTCTGGTAATTCGCAAGCAGAACAGCAACTGCTTTGAGACGGATGTAAGCTTTGGCGGCCCCTAGCAAATAGATCAGCAAAAGCAGCAGCAGCGGCAACGCATAAGAAAGACGCAAAAATACGCGAGCAAGCAGGAGGACAAAGCCGCCGAAGAAGACCGCGCAGAACAACAGGCTACCAATCAGCACCGGCTTCCAGAGATGCGAGGCATAGACGCGCGTGATTTTCAGTTGCCGGTTGCTAAACTCCAGCAGTTCGCTAACGCTGCAATCACCTGCCGAAGCAACCAGACAAGCGGGCACGAAATGAATCGGGAGCTTCGCCTGCTGCAAAACTCGCGTTAAGGTAAAATCGTCGGAAACTGTTCGCTGCCACGCGGCCGTTACGTTCAGCTTCTCAAAGGTCGCGCGACGAATTGCGGTTGAGCCACCCCAACAGAAGTTTTTGTCTTCGCGGCCGCCCAATGCCGAAGCTATCGACGCATTCCATACTGAACGAAGTTGAGAGGCGAAACCGCCCCGGTCGGGAATAAACCAACGATAGCCGCTCGCAGCCCCCAGGGCTTCATCCGCGAGAGGCGCAACCAGCGCTCGCAACCACCCTGCTTGCGGTCGCGCATCGGTATCAACAAACACGAAGGCCTGACTCTGGGGATCGACGCTCGAAACTGCAACTCTTAAGTTATGTACTTTCTGCCCGCAACCAATCGCATCACCAGCGATGACGACGCGCGCGAAAACTCCAGAAGCAGCGCCAACGGTCCGAACGTCTTCTACCACGCTGAGTGATAAATCGTCGGCTCGATCGGTAACGAAAATGATCTCGTAAAGCGGATAATCCTGTTCGAATAGCGCGCTGAGATTTTCGCGCAATCCATCTTCCAACCCGCGACAAGGCACAATCACCGAAACGAATGGAGTGAAATCGGGGACAGGACGCGCGGTCTCGCGTCGAACATAGGCGGCGAAATCAAAGCCACTGCGAAGTGAGAGGATGCCCAACCAGATCACGATTGCGGCAAAGAGGTAGAAAACGAGCATAACCGGGAAGAGGTTTAGCCGCGGATTTTCGGATGAACGCGGGTTAGATCAAAACCGGGACAAGAACCAAGAAGGACAGAGTTTTTGGGCAAGTAACTGTCTTTTCAAATCGCGGCTAAACCTGGCCGCTAACGCGCCACCAACCTTTGCACTATTTCAATCAACGGCTGCGGATAAATGCCAATAAAGATTATGCCCACCAGAGAAACTACCAGGGCGGTCTGCAAGGCCGGGGAAAGCGAGAGTGGCTTGTCGTCGGCAATGGTGTCGCCGAGGTACATCACTTTTATGAAACGCACGTAGTAGTAAAAAGAGACTACCGTGTTAATAATCGCCCACCCGGCGAGCCAGTAGTACCAGTTCTTTCCGTCAGCCTTGCCGCGCTGCAAAAGGCCGCCGAAAAGAAAGTACTTGCCGATGAACCCTCCAGTCATTGGCAGACCACCAAGCGATAACATGAAGACGGCCATCATCGCCGCCATGCCGGGCGCTTTGTGCGCCAGTCCGGTTAGGTCGTCAACGTTATCCCCGATGATTCCGCGGCGCCGCAAACTTATGATGATGCCGAAGGCGCCCATGTTCATGAAGGTGTAGACCAGCAGGTAGATCACGAGGCCAACGTAGCCGTAAGTATTTCCGGCGACCAGTCCCAGCAACAGATAACCGGCATTTGAAATTGAAGAATAAGCCAGCAGGCGTTTTGAGTTCTCCTGAGTCACGGCCGCCCAATTGCCGACCATGATGGTGATCGCCGCCACCAGCCCCAACAGGGGTGCCCAATCAGCGCGGATGCTTTCAAGGGCTACCATGAAGATACGAGCATAAAGCGCGAAGCTGGCAGCCTTGGAAGCGGTCGAAAGAAACGCCGTGACTGAGGTTGGCGCGCCTTCGTAAGCATCAGGCGCCCACATGTGAAACGGCACCGCGGCAATTTTGAAAAAGAGCCCGGCGGCCAGGGCGATCATCCCGAGCAGCAGCATGGGCCTTAGCGAAGCGTCGCCTGTTTGCGTCGTGCTACTGGCAATCTCGGCTACCGCGCGACCAATTTCACCGAGATTAGTTGAACCAGCAACGCCATAGAGCAGCGACATGCCATAGAGCAATACGCCCGATGAGAACGCGCCCAGCAGAAAGTATTTCATCGCCGCTTCGTTTGAGCGCTTCTCGCGTTTGGTGAAGGCCACCAGCACATAAAAGGTTAGCGCCATCAACTCCAGGCTGATGTAAAGCGTGATCAGGTCGAAGCCGCAGGCCAAAAACATCATGCCGACGGTGGCGAACAACACCAGAGCGTAGTATTCGCCATGTTGTTCGCCTTCAATGTCGAGATAGCGTGTGGAAATGGCGATGGCGAGCGCGGCGCCAATCAGGAAAATACTTTGGAAGACGAACGCGAAACCGTCGAGACGGATCATGCCGTAGAAACCGTCGATTGCAGCGCCAGCGCCGGACTTATACTGAGCGACCAGGGAAATGGCTGCGAGGGCAATACCAGCGAGCGAAAAGTATGCGACGAGTTTGCTCTTGCGATATGGCAGGACAACTTCCATCACCAACGCGAGGCAGGCGCAGACGGTCAAAATCAGCTCCGGGACAATTAGCTGAAGGTCGACGATGTTGAATAACCCGGTGCTGTTGGCTTGGAGTAGGAACATTAAGATAGTAAGAAGAATTCAGTAGTCAGTAGTCTGATGTTTTGTAATAGAATCAGCCGTTGCCATTCAAGAAGTTCAGAGTTCAACCTTCAGGTTGTTGCCTGGTACGAAAGCAAGCTAAAGCTTGAACTCTAAACTACTACCCTATACCTCATCACTGATCACTCATCACTTTGGATTGATGACCGCTGCGCGTTGCGGAGTTTGAGCAGCCGCAGGCATCCCGGGAATCGGATAACTTGGGCGCACGTGGCGCACCACCGCATTCACCGGCCGCGCGATGTAGTTCAAAAACGGCTGCGAATAAACGCCAATCCAAAGGGACAAGATGAGTAGGGGCGTCATATAGGCCCACTCGCGTCCGCTAAGGTCAGTTAACTTTTCGTTCTTCGGATTATCGATGGTCCCGAAAAGTTAACTGACCTAGCGGCGTTCAGGATAATTCCGAGCGCGCCCCAAGCCGACCACATCGGGTTTGCCTCGAAGGCGCCGCGCAATGAAAGAAATTCGGAAATGAAAACGCACAACAGAGGCAGCCCGATTGCCGTCATGACCATCGCCAAAAATACTGCCGCATACCCCGGCATGACATGCGACAAGCCGCCAAATTCAGCGACGTTGCGCGTGTGCCGGCGTTCATAAATGATTCCTACCAGCAGGAAGAGCGCGGCTGAGTAGATACCGTGATTGATCATGTGCAGCACGGCGCCGTTGAGACCGTTGGGATTCAACGCGAACAATCCCAGCATGACGATACCCATCGACGACACCGATGAATAGGCCACCAGTTTTTTTACGTCTCCGTCTTTCTTAACCACGAAGTACATCGCGGCCAGGGCGCCATAAATAATTCCTACAATCGCCAGGAACACCATCACGCTACGCACGCCAAACGATCCGAAGTAAGCCTCGTCAGCGGAGGCAGCCGGAAACATTGGAATATTGAAACGAAAGAAACCGTAGGTTCCCAGCTTCAGCAGAATGCCGGCAAGGATAACTGAACCGGCGGTAGGCGCTTCGACGTGCGCATCGGGAAGCCAGGTGTGGAATGGAAACATCGGCACCTTGATCGCAAAGCCCAGCGCGAACGCAAAGAACAAGAGCACCTGCATCGCCCCCATCGGCATTACCGATCCGATCGCCTGCATGTAAAGAATATTGAAGGTGCCGGTCCCGTTCGCCACAGCTGTCTGCACCGAACTCGCTACCATCGCGGCCGCATCCTGATTTCCGGCCAGAAGACTCAACGTGCCCGGAGCAATTTGTGCCGTCAACCCCGTGTCCTGAGTTAAGAAGTACATCTTCAGGACGCCGAGTAGCATGACAACCGAGCCCACCAGGGTGTAGAGAAAGAATTTGATTGCCGCGTAAAGGCGGTTCTCGCCACCCCAGATGCCAATCAGGAAGTACATGGGGACCAGCGAGACTTCGAAGAAAAGGTAGAACAGGAAAAGGTCCATCGACGTGAATACACCGACGACTGCAGTCTGCAGCAGAAGCAGCAGCACGTAGTATTCCTTCTCGCGCTTTTCTATGTACTTCCATGAAGACAAGGCAGCGATGACACCAAGCAACGTGGTAAGAACAATCAACAGCACCGCCACACCGTCAACACCCATCTGATAACGAGCGCCAATCACCGGGATCCACTGGTGATCCTCTAGGAACTGCATGCCGCCAGCTGCGGAGTCATACTTAAGCAGAACCAGCGAGGCCACAAACGCGAGTCCGAACCACGCGGTCGCAAATTTTTTGATCAGCGCCCCCTGGTCTTTCTTGAAAAGCGCCAGAATGACAATGGCCCCAAGCGTGGGCAGCCAGGTGATGATTGAAAGGATGTGCAGACTTTTCATAAATTATCCATAGTCAGTAGTCCGAAAACGCATCGCTACCTCAACGCCTAAACCAGCCAAGAATGTCGGCGCCAAAAATCATCCCCAGGGCGGCCACTAGTCCCAACACCATCACGAACGCGTAGTTTTGGGTGAAGCCCGTCTGTGCGGCGCGGAACAGCGGCGACATCAGGCGCATTACAAACGCCGCGACCGCGTTGACAATACCGTCGACGAAATATTGATCGGTGAGACCCGTTACGCGGCTCGAAAATCTGGTGAGCCAGGCGCTGCCATTAACAGCGCCGTCAACTACTTTCGAGTCAAAGGCGAAGACGCCGCGGGCCGCATCCATCACTCGCCGCGTCACCGCCCAGCCGTAAAACTCATCGACCCAATACTTGTTGTAACTGGCCTGGTAAAGCGGGCGCAGCCGCGCAGCCCAAATGTCCGGCAGGCTGGTGTCTTTCATGTAGAACAGGAGACCAAGCCCAATTCCTATGCCGGCAACTACAAGCGATATGAGGATGAAAACCCACTCTGTAAGCGTTTCGCTGTGGACCTTCGACTCCACTGCGTGAGCGAGATTAAAACCTTCACTGTCATAGGGCGGCGGAGTTTCAGCCGGCTCAAGCTCACCGGCCACCAACTCAGCGCGAGTAGTCTCAGCCACATGCTCCAAAGGTTTGCCATAGCTATCAACTACCTCATGAGTGCCAAAGTAACGGGTCGTGGGATTCCAAATGATTGGATCGAGAAAGTTGACTATATTCATGCGGCCGCCGACATGATTGCCGCCGGTAAAGGCTGTGCTGATTCCGACAAAGCCGCCAACTGTAGCTAACACCGCCAGCACCGCCAGCGGTACCCACATAGATCGCGGTGACTCGTGTGGAATGTGAACGTGATGATGATCGACTTCCCCAACATGCTCGCCAGGCTCATGACGTGGTCGATCGCCCGCGGACTTTACTTTAGCGTCATGGCCGCTGAGACCTTTGTCGAAAGCGGAAGCGTGTGCTTCATCGGCTTCACCACCGGCGGGGGGTGAGAGAAATTTCTCTTTGCCCCAGAAAGTCATCGCCATTAGCCGCGTCATGTAAAAGGCCGTGCAGGTCGCCGCGACGACGCCCACGATCCAAACTATCCAGCCCACCGGAATATGTCGGGTCGCGGCGGCGTTCCAGAGGATTTCATCCTTGGACCAGAAACCGCTGAACGGAATAATTCCGCAGATTGCCAGCCAGCCCGCCATGAAAGTCCAGTAGGTGATGGGCATGTATTTTTTCAGCCCGCCCATTCGTCGCATGTCCTGCTCGTGGTGCATGCCGTGGATGACACTGCCGGCGCCGAGGAACATCAACGCCTTGAAAAACGCGTGCGTCATCACGTGGAAGATTCCGATCGCAAACGCACCCACGCCGCAAGCCATAAACATGAAGCCGAGCTGCGAGACTGTTGAATACGCCAGCACCTTCTTGATGTCGTTTTGAGTGATGCCGATGGTTGCAGCAAACAACGCCGTAGCCGCGCCGACCAGCGCAACAACCATCATCATCGTTTGCGAATGCTGAAAGATGACGTTGGTGCGTGTCACCATGTATAGACCTGCGGTCACCATCGTGGCGGCATGGATCAGCGCCGACACTGGCGTTGGACCAGCCATGGCATCCGGCAACCAGACGTGAAGCGGAAGTTGTGCAGACTTGCCGCAGGCGCCGATAAAGAGCCCCAGCGCGATCCAGGACAGGAGTCCCCAGTGGCCCAGCGTTTCCAGCGGATAGTTTCTGGCCTGCGCAAAAACGTCGGTGTACTGCGAGGTGCCAAACGTCGCAATCACGCCAAAGATGGCCAGGGCGAAACCGAAGTCGCCGATACGATTTGTAATGAACGCCTTGCGAGAGGCGTTGGCCGCTTCCTGCCGATCAAAGTAGTAACCAATCAGCAGGTACGAACAGAGCCCGACTCCTTCCCAGCCGACGAACATCATCAGGAAATTCGAGCCCATCACCAGCACGAGCATCGAAAACATGAAGAGGCCCATGTAGGCAAAGAAGCGATAGAACCCAGGGTCGCCATGCATGTAGCCGGTGGCGAACACGAAGATGCAGAGCCCGACGCCGGTGACGATCAGCATGAAGATCGACGACAGCGCGTCGAGCTGATAGCTCCACTCGACATTGAGAACAGAACCACTCTGGCCCTCGCGAACTACTGTCGTTCCCTGCTGAGGGTTGGTTGTTTGTGCGGGTGCATGTTGTCCTTCTTCAGCAGCTACAGAAGTTCGTTCTTCGGCACCCTGCGTTAGCCGCACCGCTCCACCCGGAATCCAGGTAAACGAATTGCCGTCCTGGCTGGTGACATACGTCTGCGGCCACATGGCCTGACTACCGAAGGCGTAGGAATAAACTGCGGCGACGGTGATAAGGAAGGCGAGCGCAATCGAGCCAGCGGCGATACCGCCAATCAGCTTCTCCGAAAAACGGAACTTCCGCCCGAACAAGCCATTGATGGCCGCACCGGCAAGCGGAAGGAGTGGAACTAGCCAGATGTAACGATGCATAAAAGCGAAGAGCGGTTTTTGGTCTTTGGTCTTTGGTTTTTCGTCTTTGTGCTTTGTACTTTGAGCTCTGTACTTTGAGCCTTGTATTGGTTCTCCTTCGAGCTTGTCGATCCTACAAGAAACTCAAAGCACAAAGTTCGAAGCACAAAGCACAAAGTTCAAAGACCAAAGGCCAAAGCCCCAAGACCAAGTCTTACCACTTCAAAATATCAATCTCATCAATCAGAATAGTTTCCTTGTTTCGGTAGAGCGCGATGACGATGCCTAACCCAATCGCTGCCTCTGCAGCCGCGACTACGATGACGAACACGGTGAAAATTTGACCGGCCACCGCATTCACGTTGCCGGTATCCTGCAGGTAACGGGACATGGCAACGAAGTTAAGGTTCGCGGCGTTGAGAATCAATTCGATCGACATGAAAATGACGATGATGTTGCGGCGCGTCAACACGCCGGCAACGCCAATGATAAAAAGCAGCGCACCAATTATTAGAAACTTGGACAAATCCGGGTGCTCGGCTTTTTGCCAGGCTACAGCTAATCGTCCGGATTCCTGAAATAGCAGCGCGAACGCCGGCATGAACAGTGTGAACATAGAATATCTGCCTTACGCTACCGGTTCCGATTGGACTTCCGCCAACTCCGGATCAATTGCAGCCTCTTTGCGCAGGACCTCCGGATCGACGTCATCGACCGTGGCTTCCTGCTTCAGCGTGCGCGCCAGCATTACCGAGCCAATGATCGCGACCAACAAAAGCACGCTGGCTATTTCAAATGGCAACGAGGCAAAGCGATAGAGACTGTTGCCGATCCTTGAAGTGTCGTTGGTGATCCTGGAAGCGCCGGTTGCGGAGGTTGCCAGGTCCTTGTCTCGAGTTTGACGAGCTTCGGCTGAACCCTGAAGCTTAGTCCTATCCCTCTCCTCAAAACCGGCGTAACCAGTATTGAGTGCGCCTATCAACACCGCTACGAGCAGCCCGCAAAAAATAACGCTGGCCGTGACCTGCCGTGGGCGGTTGAAGATCTCTTCATTGCCACGCTCTTCCGATCCCACGTTCACCAGCATGATCACGAACAGAAACAGAACCATCACGCCGCCGACGTAGACCAGTATCTGTACACCAGCGATGAATTCAGCCTGCAGGAGTATGAAGAGCGCGGCGACGGAAACGAGTGAAGAAATAAGGAAGAGAGCGCTATGAATAGTATTGCGGGCCATCACAGTCAAAAGCCCTGCAAAGATGGCCGCGATAGAGAAGATCCAGAAAAATACCGATTCCCAACCGGATAGAACCATAATGATGAATAATGAACGCTGAACGATGAATTAGCTTCGGTTCTTAACGGTCCGTTCGTATCACCGTGTGTACTTGACCGTTTCCCTGCCCTGTTCAAGCATCTCGCGATTCCAAACGAAGCCCGCGCGCGAGTAGGTGGCCAACTCAAAATCCTGCGTCAGCTCGAGGCACGAAGTCGGGCAGGCTTCCTGGCAGAGCGCGCAAAACATGCAACGCGACGTGTCGAAGATAAACTCGTCCAGCACTTTCTTTTTGCGCGGCTTGCCGGCGACGATGATTTCCACGTCCATCGCCAATACGTCGATGCAATCCTCCGGACAAGCGATCGCGCAGAGGTTGCAGGCGATGCAGAGCGTGTCATGGGTCTCGGGATCCATGTTGAGACGTGGCGCGCCATGAAAACGCGGCGCTACATCCGGGCGCACCTTTGGATACTGCTCGGTATAAATCCCTTTGCCGCCGACGCTGTCTTTATCAGTGATCGCCCCGATGTTGTACTTGAGCGTCAACTGCAGCCCCTTCAAAAGATCGACCATGAAAAAGCGCTGCAGCTTTTCGATGAACTTTGGTTTAGGAACTTTAACTAAAGGCATATTGCTATTCCGAGTAACTAACCGCCAAGACGCCAGGGGCGCCAAGTCAAACCGGACAAAATCAAAAAAGGGTTGCCATCGTACTCTCTGCTCTGGTGGACTCGCCTGGCTCTCTTGGCGGTTGATCTGTTCATTCCGCCGGAGCGGCCACAGGTACGGCCGGCTTACCTTGTGGCAAATTCACCAGCCTGATATTTCGGCGTTGACTCTTCAAATTGAAATCGCGCGAGCGCCAGTTAAGCCGGGCCAGTAACAGGCCCGTAATTCCGAGACCTAACAATCCGAACACGATCATTACCGCTTTACCCGTCGCAGTCAGATCCAGTCCGGTGGCCAGCGATTGAATTGTCTTGATCCCGCGCCAGCCGTCCAGCGCCTGGACCACAAAAATTGCCAACGCGGAAAGCGTGATGTTAATCAGCGCCGACGGTATCAACCACTTCCAACCGATGTCCATCAACTGATCGTAACGGAAGCGCGGCAGTGTCCAGCGCAACCAGAAATACAGATAGAGAATTGCGCCCAACTTCGCGAGAAACACCAGAAGGCTGACTATAACATAGAGGTTGTGATAACCATTCGCTTCGGTCAGACGGTAAACGAAAGGCGCATACCAGCCTCCAAGATAGACCGTGACCGCCACCGCCGACACAATCACCATGGCGGCATATTCAGCCATAAAGAAGAGCGACCAACGAAAGCCGGAATATTCAGTATGGAACCCCGCCACCAGTTCCGACTCCGCTTCAGGCAGGTCAAACGGCGCGCGGTTGTTTTCAGCAATGCCGCTGACGAGAAAGATGAGAAACCCCAGCGGCTGGTAAACGAAATACCAAACTGAATCACCCTGTTGCGCGCTCACGATGCCGGAGAGCGAAAGCGTGCGCGCAAACATCAGCGCGCCAATCAGCGACAGCCCCATCGCTACTTCATACGAAATCATTTGCGCACTCGAACGCAAAGCACCGAGTAATGAGTATTTCGAATTTGACGACCAGCCGGCGAGAATCAACGCCAGCACGCCGACGCTGGAGACCGCCAGCACAAACAGCAAACCAATATTGACGTCGGTGATCAAGCCCCAGTCGGGCGCAAATGGAATCACGGCAAAGGTTATGAAGGCCGCTGCCACCGCGATGTAGGGCGCGCAAAAGAAAATCCAGCGGTCGGCCTTCTCGGGAATGAAGTCTTCTTTGGTGAGCAGTTTTATACCGTCAGCGATGGGCTGAAGTAGTCCCCATGGCCCGACGCGCATAGGGCCCAGTCGCGCCTGCATGAACGCCGAAATTTTTCGCTCAAGGTAAGTGGCGTAGGCGACCCAACCCGCGACCAGGGTCACTACCAGGCCAATCTGAATAAAGGGCCATACGAAGTGATTGATCGTCTCAGCGCTGAAAAACTTCAGCAGAAACTGATCGATAAAGTTGATTGGAGCTAAGAAGAGTTCCATATCGTTACAACTTCTCTGGGCTCCCTTTGTGTCCTCTGTGTCTCGGTGGTGAATTCAAGTCCAAAAGCATTCACCACAGAGGCACAGAGGCACGGAGCTTACACAGAGCAACTACCGGTCGATCTCACCCAGAACAATATCCAGCGTTCCGATTATCGCAACTACATCCGCCACGAGATGACCAAGGCAAAGGTTTTTCAAGGCCTGCAGATTAATCAAAGACGGCGGCCGTACACGCATGCGCCACGGCTGCGCAGTGCCATCGGAAACGAGATAGCAGCCAATTTCGCCCTTCGGCCCTTCGATGGAATGATAGTAATCGCCCACTGGAGGCTTAACAATCTTTGGCAACTTCGCATTGACCGGACCGTCTGGCAAATTGTCTAACGCCTGCACGACGATGCGCCGCGACTGTCGCATTTCTTCCAGTCGCACCAGATAGCGATCATAGGTGTCGCCGTTTTCACCGAGCGGAATATCGAAGTCCATATCGGCATAGGCTGCATAGGGCCGCGATTTGCGAACGTCCCAGGCCACTCCCGAGCCACGCAATGCCGGGCCGGACAATCCAATAGCGACAGCCTCTTCTCCGGAGATCACGCCGATACCAACCGTACGGCTCAACCAAATGCGATTTTCCGAAAGCACTGTCTCATACTCATCGAGGCGTTTGGGAAAATTGCTGACGAAGCGACGCACATCAGCGTCGAAGTCGTCGTAAGCATCGTTGGGCATTCCACCTACACGCCAGGCATGACAAGTTAGGCGCGCGCCAAACTGTCGCTCGAAAATCTTAAGAATCTCTTCTCGCTCGCGCAGCGCCCAGAGCAAAACTGTAACCGCCCCGATATCGAGCGCATGCGTTGCAAGCCACAGCAAGTGAGAAGCAATGCGATTTAGTTCGGTAAGAATGGTTCGGATGTAGTGAGCCCGAGGTGGCACCACCAAACCCATCATCTGTTCCACGGTCTCGACCCAGACCAGGCCGTTTGAGACTGCCGCAATGTAGTCGAGTCGATCCCAATAGGGAGCAATCATGGTGTACATGCGATTCTCGGCGATCTTCTCCATTCCGCGATGGAGGTAGCCGATGTCGCAGTCGAGATCCATGACCGTCTCGCCGTCGAGCTTCAGGATCACGCGCAACACGCCATGCGTTGAAGGGTGCTGCGGCCCCATGTTGAGAACCATCTCGGGGCTGTCGAGCAGCGTTTCCTTGGTTGTGGCGATCTCTACCTGGTGCATAAATCAGTGGTCAGTGGCCAGTGATCAGTGGCCAGTTGCTAGTGGCTAAGTCGGTAGCCAGTCGTCAGTAACATTGAACCGGTAACTGAGAAGCGAAATGATCTGGCCACTGACCACTGGTCACCGGCCACTGCTCTCCTACGCTGCCGCCGGCTCGGGCTCAGTCGGAACATAACAACCAGTTACGCTCCACGGTTCAATAATCAAACCAATCTCTGACGCTTCGCCAGTGTCGCGTTTTTGCGCGAGTTTGGTGACTATCGCCAATGCTGCGCTCGCCTTATTCCACACGTTCCGGGGCTCCATTGTCTCGGTCAAAACAAAGCCCGCCACTTTCGCCGCCTCAGGCGCGTCGAATACCTTAGCTTCATACTGCGCGGCAATCTCTTTTGGAGTCATCGTCAAACAGTGGCCAGTGATCAGTGGCCAGTGGCCAGTGGCCAGTAATAAGTGATCAGTGGTCAGTGGCCAGTAATCAGTGATCAGTGATCAGTGATCAGTGATCAGTGGTCAGTGGTCGGATATTCAAGATTCAGATCCAAAATCTCTTACTGACCACTGGTCACTGGCCACTGATCACTTATCCTTCGGCATCACTTCTTTACCGCTCTGCAGAATTTCGCGCATCATGCGTTCCTGTGGCACCGAAAGTATTTCCAGTCCATAGGCTCGCCTCTGATCCAGCTGTTCCCGCTGCACGTCTGTCATCTCCGGCAAGTGTCTTTTCGTCCATTCGTTCTCGATGAACTCCAGCGGGTAATCTTTTCTGAGCGGATGTCCTTCCCAATCGGGCGGCAACAATATTCGACGCAGGTCCGGATGATTTTTAAAGGTCACGCCAAATAAATCGTAGACCTCGCGCTCCATCCAATTAGCCGTGGGCCAAACCTCAGTCACGCTATCAATGCTCGCGCCTTCCGCTATCGACGCCTTTAGCCGGACGCGTTCGTTCCGCGAGATCGAATACAAATTGTAGACGACCTCCAGCGGATGCGATGCTTGCATTGGGTAGTGAACGCAGGTCAAATCTGAAAGATAGTTGAAACGTGCTTCATCATCGTCTCGCAGAAAATTGCAAATTTCAACTATGCGATCCGGCGCGACCCGGACCGAAACCTGGCCGATAAACTCCACTGCCTCAAGCACCACTCCATCAAATTTCGCCTTTAACTTCTGCACCAGCTTATTGCCGGAGGCATCGGATGGTTTGGGACCTTCATCTTTTTTCTTGACGGGGGCTTTTGGGGCGCCGGGCGCAGCGGGTGTCGCGGCAGTGGTGGGCGCTTTCTCGCTCAGCGACTCTTTAACGGCAGCCACGCGAGACTTGGCCTGTTCGACCATCGCGGCTTTTTCCGCGTCGGCTCCGGCGGCTTCGCCAGCATCGGGAATCGCGGCGGGCGGTGGCGTTCCGGCCTCCCCGGGCGGTACTACTACGCCGGGAGGGTCTGGAGTGGGCTTGTCCGGCTTGTCGTTGTCGTCCGCCATCAGATTCTCACTACCATAATCACACTGCTCACTGAAAGTGCGATCGCATTCAGTCGTTTGATCGCGCTAACGAGATCAGGTGAAGTGTTAATGCTAATTACAAAAGGTCGGCAGAAATTGATTTAAACATGGCGTTAACTTGCTGTCAACACACTTGTTTTCGCCCAAATCCCTGTAACTCAAACTGTTAGTTTGCGCGCCAGAACATTAGCAACTGAATGTAAACTAATGGATGTGAAAGCAAACTGACGCGTGCCGATCAGATGAGGTCAGCGCTGCGAACTGGGTCAGTTTGATGTCCGATAAGCTTTAGCTTGTCGTGGTGCTACGACAAACTGAAGTTTGTCGGACATTTTCGTTGAAACTGACCCACTACCCGATGCGACACGAACTTGACGTTGTCAGGCTTAAAACCTATCATGGTTTGTTTGAAAAATAAGGCATTTAGCTGTCTATAGTGAGGGTCAAGGAACAATGAAGCCAGAGATTCATCCAGCATATACCGAGATTACCGTTACTTGCGCCTGCGGCGAGACTTTTAAAACACGTTCCACTAAAAAAGGGGACCTGCACGTTGAAATCTGCTCCGCTTGCCATCCGTTTTTCACCGGCAAGCAGAAGTTGGTTGACACTGCGGGACGCGTGGATCGATTCAACAAGCGCTATGGCAAGAAGACTCCCGCGGAAAGCACCACCGCAACTCAGTAATATCCAGTTTGCGAGGACCAGAAGTTGTTATTCACAATTCGCCATTAGCTTAACTTCAGTATCGACGCCGGCTCTGGTTTCAGAGTTCAGGATTTAGTTTGCCGCTTGCAAAAGCACAGCTAAAGATTGAACTCCAAACAAGCCGGCGTTAGTGTTTAGTAGGAGGCAAGTAGTTCAGAGTACAAGCTTCAGCTTGCCGCTTAGGGATCCAACAACCTAAAGGTTGAACTCTAAACTTCTCGAGTGTCACAAAGGGTTAAAACATTGAGTACCAACGAAAGAGATCTGATAGTCGGCGGGCAGGCGGTGATTGAGGGCGTCATGATGCGAACTCCCAACGCCTACGCCATTGCCGTGCGCAAGGCGGACGGAACTATCGTGAATGTCGCAGCCCGTTTACCGAAGTGGAGCGCGAAGTATCCAATCCTGAAACTCCCGGTGTTGCGCGGCAGCGCCTTGCTGGTGCAGTCGATGGGTCTGGGAATCAAGGCGCTGAACTATTCGGCCAACGAAGCTTTTGGCGATGCTCAGGAAGCTGATGCCAGGGAAGTTCGGGTTGCGCTAACGCCGGCCATGATCGAAGGCGAAGGCGACTT
>Ga0134126_10002547_pt1 | contig 22994 bp, 31 predicted proteins | sample KB31752_FD_96881 | JGI IMG/M metagenome (GOLD analysis project Ga0134126, IMG submission 96881) | Terrestrial soil microbial communities with excess Nitrogen fertilizer from Kellogg Biological Station, Michigan, USA - KB3-175-2 | ecosystem: Environmental > Terrestrial > Soil > Unclassified ... | reverse complement strand
GCCCCCGAGCAGCGACTGGATGTTCTGCGCGGTGATCAGGTAGAGCACGCCGAAGACCAGCGCCACGTCAGTATGGACGTCGAACCCGCGCTCCCCGGTGGCGCCGCCGTTCCCCACCCCGTACTCGCCGGGCAGGTGCATCGTCGCGTCGATCGCCAGCGTCGCGGGGGCCGTCGCGTTGCCCCCCGGCACCGAGAACAGGTAATTGCTCGGGTTGAGCGCGTCACCGGCGCCGCCGGGGCTGACGTGCAGAGGCTCCTCGTTGAAGACGACCCGCGCGACGTGGCTGGCGACGGCCAGGGCCCGCACCACCGTGATCGGGCCGCCGGCGCCCATGCGGCCGGCGCCGAATGAGCTCCGACCGAATCCGCGCGGTTGGGTGGCCACGGGGACCAGCCTACAGGCGCCAGGCGGTCGGACTCAATCCCCCGCCAGAACGGTGCCCGAGCCCTCGGCGATCTCGGAGATCCCGGTCTCGTCCTGGTTCAGCGGCACCGGTTTAGGCGGCGGGCCGCCGCTGCCGGCTATCACCAGGCCCGCCGCGACCGCCGAGGCGATGATATTTGTGATGTCCGTCGAGCTCAGCGTCCGCTTGGTCTTGTCGCCGACGCGCGCCACCCCCCTAGATCCGCCGTTGAACGTGGTGTTCTGCCCGCCGCCGGCGCTGATCGCCACCGAGCCGTCCGGGTTGAGGAGCATCTGCGCGCCGCCGTCGGTCCGCACGTCGACCGGGACGCCCTTGGCCATGATGAGGAGGCGGTCGTTCTTGAAGATCGGCAGGCCGTCGTCCCCGACGGGAACCACGCTGCCATCCGGGGCCGAGGTTACCGAGACGATCTTCCCGACCATCGACGGGTCCCCGTCCGGGATATCCACCACCACCTGGTCGCCGACCTTGATCGGCCCGCAGATGAAGAACCCGGCGGCTGCCTGCCCGTAGCGGCAGGTCATCGGGTAGCCACTCGGCTCGAGCACGACGTCGACGTCGATGCCGCCCGGCGTGATCACGATGGCGCTCGGGTTCGTGAGGTCGATGTTGCCGCTCTCGTCGACCGCCGCGACGGTCGCGTAGCTGACCCAATGGCGGAGATCAGCGCCCTGGTGCGCGAGCGCGCGCCCGATCCGCCGCGCGTCCCAACTCCTCCGGATCGCCGTCCCCGCGCGCCGCCGCGCCATCAGAGCCCGCCCGACTTCTGGTTCAGGATGGCGCTGAGGTTGTCCGCCACCGCCGCGCTGCTCGGATCCGGGACCGAGGTCGTCTTCGCCGCCTTCAGCTGGTCGTTGAGGTCCCGGTCCTGCTTCGAGAGATTCTGCGGCAGGTTGCGCGCCTCCTGGAACGTCGCGAGCTCGATGGACGCCGACCAGCCGTCGTCCGCGTTCCAGCGGTGCTCGACCGCTCGGCAGTAGAACCAGTCGGTCAGCTTCGTGCTCTGGAACGCGGTCTCCAGCTTGGCCAGCGCCTGATCGATCCGAGACTTCGACGATGCGCTGCTGCCGTCCACGCCGGTCGCCGACTGGCGCGAACTGCTGCCAGCGAAGCGGGGACTGTCGGCGGACTCGAGCAGGGCGCGCCGCAGGAAGGCCGGGTTGTAGCGGCGGGCCATGAGCTCCGAGAGCCCGTTCACCACCTGGTTGTCGCTCGCCGGGTCGGCGACACCGACCATCACCCGGCAGGGCGTGCCGGGGCGGAGGCGAAGGACGTCAGGGTTCGGCTTGCCGCTGCCGGGGTCGTAGTAGCTGGCGAGGTCGGTGGTCTCGATCGTCACCACCGACTCGTGCCGGCCGATCGTGTGGTAGAGCGCGACCGCGATCTGCTGCAGCTGCTCCTGCGAGCGACACTCCTTGATGAGCCGGACCACCTCCTCCTCGATCGGGGCGTGGCCCTTGCCGACCTGGCCCCCGGCGCCCGTCTGGCCCGATCCCCTGGCGGAGACGGTCGTCCCGCGCGTGGTGGTCGGGAACACGGCGGTCAGCGTGCGCTTCCCGGCCGGCGCATCTGGGTTGTGGCCGATGCACCGCACGCGCGGCGCCTTCACCCGGCCGTACTTCCTCGCCGTCTTCATGCTGGTGATGTTCGACCCCCAGACGAAGAACCGGCACTGGCTGAAGACCCGCGTCGTCCCGCCCACGGTGATTGTTCGGTTGAAGCCATCCGGTGGGCCGCCGGGGATGGAGATCCCGTCCTGGGGCGTCTCCATGATGTTCTGGGGCGGCATGAGGAGGATGTTGTTCGCACCGATCGGCTGGGTGCTGCCGTCGGTATCGGTGACCACGATCGACGGGTCATAGACCGGGATCACGCCGGCCAGCCAGCAGGCGCGGGTGACGATGTCCCAGACGCTCACCTCGGTCACCTGCTGGGCCGGCGAGGAGAAGCCGACGCCGGCGGGCGTGCCGCCACCTGGATCCTGCCCGGGCAGCGTCCCGGCGGGCGGGGCGCCCTGCACCATCCCGCCCGCAGCGGCGCGGCTCTGCGCGCTCTGCAGGCTCTTCTTGAACAGCTTGGCGTCGAGGAACGGCACCTGGCTCGCGTCGACGTTTGGGAACATCCGGACGCCGATCGGGTTGCCGTAGGTGCCGTTGAACTCGGGAATCGTCGAGATCAGCTTCTGGACGTAGGAGGTGATCGGCTCCCCCCCCTTGGCGATCCGACGCGCCTTGCTGAAGGGGTTGATCTTGAGCGCCATGAGCCGCTGCTCGAGAGAGAGCGCGCTGACGTGGACAGAGAGCCGTCCCTCGTCGGTGTCCATCTGCTCGTCGTCGGCGTAGCCGCGGAAGACGGGCGGCGTCTGAAAGAGCTTCGGGATCCAGCGCACCGGATCGGCGAAGTCGTTCACCCCCACCTCGTCGCAGAAGACCTCCACGAAGAGCGAGCGCACGAGGTCGGGTGGCAGCGGCAGATTGAAGAGAGGGACCTCGAATTCCAGCTTGTCGGCCTGGTTGAAGCCGTTCAGCGAGAGCGTCAGGTCGGTCGGCACCACCCGCAGCTCGATCGAGAAGTCGTCCCCGCCCGCCCCTAACGGCGCCGCGGCCTGCACGCCGGCGGTCTTCCCCGACTGCATCTTGGCGACCTTCTTCTGCGCCTGCTCGACCTGGGCGTCGAGGTGAACATCGAGGTCGCCCGACGCGCGCCGCACCGCCTGCAGCGCCTGCATTTGCTGGAGGTTCTGGACGGCCCTGGCGTGCGGGTCCTTGGCTGGAGCACTCTCCACCTGGGCGAACTGGCCGTCGTCGTTGGTGAAGTCCTCGAGCCGGATCGTCAGCTTGAGCGCGTAGGCGGGGCGGTAGATCTTCTCCGCGCCGCCGCTCGCCGGCACGCCGCTGTCGCCGGGGACGCCGGTCGGCGTCGCCGGGATGACCGGAGACGCCACGTCAGCACGCCTCTGTGAGGTTGCTGGAGGTCCCCGACTGCGGGCGCGGGATGATGAGCGGCCGGTTCGGCTGGTCGCTCGGCCCAGTCGGCGCCGCCGGGACCGCGGAGCCGTCGATGTCGTTGGCATCGGCGATCAGCCACCAGAGATCGGGCGTCCCGTAATACTGCGCCGCCAGGTCGCGGAGGTCGGTTCCGGCCGCCGGCCGCACCTGGGCCATCACGTCGGGCTGGACGTTCACCGAGATCCCGGTCCCCGCGTCGTAGCAGGTCTCCGATGCCTGATCGCACTGGGCGAGCACGTCGAAGAACGAGTCCTTGATCCGGATGATGTCGAGCGCGCTGTCGACGACCTCCAGCGCCACCAGATTGATCGAGAGGATCGTCGAGGTCATGAGCGCCAGCGCGTCCATCGTGCTCTTGCAGGCCCCCGTGAGCTGCAGGGCGGCGGACGCCGGGATCACCACGGCGCTGACGATGAGGCCGGAGGCCGTCTGGATCGCGTCGCTGGCGGTGTCGACCGCCTCGAACGCCCGGCTCATCGCGTCCAGCGCCGACTGCGGCAGCCCGATCTTGCTGACCTGCGGCCCCTGCTGGACGGCGGTCCACATGGCCGTGGCCTCGTCCGCGTCGTTGAGGACGTCGGCGAATCCGGCGCGCGGGTTGAGCTGCGCGGTGGCCGAGATCGGGTTGGTGGACTGGCCGCCATTCGACCGCCACTCGAACTCCATCTCCCACGGGACGTCCTGGGGCCGGATAGGAGACGGCTTGAACCGCACCAGCATCCCCACGCGGACGATCGGGTCGGTCGTCAGCGCTGGCGAACTGACCGTGCCGGCAAGGCCGTGCCCCCAGGAGACCTCCACCGAGAGACCGCGGACGACGATGCTCTCGAACAGCGCGCGCAGCGACATGGCGGCGCCGTCGCCGAGGAACCGGTCGTTCCACTCACCGGCGATCGTCAGGTTCGGCCAGACCGGGCCGATCGCCTGCTGCGTCCCGACCGGGTTCCCGGGCGGCGTCTTGAGGCTCGTTCGCTGCTTCACCTCCCAGGAGACGTTCGCCTGCAGCGGTCCCGCGCGGCCGCTCAGCACCACCACGCCCGGCGGCTGGTTCGGCTGCAAGGTGGCGACCGAGAGGTCCCCCTCGATCACCTTGATCTGGAAGGGCAACGCCTGTGAGGCGAAGGTGTCAGCGGCAGCGGTCGACATCAGTGGCTCTCGTGCTCGGCTTCACGCGACTGCATCGGGGTCGATGCTAGACCCTCGAGGTCGCTCTTGAAACGGAGGAAGACCCGGTCGGGATCGGCGTCCTCGAACTTCTGCTGGATATGGATCCCTCCGTTGAAGTTCTGGACCGGCGACCTGGCGAACTTCCGGCTCGTGTCCGAGTCGGTGACCGCCTTCGCCGCCGGCGCGAGCAGCGTCTTCACCAGGTCGCCGATCTGGCTGCCGATCGCGGTGGCGAACTGGCTACCCGACATCGAGCTCACCGGCAGGTAGGGGTTGCGGATCCCCAGCTTGGTCGCCAGCGACTCCCGCTGTCCGGCGTCGAGTCGAGCGACCGCCGCGCCGACCGCGCCCTGATTCAGGCCGCCCGCACCGGCGAGGCCGTACTTCTTGAGTTCCTCGACCGCCTTCTGGGCGAACTTGGTGGTGGCCGGGTCGGTGTAGCCGCTCGCCTTCTGGATCTGGGCGGCCTTGAGCAGGGTCTCGATCGATCCCGTGCCGAAGCCCGCCTTCTCGTCGAGTGCGCGCTCCTTTTCCACGTGGGCCTCGACCGCGCCGATCGCGGCGTCGAGTCCAACCTTGAACGCCGCCAGGGCGCCGACCACCGGCAGAATCGAGTTGGCCAGGGTCCCCAGCGGCCCGGCGATCCCGCCCGCCAGGCCACCGGCGAGGCCGCCGCGCCCGCCCATCGCCGCCGCGCCTTCTGCCATGCTCTTGAGGGTGTCCCCGGCCTTGAGGGTGGCGAAGACCGCGCCGATCGAGATCCAATGCTCCCTGATGAACCGGCTGGCCGTCTCGACTGCATGGAACCCAGACACCAGCTTGCCAGAGATGTCCTCGATGAGCGGCTTGCCATTGTCTCGCGCCTCCTTGAGGTGCTTGGCCCAGTCCCCGAGGCTCCGGGCCACTTCGGCGAACAGCGGCGCCGTCGCCCCGCGGAAGACGCTGTCGACGGTCTGGCGCGCTCTGGCGATCGAACCGTCGATCCCGTTGTTCATCTCCTCGGCCACCTGCATCGACCCGCGGAGCGCCTTCTCGAGGTGCTGGAGCCTGGCGGCCTGGGAGAGGTGCTGGAGGTTGCCGGCGGCGCGGCGGAGGGCGATCGAGAATGGATCGATCCCCTTGACGCGCCCGGTCTGCAGCGCTTGCGCGACCCGCATCGCCGCCTCTTCGCCGCCCGCCCCGTACGCTTTGCCGGTGGCGATCGCGCCCTGGGTCAGCTCCATCACCTGCTTCTGCGAGAGCCCCAGCGCGCCAGCCGCTGCCGCCGTAGTGCGGTAGGCCGCCTGCTCCTCGTCCAGCGTCGCGCCCAGCCGCGCCGAGTTCTCCTCCAGCTGGTCCGTGATGTCGCGCGAGATGGTCAGGGACCGCCGGTACCGGTCGATCTCGCTGGCCCCCTTCTCGAACTTGAGCGAGCCCGCCAGGACGCCGGCGATCGCCTTCTGCGTGTGCCCGAACTCGGCGTTGACCTCCCTGGCGTGCTCGACCCAGCTCCCGATCCCAACGCCGAGCCCGAGCGCGCCGAGCGTCGAGAGCCCGGTCTCCTGTCTGAACTGTCCCAGCCTGTCCTTGAGCTCGGAGAGATGCTCGGCCCCCTTCCGGTAGGTCTCGAGCATCCGCTCCATCGCGGCGCCGTAGCCGGCGTCCTTGGCGGTGAACTCGGTCTCTACCGTCCTGGTTTCGGTTTCTCCCACGGCGTCACTTCTTCCCCGAGTCGTTCTCGCGCTGCACGATTCTCGAAGTGGCGGCGATCAGGCGGCGCCGTCCCTCTCCGGTCATCCGGAAGACCTCCGATGCCTGTTGACTGCAGTAGCGCCCGAGATAGGCGATGTCGTCGAAGATCGCGTCGATCTGGCGATCGTAGATCAGACGACGCGGATCTTCTTGGACGCTAAAAAATCCTTCTTTCCCTGGCCGCTGATGCCGCTGATCTCGTTGAAGGCGAGGATCAGATACTCGCGGACCTGGGGCGACCAGTTGTCGGTGGGCGAGAGCGCAGGATTGATGGGTTGGCCGTCGACCTCGATCAGCGCGCGGGTGATCCTGGCCCACAAGAACCTGATGCCGAGATCGCCGCCGGCCTCGGTCGCCGCATCGAGGTCCTGCATCGTCGTCGTCTGCATCATGGAGAAGCGCGACGGGTCGCTCGGCCACTGCCGGTCCTTCTCCGGGATCTCGAAGTCGAAGATCGGGCGGGAGATCTGCGGGACGAACTTTTCGGCGATGGTGGTCATGGGCGGGTTCCTCCGCCGCCGAAGATACCACCGGGGCTACACCCCCGAGAGGATGAAGTCCTCGGCCTCGCACTGGAACCGGAACCCCCCGTAGCTCTCTCGGTTCTGGAGCGCGAAGGACGGGTCCTGGAACTTGAGGTCGGGGATGGTGACGCGGGGCCGCGTCCCGTCGGCCATGTTGCAGGTGAAGCGCAGGTTGACCTGCGCGTTCGCCTGCGCGGTCCGGCGCGCCATCCGGTCGCGCAGCGTGCGGACCATGACGAACGGCTCCTTCGAGGTCACGTCGAAGCCGAACTCCACCTTGGTCCCCTTGTAGATGTCGTCCTTCATCTCGGTCGTTTGACCGAGGTACGACTTCCGCAGGATTTCGGCGAGCACCGTCCACGTCAGGTTCTCGATCATGACCAGGGTCCGCAGGATGACGCCCCCCTGCGTGATCCGTAGCTGGACCTCCTGCCCCCGGAGTCTGAGTTCGTCGGCCATGGTGCTCGTCGTCTCCTTATGCCGCCGCTGCGACGCTGGTCGGGACCGTGACCGTCTCGCCGATGGTGGCGAGGAACATGATGAAGTCCATCGACGCCAGCGTCTGGACGTAGACCTTCACCACGAAGATCCCCAGCGCGAGCTGGGCGGCCGTGTTCCCCGACACGTCGTCGACCAGGTAGTCGACGATCCGCTGCGCCGATGGGTCGTTCACCGACTTGAGGCTGTCGAGGAAGGTCTCGATCTCCTGGACGAACGCCTCCTGCCGGTCGGTCGTCGACGGCTGCTTCAGGTAGGGCGCCGCGATGTCGGCCAGCGTGTCCTCAATGAGGTCCGCCATCCGACGCCGCTTGATGGGCGTGCGGGTCGGATAGAGCACGCTGTTGGCGGCCGTCACCCCCTGCATGAACTGCCAGCCGGCCTGCCGGTCGAAGTAGAGCGCGCAGACGCCGGCGGCGATGAGGTTGGCGTAGTCCTGCTTCGCCAGAGGGTTGAGCACGAACGCCTGCTCGGGCGCCGTGATGGCCTGGACGAACTGGTTGGCCGCCCCTGGGTTCACCTCCTCAGGGAAGTTCGAGAGGGTCACCGCCATCATCCCGTCGAGGTTGATGGTGACCGCGATGTTCCCGAAGTCGGGCACCACGATCTGGTGCTGCGGGAAGCAGATGATCACGCGGTCAGCCGGCTGCGGGTAGGCGTCCGCCGCCGCCAAGCCGATCGCCGCCGTGGTGGCCGCCGCCGCCTGGCCGGCGCTGGTCCCCGCCGCGGGGTCGGCCGAGACGCAGCAGACACGCGCGGGGCCGTTCCCCGAGGCGTTGTTGGCGTTTGCGGCCAGCGCCTGGCGGATCGCCTGGGTGCGCCGAGCTGCCCAGATGATCTGGATGTCGGTGAGCGGGTCCGCGTTGGGGAGCGTCGAGGAGATCGCCGCCGGGTACTTGCTGGCGATGCGCGCGGCCAGTGTCGTCCCCGTACCGTTCGGCCATAGGATCGTGGCGTTGTTGACCGCCGTGATGGTGGTCGTCGGGTCGGCGTTCGGGATCACCGAGTCAATGACGTTGGCGATCGCCGCGATGGCCGTCGCCACGACCGGCTCGACCACCACGATCGGGAAGCAGTTGACCGCCACCGTGACCGCGTTGCTGGTGAGAGCGGTCCCCTGCTTGATGGTGGTGTTCCCCGAGGTGGCGAACACACGGGTGGAGGCGCCAAAGGTGCTGGAGCTGCCGAACCGGTACCCGGCCGGGATGACCAGGTCCTTGTTGGTGTTGCCGCTGCCGTCCTGGTCGTTCGCGCTGACCGTCACGGTGAGGGAGAGCTGACCCTTGGTGGTCCCGCCGTCCGTCGTCACCGCTTCGTGGTCGACGCGAACGAGGATCAGGCGCTGGAAGGTCTTGCCGAGCAGCTGGAGGCCGCCGTTCCCCTCGTAGTTGACCTGCGTGCCGTTCTGCACCGGCGGGCTGGCGCCGTTCTGGGAGAGGTACGGGTAGATCGTCCCGTTGGCGGTGTAGATGGCCCGGTACTGGCCGTCCGAGGTCACCTCCAGCGGGGAGAACGGGCCGGCGATGAACTCGCCCACCAGGCAGGCCGCACCGGGGCGAGTGCCGAGGACGATGTTCGGTCCGGTCAGATCGACGACGACGATCTGGGGGACCGCCAAGATCTGGTTGAGCGGCGGGACCGAGGTCGTCCTGAGGAAGAAGGCCATCTATTCTCCGCGGGGTTGCTAGGGTCTCGTCACCTCCTCCTGGTCGCCGTTGGTCCTGAGTTCCCCTGAATCGTCGGCGGGGCGGGTCCGCCCGTCAAGTAGGGCGCCCCCGCTCAGCCGCGCGGCGGCAGCGAGTCGACGACGCAGCTCGTGATCCGGACCCGCATCGGCTGCATCGGCTGGAGCATCACCAGCGACGCCTCCGCGCGCAGCCGGAACCGAGCCTCGTAGATCTTCTTTGCCGCGCTGTCCGCGTCGTCCATCTTCCGCGAGCCGAGCAGGGTCAGCCGGCAGGGGAGGCGCCAGTATTCCGGCATCTCGGCCACGATAATGCCCGCCCGGTCGCCCGGCGTCAGGCAAGCCGTCCCCGCCTGCCCGCCGCTGGTCACGACCAGCAGTCCACGCGGGTCCTGGAAGGCCGTCTCGATCCCGCCCTTGAGCGCGTTGCGCTGCTCGACCTCGGCGGCGCGCACCACGATCTCGAACTCGCGGGAGGCCTCCTGGATCTCCATCAGGCAGAAGCCCGGCTCCCCTTGCGGCTCCCAGGTGTCCTCGAGCGCGTGCGGGGTGAACTGGCTGGGCCCGTACTTGAGCTCCTCGTCCGGAAGGACGGCGGCCGAGGGGTTCACGAAGGCGTCGTTGAGATCGGCCCAGTCGGTGAAGAACTCGAGGAGACGGATCGTCCCCGTGCCGCCGGGGCCGGGGAAGTCGCGGTCGAGGACGCGTTCGACCGCCAGGGAGATCGCCGTCTCGAGGTCGGTCGAGGCGCTTCGGCTGTAGAGCTCCCGCTGGAAGATCGGCACCAGCCGATTCTAGGGCCGGCGGGCGCGCGCGGCGAGACGCTGCTCCTCCGCCCTCCGATCCCACTCGGCGCGCTGCTCAGGCGTCAGGGCATCCCAGGAACCGCGCGCGCGGTTCGCTAGGCGCATCCGGACCATGTGCTGGCCCGTGTAGTCGAGGGCGACGTACCAGGTCGCCTTCCCTCCTTCCTTGCCATCGATACCAAGATGGGCGGCGCGGTCGAGGCCGGCTCCGATGTCTCCTGGCGCATGCCGGCGCCGATCGTGGAGGTGCGCGAATTCGATCCGACCCTCGCAGTCGTGGCGGATACCCAAGAGCCGCTGGAGCTCGGCGTCGCCGCGCAGCTCGCATCCGCGGTGATGGCAGAAGTGCATGAAGCCCCACTCGCGAACCCGCCGCCGGTGCTTGGTCCCCTTGGGGGAGATGGGCTTAGCGAACGCCGGCGCGGGATAACTTGACGGATCGAGGCCGGTTTGTCGGATAGCTTGCTTCGCTTGGCTCGGCTGCTTCCTCCGCGAGATGCCCCAGCGGCGGGCCCGGAGCGGCTTGCGCGGCTTCTTCGCGCGGGGGACCGGCTTGGGCTGAGGGCGGATCATGCGAGCACTCTCCTCATCAGGGTTTCCCAGGCGAGCGCCGCTTGCTGGGGGACGACGGCGTTCCCAAGTAGGCGCAGGCGGTGTGACCGTCCGGGAACCCCATCATCGCCTCGACGAATCGCGGGTTGAGGACCATCCCATCGGGCGATCGCGGCGGGGCCCGGCGGGAACCGGTGCGAACGGTGGCGTCGGTCAGCGTCGTTCCCGAGTGCCGATCGCTCTCGGTCGAGTAGCCCGCCGCCCCGCTGCTCGCTGCGTCCTGCGCCGTCGGCGTCGGCGTCGGCCAAAAGCTCTCTTTCGCCGCCCCTGTCAACGTCGGATTGCCGCGCGCGAAGGTCCCGCTCGCCCGTCCGCTGTCCGCCGCGCACGGGGTCGGCCATTGAGCCGCCGCGCGGGCCTGCCCCGTCAAGAGCAACTCCCCCGCCCGATCGCCGCCTCTTGTCGCATTCCCGTCCGTTGCGCAACTCGCCGTTGGGGTCGCCCAGTGGTCCCGCACGAAGTTCGGCAGCGTCGGTCCGCCGTGGTCCGGGTGGTTCTCCGCGCCGCAGCCCTTTGCGTCCCTGGCGCTGGGCGTCGGAAAGAACTCCGGCCGCAGCGTCGCCGTCACCAGGCTCTGCCCGTTCTTCGTATCGCGCCGGCGCTCCGGACCGTGGCTCGCATCCGATGTCGTCGGCGTCGGCCAGTTGCGGGCGATCGTGTACAGGCTCGGCGTCCCCGCGCTCGGCCGCTCGTGCTCCCCGCCCACCCCGTTGATCCCGTTCTGCGAGCTGCCGTACTCGCTCGCGGTCGGAGTAGGCCAGCAGGAAGAGTCGGTCTCGACGGTGGGGCGCGCCGACATCTGACGCGAGAAAAGTCTCCCACTCCGCATCGAACCCGAGCGCGGCAAGGTCTCCGAGAACGCGGTCGAGTCCTCGACCAAGGAGCGCTGCGACGTTTTCCACGAAGACGATGTCGGGTCGAAGAACGCGAACGATGCGCGCGTACTCGGCCCAGAGGCCGGACTTGGGACCGTCGATCCCGGCTCCGGCCCCAGCGAGCGAGATGTCCTGGCAGGGGAAGCCGCCGCAAACGATCGTCGGCCGCTCCGCTCGCTCATCGATCTCTCGCACGTCGGCGTAGCGCCGCGCCGCCGGATAGGCCCGCTCCAGCACCGCGCGCGCGTGCGGATCGATCTGCCTGCCACACGACGCGCGCGCCGGGGACCGCCATCTCGACGCCCCTGCCGAGCCCCTCGATCCCGGAGAAGAGCGACCCGATCGTTACGTCCATGCGTGGGACCGGCGGGATTCGAACCCGCAGTAAAAAGAGGTCGGAGGTGGCCATCTCCCCCGCCTGAGCGTCTGACCAGTTCCGCCACGGTCCCGGCGTCAGATACTACGCGCCTCGCCCCGCCAGGAAGTCGTCGATCGCCGCCCGTACCGCCCGGTCGATCTCCACCGCGGCCGCCTCGAGGATGTGATGGGCCGGCACGCCGCGCTTGCCGATGGCCCTAGCGATCACGAAGGCGATCCCCCTGGCCTCCCGGTCAGAGAGAGCGCGCGAAACCTTCCGCTTCCCCGCCTGGTTGGGCCCGTACTGGCGGCCGATCCCCTTGCGCTTGACCCATTCGATGATGGGGCCGATGGGGGGCGGGCGCTGCCCGGGGCGCCTCCCCTCCTCGATGATCGCCGCGTAGGGGGCGAAGTTGTAGGCCGTGGCGCCGAGGGGGATGTCGTCGAAGCGAAAGGAGCGGCGATAGGTGCCGCGGTCCACCGGCGCTCGAGCGAGGGCGGAGATCTCCTCCTGCACCGCGCGCGGCCCGTGCAGCTTCACCGTCTCCCGGATGACCTTGACCGCCCCCTCCACCAGCTTGGCGTCCTTCTTCAGCTGGTCGTGGTAGCCCTCGTAGGTGAACTTCACGAGGTCGCCATCCCGAGCGGCAGCTCCTGGATCAACCGGTTCGCCGCCGCCTCGCATTGGTCCTCGCGCAGGTCTATCCCGATGGCCCGCAGGCCCAGCGATTTCGCCACTACCAGCCCCGTGCCACTCCCCATGAACGGCTCCAGCACCACCGACCCGGGAGCCGCCGAGTACCGGATCAGCGGCTCGATAACGCCGATCGGCTTCTGGGTCGGATTGACGGCGCGTCCGTGCTCGGATCGGACGTGGAAGACGCTACGCATGAGGCGCGGCCCTCCGTCCTCGGACGTGTACGCCGACTCGCCGATCTCGCCGGTGTGCGGCGGCCGATGCTTGCGGCGGACCTGCCGCTCGGTGGCATCGTTCGTGACCTGGGGATCTTTGAAGACCCCCCCCCATGCGCCGGCGTACCACTGCACGGCGAATTCGTGAACGCGCTTGAACCGGTCAGCCGCGAACCCGCTCCCGTTGTGCTTCTCCCAGACGATGTCCTGGGCGAGCGTCCAGCACTTGTCGATCTCGGCACCGCGCTCCAGAAACATCCGGAACGATCCCCAGCACCACATGGACAGCGCGATCTGTGGGAACGCGGCGGCAAGAGCCCCGGGCCACCCTTCGGGCCACCGGTCCCACTCCAACGACGTCTCACCGTAGGGCGGGTCGGCGATGATGCAGCGGACGTTCTCGGTCGTGAGGGACGCCGCCATCTCGCGGCAGTCACCGTGGAAGATCCGGATCCCGCCCTGCTCGAAGTACGGCTTCACGCGGACGCGCTCCGGGCAATCGAGAGCAAGAGGTCACGAAATGCAGTCGGCGTCGCCTTGGCCTCGCGCTTCGAGAGCTGGCCGATCCCCATGGCGGCGAGCTCGGCCCGGGGGCGGTCAGCGCTGATCCACACCTCCGGCGCGGCGCCTGGACCCCACTTCAGAGACGAAGGTTCGATCCCGAAGGCGTAGAGCCAGGTTCTCTTTCGCGCGCGGTGGCCGTAGTGGCGCTGCTCAACCTTCGCCACGAAGCCCCCGTCGATGCAGCGCTGCCACCCGCGTGAGAGCGGCGCCGGCAGACAGAATGCGGGCCACGCGAGCGTGTGGGCCGGATGTTCCAATACCCCCCCCCATCGACGTACTGCAGCGAGAGCGGCCTCGAAGCAACCGCCGTCGTCACCGATCTTGTGCCCATAACGCGCTTGATTGACCGGAGCCATCTGGCACCAGCGGTCACACGGCGGATGCGCTACCACAGGGAATGGGCCCTTATACGTTCGCGCGTCCCTCGGCTCGTCCCAGGGCTCAACGTCCGGGAGGCCGAAGTAGATCCCTCCGGTCTCGACGAATAGAGCAGCGACGGTCATGCCCGTCCGATACTACGCGCCCTACTCGGCGCGGGCGTCGTCGACGTCCCCGGTCCGCCCGGCGTCGTAGCCCTGCTTGGTCAGCACCACCGTCCATTGCAGGCCCCCGCGGGTGAGCATGGGGGTGGCGGTGGGCGGGCTGAAGCGCCGCGGCGGGGGGATCGGCGAGCTCGGGCGGTTCTCCTGGACCTCGTACCAGAACGCCATCGAGCGCCGGTCGGTGCGCGGCGTCCCAGGATCGACCAGGTCGGGCGTCTTCCCCGTCAGATCGTCCTCGGTGTACCGGGCCGAGATCTGGTCGACGATGATGTCCCCCTCCTCGGTGGTCCCCATCGGGTTGGCGATCCGCCGCACGGCGTTGAGGTCCCGCACGCGGGGGATGGGGAGGATCTCCACCCGCGAGCTGATGACCAGCTTCCCCGCCCCGCGCCCCCGGCGCCCGCCGGCGCCCGTCCAGTACCCCTGCACGAGGAACACCCGGTAGATGGACACCCCGAGCATGGCCTTGATGTTCCGGCAGGTGTCCACGACGTTGACCAACCGACCGGCCAGCGTCCCCGGCTCCTGCTGGGGGAAGGGCGAGCGATAGGCGCCAGCGGCCTCTGGGATGTCGCTGGCGGGGTCCCCTGAGCCGGTGCGGTCGTTTGGCATCGCAGGCCCAGCCTACCGCCGAACGCCCCTACAGCGCGAGGAGGCGCGGCCTTGGCGCTACGCCGGGACGCCGGGCGAGGCGTCGTACCGCACAAGAAGCCAGGCCGCAAAATCGTCCGTGGTGGCTGGCGCCATCGTCCCGCTGGTCGATACGATCTGCATGCCCAGCGCGTCGCCCTTGTTGAAGGCGGTCTCGGCCAGGTCGACCACGGCCCGCTGCGGATTGCCGCTGGCGGCCGAGGCGATGGCCGTCGAGGTCGCGGCCACGGCCACGTTGGCGTCGACCCCCTTCGGAGCGATGGTCGGCTGCACGACGATCGTCGAGGCGCCGCCCGCCGTGAGTAGCGCGTTGACGCCGTACTGGATGCCGAGAATCTTCCCCGAGCTGTGAGCCAGCAGGGAGACCGGAGCATCGGCATCGACGCCACCCAGGGTCATCGCCACCGCCGACATGCTGACGGTCAGGTTGGCCTTCCGGAACGGGCCGATGGCGGCGACGCGCGCGTTGGCGCTCTCGTTCGCCGGGGCGTTGAACGGCTGGTCCCGGTGGGCGCCGCTGTCGAGCTCCTCGATCTGCCGGTTCTTGGTGCTGCGGACGGGTGCGATCGCCATGTCGGTGTCTCCTGTTGGAACTGAGCGTCGCCCACCTCGGGCGCCATCGCAAGAGCCCCTACACGCTGCGGAGCACCCGGCGAAACATCGGCTGCTTGCCGGTCTCGGCGCCCATGCTGTTCGAGTAGGGGTTCTGGGTGACCCCTAGGCTGTCGGCGAGCTTCCTCGACCAGAAGTCGTACTCGCGGCGAAGCGCGTCGGTGATCTCGAGGTTCGGTTTGATCTGGTCCACCTGCTCCGCGTAGAGGAAGTCCGTCGCCCCGAAGATCTTGATGTAGAGCGAGTCGAGCTTCGAGAGCAGGTCCCGCACGATCCCCGCCCGCGACTGGGGAACGTGCTGCAGGGCGTTCACCGCCACGAACATATTCTCGGTCAGCGCCAGCGTGCCGAACGCCAGGAAGGATCCGACGTTCACCAAGGAATACCCGAGGTGCAGGAGGAACCGCCCCTGCTCCTCCTGGCTGAAGACTGCGGTGTTTTCGTCGGCCACAGACCGATGGTGCTACGCTTTCCGGGTGTGCACCAGACAGCCAGATCCCGCCCCCGGCGCGCTCGGCTAGCTACCAGGCGCGTCGGTCGGCGGGGGAGGCATCAGCGGTCCGCTCCGCCACGGCGGCAGCCGCCACGCTCGACTCGCGATCTCGACCGCTGGCGCGCGGCTCGGCCGCCAGCCCATGACCGTCTCGACGTCGGCCGCGATCGCCTCCTGGTGCTCCCGCGCGCGCTCGGCGCGCAGCCAGCGGCGGAGCGGAGAGTAGGTCTTCGGCCGCCGCAGCGATCCGAAGCTGTCGAACCGCCCGCCGGGCCCGAAGGCCGCCTCCAGTTCGGTGGGCGTCGTTGTCTTCGGGACCTCGAAGAGATCCGCAACGCGCGTGCCCAGATCACCCGGGTCGAAGATCAGGCCGGCGTAGCCCGCGCGCGCCAGCGGAGAGTTCGGCGCCGCCGGGAAGAGGACGGGCTCTCGGCTTTCCCGGCGGAGCCGCTCGACGGCCACGCGGATGTCGCGCTCGAGGAACGGCTCGGGACGGACGACCCCGCCGGTCGCGTAGATCGTCTCGTCTCCGTCCTGCTCGATCACAGGTCGTAGATGCTGACGCGCGCCAGCCCCTCGTAGGTGGGGAGCACCGTGTTCAGGCGCTGGAACGGGTCATCAAAGACCAGCGTGTCGGCGTGGTGGCCGCGGAGCGTCCCGATGTAGCGCACCGTCGGCGCCTCATACGGCAGCAGCCGTCGCTCGAACGCCGTCCCCGCCACCAGCGCCGCGCACGCCCCGAAGAACTGTCGTCGGTCCATCGCCCCAGATACTACGCGCGCCAGCGGCGCGGCGGGAGCCTACGGCAGCTTCGCCTCGGCACCGCGCGGCCCACGCTCGCGGACCTCCCCGTGCTTGTTCCCCCTCACCGAGAGCCCCTCCTTCACCTCGGTCTCCACCTCGGCCTTCAGCACCGCGTTCGCTGCGGGCGTGAGCGGGTTGAGCATGATCTTGGGGAGGACCTCGGTCTCCTCCCCCAGCGGCCGCAGGTCGCCGCCCAGCCGCCGGCAGAGGACCTCGTCCTTTGAGTGGGGGGAGATGGAGACGATCCCATGCTGGCCGCGCACGGTCGCCACCGGCGCGCCCCCGAACGGCGCCGGGAGGTTCACGCTGCGGTCCCGTCCGGAACGGTCGCCTCGGCGCCCCGGCCCTTCTTGGCCAGCGGGGGCGGCAGCTGGAGCTCCGCCTCGGGGACGTCGATCCCCATCTCGCGCAGCTCCTCGGCGCGCGCGACCGCCGCCTTCTGCTGGTCGATCCACCACCCCGGCGGGTCGATCGGCTCGAGCTTGCAGCCCCGGTTCTTGAGCGCCCGGATGTCGTACTCGGCCGAGCTGATCTCGTCCCCGAGGTTCAGGAAGAAGTCCCCCTGGGGCCGGTTGAAGGGGCCGATCTTGTTGGGCGCCTGGTGGTTCTTCGGGCCGTCGTTGACCCGGAAGAACTCGACCGCCGTCTCCTTCCCGCCGGACTTCTTCAGCACCGGCTGCGGCGAGCGGGCGACGTTGGCTTCGGGCATCAGCGAGGCGGGGCGGGTCTTCATGGCTGGTCGGTCCTCCAGCCCCAGAGCCTACCCCCGACCGCCGGCGGCGCGGGCACAAAAAGAAACGGCCACACGAGGTGGCCGTCTCAAACCGTCTGGCGATGCGTGGTTTAAATGGTCAGCGAACCAACGAATCAGTTGTGACCCAAGCATTTGGTGCACGAAGCACCCGCGTGCCCGACGCGATGGACCGCGCTCTTTCCTGACGGCTCGGCTGGCTCAGCGCTTGTGGGCCGAAGCCCAGGCGCATGTTGCCCACCGATACAGACGTCGCCGAAGCGGCGTCACAATGACCGGACGAGCCGGCCAAGACTTTGATGGCAACGACCATCTGGAAGACGAGGATGGAGCGGGGGAGGGCGGTGGTCAAGCGTTGGGACGCCACTCGACATCCGAGCCTCGCAGCACGAACCGTCCGCGCTGGCCTCGGTATCGCTCCCGCCAGAGCCGCAGTCGCGTCCCCTGGTCGCGCGAGCAGCGCGTGCACCTCGGGCTCCTGTCGCGACCGCAGCGGGCTGCGTAGATGGTCAGGCGGCAGTCCCGCGGGAAGGCGGTGTTCACTCGAAGCACCGTCTCCTTCGAGGCGTCCGGGTGCTGGCCATACCAGCTCACCCCCGCACCTTCACGATCCGCTCAGGGTGGATCTGCGACGTCCAGATCGCTCGGATGGCCGCCTCATTCTCAAGGATCTTGTTCTCCAGCGCGTCCCGGTCGTCGTCGCGCGCCTCGTCGACCACCCGCCAGACAAAGCCGTCGACCACGTCCTGGTCGGTGAAGAGCGCGTCCCGCCCCATGTGGGCGGCGGGCGCTGGGGTCAGCTTCCAGCCCTCCACGCGAATCCTCTCTCCGTCCGGCGGCTCCCGGGCCATCCCCTGGTACCTCTCCAAGAGCGTGCCCCGGTGGAACCCGTGGCCGGCGTGGTCGCACTCGCCGTAGACGATGTCCATCAGCCGCAGGTCCCCCGGGCGCTCCACCCGCTCGCAGAGCTCGCCGTTGATCGTCCGCCGCTCGGGCATGGCCTACTCCAGCGCCCCCGCCAGCCTCACCTCGGCCAACGGCCAGACGACCCGGCTCCCGTCATGCGGCCATTCCGGTCTCACCGTCAGCGCCCCGCCGTTCACCTCTACCACCGTGGCGAAGAGGTCGGACCGGCGGCGGAAGACCCGGTCCCCCTTCTTGATCTCATAGTGCTCCTCCATCTCTCGGCCGGGGTGCTTCTCGCCATAGTGGATGGCCAGGCACCGGCGGCACATGGTCGGCGTCTCGGCCTTCTGTTCGAAGCAGGCGCGGCAGGCGACGCGGTCCTTCACGCGCTCCAGCATCGCCCCGCACGCCCGGCAGCTATCGGTGATCAACATCGTCAGTCTCCCTTCGGTGCGCCCGGCACTGCCGCCGCCAGCTTCCCCCGCAGCTCGTCGAGCAGCCGCAGGAAGTCCTCCCGCGGCGCCGTCGAGCAGTAGGCCATCGACCCCTCCGCCCCGTACTCGAACGCCACCAGCGTGAAGCCGATGAGATCGGCCACGTCTTCCTCGGCGAGTGCGGTGCGGATCATCTCGCCCAGCGCCACCGTGACGCCCTCCAGCAGCTTTCGGTCGACGGTCCTCGCCGCCTTCTCTCCGTGGCTGGCGGCGAACTGGTCTCTCGGCGTGGCCATGCCCCCAGATACTACGCGGGTCCCAACGAAAAACGGGCGCCCCGAAGGACGCCCGTTCGCCGGTCAGCTGCTCGACCCCGCTGCTACGCGGAGTGAACGACCACGACCGCGCGCTTGAACGTGCTGGTCGTGGGCGGCGAGAGCTCGTCGGTCGGCACCGGCCAGTCGCCGCAAGCCTGCCAGGTGGTGCTGGTGTTCTCCTGGAGCTTGTCGATGGGGGCCCGCATGATGAGCCGGATCTCCTCGGTGATGACCTGGACGCCGTTGTTGGTCACGGCGAAGTCCCCGACCTTCCCCATGATGCCGGCCTGGGAGATGAACTGGCTCTGGTCGAGGTACTTCTCCTCGATCCAGCCCTGGCCGGTGCAGATGGGCCGGCGCAGCTGGATGCTCGCGCCGTTGACCGTCTCGAACCCGTGGGTGTTCCCGTCGATGGGGTCGGGGTCGCAGGTCTGAACCGTCGGCGCCTCGTTGTTCCGGTAGAACACCGACTGCCCGAACACGCCGAGGCAGAAGCGCTTGTAGTGCACGTAGTCGGGGAGCGACTGGTTCAGGCGCTGCCACTCGTTGTCCCCGAAGACCTGGAGCTCCGACTGGCTGTCGAGGTGCCAGTGGTAGAAGCCGTCCTCGTGCGCGGGGACGTTGTTGTAGCGGAGGATCCCGATCGCCGTGCGGACGTCGCGCACCGCGAAGGTGTCAGAGCTGTCGATGGCGTCGACCGAGGTGCCGCCGCCCGAGTAGACGATCTGGCTCGCCTTCTGGGTGATGACCGCCGAGCGGGCCGGCGCGTTGACGGCCAGGGCCGGCGTGATGGTCAGCGTCCCGCCGTGGATCGGGTCGCCGGCGGTGTCCGGCGCGGCGGCCGTCACCTGGCCGCTGTAGCTGATGCCGGGGATCGTGATGTTGATCGGGTTCGTGCTCGAGACCGGCTGCTGGCTCCCGCCGAACAGGTTGGTCGTGAACCCGGTCAGGTTGACGACGTGGATCGTGGTGGCGGAGCTGGAGGCCAGCACGTCGGTCACCGTGTTGCCGGCGACGTAGGCGTTGTAGCCCTTGTCGCGGACCACGCGGTTCATCGACTGGCCCGCCTGGAGTCCGAGCTGGTGGATGTTCCGCATGAAGGCCGAGGCCAGCTGCAGGTAGCTGGTCGGCATGTTGGTGTCGATCGAGTCGTTCCACTTCTGCGCGGTGGCCGACCACTGCTCGACGCCGTAGGTCTTTCCCGCCGGGTCCACGCCGGCGACGGCGGGCCGCGTGCGGGGCTTGATCAGGCCGGGGCGGGTGAACGTCGAGGTGCCGCCCAGGTGGGTCGGCCAGAGCTCGCGCATCGCCTCCATGCGGAAGAGCAGGTTCGGAAACAGCGCGTCCCGGAACACGCGCTGCAGCGTGTTCGACTGGATCGTCGCAGCGATCGACGGGTTGAAGATTACCGGGATGCTGCCGTCGGGGAAGTTTGCCATTGGCGCTGGTTCTCCGTGTTGTTCTGGTTTTCGGTTACCTCCCTCTTGGTCTTCGCTGGATCCTGGGTTCGATCGAAACTGTCGCCGAGCCCCCGTGGACCGTCAAGTAGGGGGGCTCGGCGAAGGGGCGCGCGAGCTAGCCGGTGATGCCCATCGAGCGCTTGTGCTTGCGCCACTCCTGCTCGTTCATCTTGCTCGCGTCGAACACCGTCGGCGGCGTCCCGGTCGGCGCGGCGGGCGGCTGCTCTCCGCCCGGTTGGTGGCTCGCGGGCGGCGCCGTCGAGAGCGAGAGGTCCACCGGCGGCGCCGGCGTGCCAGCCGCTGGCATGTGCGTCTTGCGGATGTAGGCGAAGACGGCCGCGTCGTCCATCTCGGGCTCGCGGTCGAACGCCTTCTTCACCTCGGCGGGGACCTTGGACGGGTCGGTCGCGTAGGCGCTGAAGAGGCTCTCGTACTCGGAGAGCGCGAAGTTCGCGTACTGCTTCGCGATGCCCGCGCCGACGGCGGCGGTCTCGAGCTGCTGGCGGGTGATGGCCGCCTCGTACTGGCTCTTCCGGCGGGCGAGCTTGCCCTTCAGCTTCTTGATCCTCGCGTCCTTCTCGGCGATCTCCGCTGCGGCGGCGGCCGCTGCTGCGGCCGGCGCAGCGCCAGCGGCGGGAGGAGCTCCACCGGCGGCGGGCGGTGGGCTGGCGGCCGCGAGCTTGGCGATCGCCTCCTCGAGCGTGCAGCCCAGCTTCCGCTGGATCACCCGCGCGGCCTCCTGGTCGACCCGCTTCCGGAACCCCGGCTGCTGGTCGAACGGCGCCGGCTTCTGGGGCTTGCGGTTGCCGTTGCCCTGCGGTCGCTGCGGCGCGCGCGGCGCCGGTGGTGCGGCGGCTGCGGCCGGGGGCGGGGGTGCAGCGGGCGGCGGCGGCGGCGGGGTGCCTGCGGCCGGTGGGGTTCCTGGTGCCGGCGCTCCTGCGCCCGGATCCTGATCTGCCATGTGCGTTCTCCGTACCCGCCGCGTCTCGGCCCGGTGGCGCCGTCCCCCACTGCCCGAAGGAGAACGCCCGCGCGCGCTGGGCCTAGGGGGAGGGGACGCGCGCGCGGGCGGGTAGACTACGGCGTGTTGCGGACGCCGGGCGAGCGCTGCATGTAGCCGACGGTCGTGTCGGCGTCCTTCAGGTAGAGGAAGGACACGGCGGTCACCGCGTCGGCGGTGTTGAAGAGGACGTTCTTCCCGCCGTCCCAGACGCAGACGCCGGCGGGCGGGACGATCGCGGCAGGGCCGCTGATCGGACCGATGAGGATCTCCTTCTCGTGCACGGTCCCGGTCTCGGCCGTCGCCAGCGCGCGCAGCAGACCCGACGTGCTGGGCTGGTTGGCGAGGACGGCGATCTGGGTCGTGCTGTTCGGCACGACGCCGGTCTCCGTGAAGGTCAGCGCCTTGATGAGGGCGTTCAGGAGCGAGCCGAAGGGCGACTCCCGCAGCAGGTCAGCCAGGCTGTTGGGAGGGACGGTATCGAGGATTGCGCGGATCGTGCTCATCTCGGTCTCCTTTGGGCGGCGTGAACGGACCGATTGAAACAGCGCCCGTCCGGACCGTCAAGAAGGCGGGCGGCTACGAGACGTCGCCCGCGAGCAGATACGCCACGTCGCACGCCTGGGAACTGGTGTCGATTGTGATGCTCAGGATCTCGTCCCCCGGGTTCCGCACCCGGTGCACGTAGAGGTCGGAGACCGGGAAGGTGGCCGGCCCCTTCGCGGTCGTCGTGATCGTCACGTTGATGGTCACGCCGGCGAGCAGTCGGATCGCCACCACCCGCGCCTTGGTCATCGTCCCGAACGGCAGCGCGAACGGGGAGCCCGAGGACGAGACGATCTCGCTCTCGACGCGGTTGACCAGGCAGGCGTAGCAGTCGCAGAAGTTGAGCTGCAGCAGGTCGACCAGCGACGCCGAGAAGTACCCGGTGTTTGCCGGCGTTCCCGTGAGGACGCCGGTCAGCTGGACTTGGTTGCTCTGCACGGCGGCGCGATCAGCCGGCGCCGGTGCCGCCGTCGGTCATGTTGCCGAAGGGGGTCGGCGTCTCGCGCAGGGGGTTCTGGTCCTCGCCCCAGCGCTCCTCGAGCGGGGCGGCGGGGAAGTCGGGCGTGCGCTGGCGCTCGTCGTCGAGGGCCTCGTTCGGGTCGCTTCCGGGAACTGGGGTGGGCAAGGTCGCCATGTCGATCTCCTGGGTCGGTGGGTGGTCTTACTTCGCGGTGGCGTCGCCGACCTTGAAGGGCACGGCCTCGGTGAGCTTCTCCTTGACCTGGGCCTCGGAGAGGTTCGCCAGCTTCGGGTCCTCGCCGCGCGCGCGCTTGTCGTCGTACTCCTCGTTCGGGTCTTCCCCGCCGTTGCTCGTCTCGGCCATGACCTAGGGCTCCTTCAGGTTGGTGACCTCGGCCGCCCCGTCGGTCGGGTTCGGTGGGGTCACGCGGTAGTCGCGCTGCTGCGGGAGCGCGTTCTGCGGGAGGTCTTCCGCCTCGGAGTCGAGCTTCGAGCGGTCGATCCCGATCTTCAGCGCCTGTTCTCTCGGGCTCGGCATGGTCTCACCTGCTCCCGTCGTGGCTGTTGCCGCCGGTGATCCGGTAGGGCATGTCGTCCCGTACCGGGTTGTCGGCGGGCTCGTCGGGGAGGTTCCCCGGCGCGTTGCGCTGGCTCTCGAGGACCCGCGACTTGCGCCCCAAGGCCGGCTCGTTCTCGTCGGCGAGCGGCATCGGGTGCGGGTCGGGCGTGATGAGGACGTCGGCCATGGACCTACTCGCCGTCGTCCTCGTCCTCGTCGTCGTCGCCCTCTTCGTCCTTCTCGTCTTCCTCGTCCTCGTGGTCTTCCTCGTGGTCCTCGATGAGCTCCTTGGCCT
>Ga0134126_10002546_pt1 | contig 22998 bp, 18 predicted proteins | sample KB31752_FD_96881 | JGI IMG/M metagenome (GOLD analysis project Ga0134126, IMG submission 96881) | Terrestrial soil microbial communities with excess Nitrogen fertilizer from Kellogg Biological Station, Michigan, USA - KB3-175-2 | ecosystem: Environmental > Terrestrial > Soil > Unclassified ... | reverse complement strand
TTACATCGGCTGGTACCCGATCGGGAGGAACACATCATGACCCGTTTTGGCCAAAGGCATTTTGACGAAGGTGTTGCGAAGGGTTTGTCGGAAGGGCTTCAAAAGGGTCGTACGGAGGGCCGCGTAGAAGGCGAAGCCAGTGCGCTTGCTTGTCTGCTGGAGAAGCGCTTCGGAAAAGTATCGAACCGCATTCGCGAACGCATTTCGTCCGCGGACCTGGCATCCCTGCAGGCCTGGTTCGAGCGCGCAATCGACGCACCGGATCTGAAATCGGTTTTTAGGACCGCGTAATGGCGGTCCTATCTCTCGAGCAACTCGCGCTGCCAGGCATAGCCTCAAAAGACGCTCAGGCGCAGACCTCTCCCAATCGGGCGCCAAGAGGGATCATTGCCCGATAGCCGCAACCGGCTCCGCCCCATTGGCTCGCGACTGCTCGAGCGCCCCATCGAGCATTTTCACCAACGTATCCCGGTCGTACGCGTAAGGCTGGTTGCTGTTGATTTCCACCAGATGCTCGATCTCAGACTGAATCGCCACCGATGCCTGCTGAGCATCGGGCGCAACGAGATAGCGGCGCTGCGGGTTCGAGTCGAACAGCGCCTTATTCACAGTGGCGGCCACCTCTGCCGGGTCTTTGGCATGGGAGATGAACTCGGCGGCTCGCTTGCCCGTCCCGGAGCGCTCGACCTCATGGATGGCGATGTCAGTTTTGAAGGTACCGGGCTCTACCACGCTCACATGCACGCCAAGCGGTGCCATCTCTTCTTCGAGCGAATCTGTAAGAGCTTCGACGGCATGCTTGCTCATTGAATAGGCACCTAACCTCGCCGGCGCATCGAGGCCATTGATGGAACTGATGTTCACAATGCGCCCCTTGGAGGCAAGGATGAGCGGCGCAAAGGCCCTGGTCATCTGCCAAGGTCCGTACACATTGACGGACATCACCGCGTCGAACTCCGACATCTTCGTCTCGAGCACCGTAGCGGTCGTCGCTATCCCGGCATTGTTCACCAGCCCATAAAGACCGCGGCCACCTTGGGTCACTGTCGTCACCGCCGCATTGATTTCCTGTGGCTTCGTTACATCCAACCGCACCGGTTGCACATTCTTGATGGCCCGAAGATTGCGCAGATCCTCATCCTTGCGAGCCCCCGCGTAGACAAAGTAGCCCTCAGCCGCAAGTTGCTCGGTGATCTTGCGGCCAATCCCGCTACCCGCGCCCGTGACGAGCACAGCCTTAGTCGCCGCCGCGTCTGGCGCGGGTGCCGGCTCAGGACCTCGGGCGCATCCTCCCAAAACAACGGCGCACACAGAGGCCGATGCAAGTTGGGTAAGCGCAAGTTTCGATTGATTTCCTAGCGGTTCCATATCTCACGTGGTTGCATGTGATCTCAAAAAAGCATCTCGCAAGCTGGGCGGTGACCTGGAGCCCCGGCCGCGCATGATCGATTCCCGCAATCCACGTTCCCAAAACTCACCAGCGTCGCGAACGAGCGACGACCGCCATGGCGTCGATGCAGCCCGCGCCCCGCCGCGACCGCGCTGTGCCTGCGCTGGTCTGACTCTTCCACTGCCACCATCCTGCTCCACGGTGGCTTTCTATTTCCGCCGCTTGCGTATGGGGACCACATTGTCAGGTGGAGGTGATCCATACCAAACAACACTAGTCTGGAAGGCATAACCACGACACCGACGGCATTGCAGTCGTTTGCCTTTGTCCTCGGCCTCCTTGACTCGTTCCGGTGCTACACGACCCTCGTGACCGCAGCGCAAGCATCGGATATGGAGGACTTGATGTCCCGCGCCGCGGCGAGGTTCTGGTGGTTCAGGTGGCATGCCGGAATCGTAGGACCACGAACCATGCCGCGTCCAACCAGTGCCTGGCGCTCTTGGCTACTGTATGTCTCGGCGAAGTTCGCCCTGGAGCCCGCGCGTCATGCAGGCCTCATCGGCATCCAACGAGCAACACGCGCGCGCCGCTTACGGAATCGTCGCCCGAAACTCCGGCGCCCGCCGAGCATGCGTCGCTTGCTCGAACGCATACGCGTAACTGATGAGCTTCCCCTCGCTCCACGCGGTCCCAACGAACGACAACCCCACCGGCAACCCCTCAACCAACCCCATCGGCACCGTCACGTGCGGATACCCGGCGACAGCTGAAGGCGACGACACACCACCGAGAAAGTGATCCCCGTTGATCAAGTCGGTGGTCCATGCCGGCCCCTGGGTCGGCGCGACCAACGCATCCAGATGGTCCTTCGCCAGCGCAGCGTCGATACCCTCAGGCCCTGCCAGTTTCTTCGCCCGCACATGCGCTTCCACGTAGGCAAGATCGGACAGCGACCCCCTCGCATTGGACCGCAGGAACAACTCCTGCGCGAAATAGGGCATTTCGGTGGCGGCGTGCTGCTGGTTATAGGTAATCAACTCAGCCAGCGTGCGCGGCCCCTCACCCTGACGGGTTGCCAGGTAACGATTGAGACCGTCCTTCATCTCGTATTCCAAAACGACCTGCTCATCCGCGTCGAGCTTGTCCGCTGTCGGAATGTCGGCCGGATCGACTAACACCGCGCCCCGTGCGCGCAGCGCGGCCAGGGCCTGTTCGAACACCGCATCCACCTTCTCATGGAACCCTGCATTGTGCCGCAGCACTCCGATGCGCACGCCTTTCAGACTGTTGGCATCGAGAAAGTGCGTGTAATCGACCGGCGCCCGATCTTTGAGAGGCAACGTTGCCGGATCCTCCGGATCGTAGCCAGCGATGACGGTGAGCACGAGCGCCGCATCGGTGACCGTTCGGGCCATAGGACCGGCCGTGTCCTGGCTGGCGGAGATCGGGATGATGCCCCTGCGGGACACCAGGCCCACAGTCGGCTTGATACCCACCAGCCCGTTGATGCTCGATGGACAGACAATGGACCCGTCGGTCTCCGTGCCGATGGCCACGACCGCAAGTCCAGCGGCAACGGCCGCTCCGGAGCCGGAGCTCGAGCCACAAGGATTGCGATTCAGCGCGTAGGGATTCCTGGTTTGACCGCCGCGGCCGCTCCAGCCAGATGACGAGCGGGTAGAGCGGAAGTTTGCCCATTCGCTGAGGTTGGTTTTGCCCAGGAAGAGGGCGCCCGCGGCACGCAAGCGGCCAGCGATGAAGGCATCTCGAACGGCCGGCTTGAAGCCGGTCATTGCGAGCGACCCCGCGGTGGTCGCCATCCGGTCGCCCGTATCAATGTTGTCTTTCAAAAGCATCGGTACGCCGAACAGCGGCGGATGCGGTGCATGCTGAGAGTCGAGGGCCGCAGCCACCTTCATTGCGTCCGGATTGACTTCAATCACCGAGTGAAGCGCCGGTCCCGCCGCATCGATCGCAGCAATGCGCCCGAGGTACTGGCGTGCCAGCTCCCGCACGGGAGTGGTACTGCGACCGGAGGCGATTTGCTCGTGTACCTGAGCGATGGTTTGCTCGTGAACGACGGGTGTCGTCACGGGCCGCGATGCCGTGTTAGTCGGCGAGGTCGCGCTAGCTGCGCATGCGAAACCTGACAGTTGGCTCGCCAACAGCGCCGCAAGCGCATTGACGCACGCGAGGCTGCCGCCCCGGCCAACCAGCCGCTCACTCGTTTTCAGCTCTCGGACGCCAGGCCTGCACGAGTTGTTGTTGCCGGCGCGGCGGAACAGGATCGTAATGACTGAGCTCCATAGCGTATGCGCCCTCACCCCCTGTGAGAGCCTTCAAGCGGAGCTGATATTCCGAGATTTCCGCGAGCGGCACAAGCGCCTGTACAGTGGCGCGCTGTCCTGGGAGCGTGTTGTTCCCGTTGATCCGTGCACGCCGGGTCGCCAGGTCCCCGGTGATGTCCCCTATAGCGCGCGCCGGCGCCGTAATCTCCATGCGCATGACCGGCTCGAGCACAATGGGGTTGGCCTTTTGCACCGCTTCGAGAAAAGCCTTACGTCCCGCCGAGGTGAACGCAACCTCCTTCGAATCGACCGGGTGATGTTTCCCATCGTAGACCGTAACCCGCAAATCCTGCATCGGAAACCCCGCCACGGCGCCCTCCGTCAACACCTGACGCACCCCTTTCTCCACTGCAGGGATGAACTGCCCCGGAATCGCACCCCCGACCACCTCGTCGACGAACTCAAACCCGGCGCCGCGCTGAAGCGCCTCCACCCGCAGGAACACCTCCCCAAACTGGCCCGCGCCGCCGGTTTGTTTCTTATGCCGGCAGTGACCTTCGGCCGGCCGGGTGATGGTCTCCCGGTAGGGAACGCTCGGCGGATGAGTCTTGATGTGCACCCCGTATCGCTCGGTCATCCGCTCGAGCAACACCCGCAGATGAAGCTCCCCCATGCCGTAGATGACCGTCTCATTCACCGCCGGATGATGCTCGATCCGAACGCAGGGATCCTCGGCCATGAGCTTATGAAGCGCGTCCGCGAGTCGCTGCTCATCGCCGCGCCGTTCCGGCTCAATGGCAATGCCGAGCATGGGCGGCGGGAACGTCACCGGCTTCAAATGGTAGTGATCCTCATCATGCGAATCGTGCAGAACCGCATCCAGATGCAGCTCCTCCAACTTCGCCAGCGCGCAGATATCCCCGGGAATGGCCTGCGGCATCTCGCTTGAATCTTTCCCCATCAGCTTCAAAAGGTGCGCGACCTTGATCGGCTTGCGTGCATCGCCCACGAAGAGCTGGCTCCCCTGACGAAGGGTCCCCTGGTGCACGCGCAGGATCGCGAGCTTGCCGACATAAGGGTCGATGCTCGTCTTGAACACATGCGCCACGACATGTTTGTCCGGATCGGGACTGACCTCCACCCGCCTGGCGCTGGCACCTTCACCCTTGAAGAAGGGTGGCGGATTACCCTCCACGGGACTGGGCATGAGCCGCTCAATGATCCGCAGCAACTCGGGAATGCCCGCCCCGGTTTCCGCGGAAACGAAACAGACCGGTATGAGATGGCCCTCTCGCAGGGCCTGCTCAAAAGGGTTGTGAAGTTGCTCCGCTGAGATCTCGGCTCCCTGCTCGAGATAGACGGACATCAGATCCTCATCGAGCTCCACGACCTGGTCGACAATCTGAGTGTGGGCGGCCTCGATGGAGGAGAAGTCGCACTCGCCCTGGGGCCGAAAAAAACAATCAGCCACCGACTCGCCGCCCGCGGCGGGCAGATCCAACGGCAGACATTCGGCACCGAAGCTCTCGCGCAGTTGCTCCAGGAGCTGCGCCGGCTGCGCATCGTGACTGTCAATCTTGTTGACCACGATGAGCCGGCACAACTCACGCTCGCGCGTGAATTCCATCAACCGGTGAGTGAGTGTATCCAGCCCGTCCACAGCGCTCACCACGATAGCGACCGCATCCACCGCCTCGAGCGCCGACAAAGTGCGCCCGAGGAAATCCGGATAGCCGGGCGTATCGATGAGGTTGATGTGAGTGGAGTTGAAATCGAAGCCGCAGATGGCCGGATCGAGCGAATGCTGCAGCCGCCTTTCCTGACTGTCGAAGTCCGAGACGGTACTGCCGCGTCCGAGGCTCCCTTTGCTGCGGATCGCGCCTGCCTGTAACAGCAGCGCTTCCAACAGCAGGGTCTTACCCGCCCCGGCCGAGCCCACCAGCGCGATATTGCGAATGCCCTGTGTCGTATAGCCCATGGCGAAATACTCTCGCAGGCAAGCCAATGGATTTGAAGTTTACGCCTGGGCGGCGGCACATGCATTGCTTGCCTTACTGAAATTCCGCGATCGGCAATGGATATGACGCGCCACGGGAGAGACAACATGACCCAGACAGACCCGAACGAACCGCAGCCGCAACCGCAGGAAGATCCCACACACGATGTGCCCGTATATCCCGAAAAGGACCCGCCAGCAGGTGGCGAGACGGCCCTTAACGCGGACAACGGCCGGCAGGGTGAGCACCAAGGTCACAATGACACCCCTCCCGGCGAGAGCGAGGAAGATGACGTGGACGAAGACGACCTCGATCCGCAAAAGCCTCACTCACCGCCCGATGTCGGCCGTGGGAGAGTAATATTCGATGAGACCCGGGTGCCTGGCTGAATGACCATCACACAGGCAGCCGCCTGTAACTGCGCAGGAGGTTGAGCGTGGGTGAATCTCAGGACGAAGCGCGCAAGCGCCAGAAAATCCAGCGTCAGCTCGATGAGGCCCTGGCGGACAGCTTTCCGGCCAGCGACCCGGTATCGATTGTGACCTCCAACGAGGAGGAAGACTGGGGCGTCGAGCCACGCGATCCCCCGGATCCTGGAGCATCGTCCCCGGATCCGCGGCCGTAGACTTGGGGGGCGCGCCGCGTAGCTGCGCACTCGGCATCGGCGAGCGGATGATCCAATCCGGAAGTGCCCGACGTGGAGTTCGCGTGCTCCGATACTTTGCGGCTGCGCTCGAGGCCCAGGCCGTGAATGAGCGCAACGGGCCACGACCTCGGAGTTGGTCGCTTTCCATTTGGACAATGGTCGTGCGCGCCGCCCCAAAAATTGTTTGCTAGACACAGAACAAACTCAAGCAACTTGACGAGAGACGTCAGAGCGCACGATCCCGGACCGCGCCCGCCGCTCGCCTGCCAAAGCCCATCAGTACTGACTGAGGCGCAATCCGCTCCGATGCGCCAGGACTGGCCGCCGTTAACGGCGGCCTGAGTCCATCGCCGGCGCAGGGGATACCGCCGTGCCGCTTGGGGCGGTGCGTGATGTTGTTTCGCCGGCAAGCCTGCCGGCAGCAATTGCTGAGGAGGAGACGTGAGCGCTGCAACAAGGGGCGCGCGCCGCATCCGGCGCGCGCCCGCCAAGGGCAAGGAGCGCTGTCCCGCCCCTAAGCCCCCGGGCGAGTGCGCCGTCCTCACCCTTACGGCGCTGTGAGCTCCAGCGTCGAGCCAGCCTGATTCACAGTCGTGAGCACGATGGGCCGTCGCCAGACGCGTTGCACATAGTCCAATACTTTACGACTGCGCTCGAGATCCAGCCCGCGCCCGTCCACCGAGTTGTCGTGCACGAGCTCCAGCGTGCCGTCGTTGCGGACGTGGCTGGCCGACACCGACGGCGCGCCGAAGTTGTATTTCGGGCCGAGCACCACCTCGTGCAGAGCGTCGAGGTCGGTCTCGAGCACCTTCACCTGGCCGTCGTTGCGCGCGCTGTAGCGGAAAAGCCCGAGCTCGTCTGCGATCTCGCGCGTGAGATGGTTGCGGATGAAGCCGAAATCATCGTCCTGTTGCATGATCGCGCGGGCCGCATCCAGCCCCTCGTTCTCGACGATCTTTTCCCACATCGAGAAGCCCAGATGGTAAGGATTGATGTTGAGAGCGACCTGTTGGTCGGCGGCTACCGGGCGCACCACGTCCGAGTGGCACTTGATCGCGTCCACGTACGCCTGTTGTGGGACGAAGCTCGCCTCGCGCAGCAAGCGGGCGTGCCAATAGGACGCCCAGCCTTCATTCATGATCTGAGTGGCGAATACCGGGTAGAAATAGAACGACTCCTCGCGCACCGCGAGGAAAATGTCGCGCTCCCAGCTCTCCATTTCCGGAGCGTAGTGAGCGATGAACCATAGCAGGTCGCGCTCTGGATGCGGCGGCACGGGCGCGCGCTTCTTGATCTCCACGCCGGTGCTCGCCGCGCTGGGATCGAGGGAGGCGAATCGCTTGCGGAACTCATCATCCACGAGTTGCTTGGAGTCGCTTGAGTACTCCGGATAGCGATCGCGGCGCAGCGCCAGGTCGACGTCGATGTGCTGCTCGAGGGCGAGAGCCGCGTCCAACACCGTCTCGACACGCTGCATCCCGAAGGTCTCGATCGCCTGTTGGATCTGGCGCGCGTGATTGGCCGCGTGCTCGACGATTTTGTCGCTCACCTGCTCCTGGCAGCGCCGGAACAACATGTTGTTCCTGGAAAAGTCCGCATGCCCCAACACGTGGGCCGTGACCAGAATGTTTTCCGCGAGCCCGTTGCTCGCGGCAAGATAGGCATGGCCGGGATTGCCGGGAAACACGACTTCGAAAAGCCGCGAGTTGCCCATGTGCCGCTGAATCAGCTGATAGATGTAGCGCACCCCGAAGGACCAGTGCGGCATGCGCACCGGCAAGCCGTACACGGCGATCTCCATCATGAAGGAATCGGGGACGGCTTCGAAGTCCACCGGGTGATAGGAGAGACCGGAGCGGGTTGCGAGGTCCTCGATGCGCTGTACGTAACTTTGCCAGTCCTCGCTCATGTGTCGTTCCCCATGCGCCAAGTCAAATGAACTATCCGCTCCCATCCAGCGCACGACTCTCGGCCGTGAAGAAATGTCGGACTGCTCCCCACACATCGTCGAAATCATTCAGCGCGTAGCTTCCTGCGGCCAACCCGCCCGCGGCGAGCTCCGCGTACAGGCGCCCGGTCTCGGTGGCGAGTTGGCGTGACAGGCCGGAGGAAACCTCCACATAACCGGTGAAGCAGGAGTCTTCCGCGATCGACGAGAGCGATTCGCGCGCCTCGGCGGCATCGCTCACGGAGTTGTCGCCGTCGGAGGCGTAGAAGAGATAAATGTTGCAACGGCCCGGGTTGTAACGGGCGTCAATGATCTCGCGCACCTTGTTGAAGCCGGTCGAAGAGACCGTGCCGCCGGTGCCACTGACCTGAAAGAACTCGTTTTCACTGAATTCCCAGGCCTCGGTCGTATGGCCGACGAACACCGTCTCGAGTGAGCGGTACTCGCGGCGCAGCCCTTGTACGACCCAGAAGAAAAAAGTCTTGGCGAGCTTGCGGTCGCGATCCGACATACTCCCCGACACGTCGAGGAGGAAAAACACCACCGCGTGAATGGCGGGTTGCCGGCGGCGAGCGAGCTGGCGGAAGCGCAGATCGTCGTCGATGAAAGTGGGTGTGGCGCCCGGATTGCCGCGGCGTTTCACCATCTCCTTGAAGGAGCGCCGTCGGTCCAGACGCGAGCGCGCCCCACGACGGTCATAACCCTCGCGGACCCACTCGGATTCCTCCGACGGACCGACGCGCGCTTTGAGATTGGGAAGCTGCATCTCTTCCCAGAGCCAGTCGACAATGTCGTCGATTTTGAATTCGAGGAGCAGTTGCACCTCGCCTTCATCCTGGCCACCTGGGCCTTTCTCGCCCGGACCCCGCTGACGCGATGGGTCGTTAAACACATCGCCGGGCTTGGCCTTGCCTTGTCCCGCGCCTTGCTGCTCTTCCGGACGGCGCAGGCGGAAGTGGTAATGCTCCAACATCCTGACTGGCACCCGCACAGTGCGGGCGGTGTCATTTATGACATCACCACCGGAAACAATCTGCGGAAGATGTTTGCGGACCGACTCGCGGACTTTCTCGTCGTGTCGCAGCCAGTCGCGAGCACCGCGAGAGAACAAGTCGTACCACTTTGCGGCATCGGCACCGACCTTGTCACCGGTGCCGCTCGTACTCGGGCCAACGCTTTGGCCGCTGCTGGAATCGATTGCTGGGGCCATGGGACTACACTTACTCTCTTGGAGCGCTGCGTGCAACCTCTTATGTGCTGCGCGCAACCCTCTCTGCAGGTCCGTTTGGAAAACGAACCTGCAGAATGTAGCGGCGCTGCGCGCCGATTAAAATCACACGAGCTAACCTACTCATAACTCCTGCGCAGGTACCTGCCTATACGACACGCGCGCGAGCAACTTCTACTCTTGCGCAAGCAATGTCGTGACATAGCTCAACGCTTCCTTCGCGCTGTGCTCGTCATACCCATACTCTGTAACAAGGCGTTGCTGAACGACGGAGATCTTCTGTCGTGCATCGTCGTCCGGACGCGCCGTGGAGGTCACTAGTCGCAAAACGTCGCGACGCTCCTCGAACAGGTACTGCTCGATTGCCTCGCGCATGCGCGCGTGACTCACGAGCTTGAACTTCTCGCCGGTCTTGAAGGCCACCATCGCCTTGCGAACCACCTCCTGTCGGAAGGACAGCTTCCCGGAGTCGGACACCTTGATCTTCTCCTCGACCGAGCGTAGGAACCGCTCATCCGCCGGCCGCGTCTCCCCGGTAATGGGATCAGTGACTTGGCGGTGATCGAGCGAAGCCTCGACCTCGTCCAGATACTTCTCCAGCAGCTGCTGCGCCTCTTCCTCAAACGAGGCAAACATGGCGCGGTGGACATCCTCTTTGACCCAGCGGTTGTAAAATTCCTTACGTGCGGTCACGAGGTGGTCTACCCACCCCTTCTTGTGCTTGGCATCCATCCGCGCATCGCTCTCGATGGCGTCCTTGATCGCCAGGAGCAGCTCCATGCTCGTCAAACTATGCGTATTGCCGCGGGTGATGGCGTTTGAGATCGCATTGATCACGAATCGGGGGCTGACGCCCGTCATACCCTCCTCGCTCGATTCGGAGTGCAGCCGCGTAGCCTCGGTTTCGGGAACCCCTTCCACCGACTCGCCGGCATACAGGCGCAGCTTCTTGGCCGTATCCAGCCCCTCGCGCTCGGGCTTGGTGAGCCGAGTCAGGATGGCGAAGACCGCGGCGAGGTTCAGGACGTGTGGATCCAGATGCACGTTGCGGAAGGCGGGCGCGCTCGCGACCAGCTTCTGATAGATGCGCGACTCGTCGCGATAGGACAACGCATACGGTACGCGGATAATGACCATGCGATCGAGCAGGGCCTCGTTTTCCTTCTCCTGCAAGAACTTGTGGAATTCCGCGAGGTTGGTGTGAGCGAGGATCGTCTCGTCCAGGTGAATGAGCGGGAAGCGCGACACCTTGACGTTCTTTTCCTGCGTCATGGTGAGCAGCAGGTACAGAAACTCGCGCTTCACTTTAAGGATTTCGATCATCTCGAGCACGCCGCGGCTGGCCGCGTACACCGCGCCCGACCATGACCAGGCGCGGGGGTCACCCTCGTCACCGATCTGCGCGACCTTGGCCAGATCGACCGACCCGACCAGGTCGGCGATATCCGCAGTGGTGGGGTCGTGCGGTGCATAGGTGCCGATGCCGAACCGCGATGACTCCTGTAGGAAAATTCTCTCCACCGGAACGCGCACGAAATCACCGTCGAACTCGCGCTCGACGTAGTCGCGCGCCCACGGGGACAATTCGCCGGGGATATCCACCCCGAAGCGGTCGCGGAATTCCGCGCGCAGCCCCGCGGGGATGAGGTTCAAGGGATTCTCGCGCAGTGGCGAGCCCTTGATGGCATACATCGCTCCGTCGTCGGTGCGGCTGAACTCCTCCAGACCGCGCTTCAACATGATGGCCAGTGTCGATTTACCGCCGGACGGTGGCCCTAGCAGCAGCAGCAGGCGACGGCCAACATCCGAGCCCGCCGCGGCGGCCTTGAAGTAATCGACCACGCGGGACAGCGGCTCGTCGATTCCGAACAGCTCGCGCTTGAACAGCTCGCGGGCGCGTGCGCTTTCGGGGATCTCGGTGGATTGCTTGCGGCCGTGCCAGCGCAGCATGTCCCAGATGTATTCGTGGCTCGTGCGGGCCATCGCCGCTGGATTGGCAGGCACGACGTTGGCGAGAAACTCGCCGAAAGTTCCCTCCCAGCGCTGCGCTCGATGGAGGCGGCTGAAGGAGCTCAAGGAATCGATAAAAGCAGAATGGGGCTTGGTAGGGTCCGAATCAGTGGTGGAACCCGAATCAGCAGAGAGCGGTCGCATCGTCCTTCCCTCCCGTTGAGTGCCTTAGGTCTTCAGCCGGGCTGCCAGTGATGCCAGCGTCGCTCTCAACATAAACTCAACGCTTTGCACAGTGTGTGATGGCCCTCTATACCCGACCCGACTATTACGTTAAGACGTTCACAGCACGGAATTGTTCACTCGGGCTGGAAACATCGCGCACTTGAGCATTGCCATCGAAGTAGCCGAAGCGGGTGGCGCTCTTTATTAAGCGCAACGGTCGCGGGTCTTTCCCGCGCCGTGTAGCCCGGGCCGCGTAGGCCCACTACCGCCATTCGAAGCAAAATGTATGCCCGTCAAGTCCGCGGTTGCTCACCAGTCCAAGAAACTGCCAAGAATCTGATTTCGTGAGTGTGTGTGGCTCGACGGCCGGGAAGGTTCAGCACGCGGCGCGCGCTGCCCTGGTGTCCAGCGTTCCGGTCTTGTCTCAAAGCCGGTATTCGCGCTTTCAGCCTACCCCTAGCCGGGCATTTGAGAAAGTCCGATTCGATATATCGTGCTTACGCGGCCCTAGTGACGCCCCCGTTGCCGCAGCGGTGCGAAGAGCACCTCGCTGGCGCCGCAGGGGCTCGACCTCAAGCAGGCAGGAGCTCCTTGGACGGCATAGGGACCAAACCTCGCGCAAGCGCTCTCGAGGGCGATCCTGCCAGCGTTGCGCTGGCAGATGAGGGCAGGGCAATGAGCCTGCGCAATGGGCCGGCGCCCTCGCGTGCCGCATGAGCCCTCCCAATAGAGGGCGACCCCGGCAAAATTGCGACGGCGTTCGCATTCGTGCGACCGAAGTCTCACCCCAAAGCGCGTCCTTGAGTTCGAAGTTGGGCTGGCGCGTGCCACAGGTGGGACAACCGAGCCTGTCTGACAGGCTCCCGGGTCCAACTTCCCCCGTGTTTGACATGACAGCGTCACCGCTTTGCAACTAAAATCCCCCCAATTCGCACCTAGCGGCGACAAAGCCGGGGGGAAGTAACCGGCTCGGTAGACATACCAGCGCGGCTGGGTGGCGAGCGAGGTCAAACGACCGGCTAGTGGCCGTAGATGCCTGGGGGATCCAGGACGCCACGCCGATGTTCCCTGACTTGACAGCGCTCGTCGCCGTGAGGCGACGCCTGCCTGTCATTATTGTGAACTGTCGCACTGCGATGTTATGGCAGCCGCCTATGCTGCAGATTCAGTCTTTTTCCGCACGTTGCGCAAGCGGGTCGGACGATATGTCCTGTTACCTGCGGCACCGTACCGGATTTCCGCCGGCCCGCCCTTTAATGGATGGAGACCAAGTTAAGTGGCAAGTCCAGCTTCAAATGCCTCTCGAGATCATGAGACAGGCGCCGGCGTGACCGGTTCCCCTGGCAACACTCCTGCCTCGACCAACAAGCCGGCGGTGGATGTTACCGCCCTCACCACCCGCGACGATTTCCTGCTCGAGCTGGGCGAAGCCCTCGGCGGCCAGGCCGCCGTGCGGCCGGTGGATTCCATCAACGCCGCGGTCGAGTACCTGACGAGCACCAAGCGGGGTCAGTTGTTGGTGCTCGACACGCGCGACGTCCCGGACGTGCGCGGCGATGTCGAGTTGGTCCAGGGACAGGCGCCGCATGCGGTTGTGTTGGCCTTCGCCACCGCGGAAACCGAGAAGCAGGTCAGCGGGGCACTGAAAGGCTCCAACGTCTTTGCCGTGCTCCCCATTCCGATCGACAAGCGTAAGACTGGCGCGGTGCTCGACAGCGCGTTCAACGATGCGGTTGCCAAGAAGGCGACAGCACGCCCCAGCGCCCACCTCACGGTTGAGTCTTTCCAACCTCGCACGGAGAGTGGCTCGACACCGCCACCTGATCCGGAAAAGAGTAAAGCCCCGCTGTGGATCGGGATCGGCGTTGCCGCCGTAGCGATCGCCGGTGGCGCTTACTACTTCCTGAACAAGGGTCCGGCACCGCATCCGGCGCCCACCACATCGCAGGCGAAGCCTTCCACTCCCGCTCCCAGCGCAGATACCCCGGCGGCAGCTGACGCCTCACTCGAGCCCGCACCAACAGCTGACATGAGCATCATCAAGGGTAAGGTCGACGACCTCCTTGAGAAGGCCAGGCTCGCCATGCGCGAGCGGCGGTATATGGAGCCTGTGGGCGAGAACGCCCTGGTTTACTACCGATCTGCCGCGGCCGCCGATCCCACCAGCGGCGAAGCCAAGGATGGTCTGCAGCGTGTCGCGAGCGTCGCCGCCACGCGTTTCGAAGAGTCGATGAATAGCGGCAAGTACGAGGAGGCCTCGCTTGACCTGGCCAACCTGAAGGCTGCCGCTGCGAACGACCAGCGCATCGGTCCTTCTGAGCTGAAACTCTTCAACGCCCAAGTGACCAAGGCGCTTGCCGACGGCAATGTTGATCGCGCCGCCGCGCTGGTGCGCCAGGCGCAGGGATCACCCAACATTCCCGCGGACCAGCTCGCGAAGGCGCGTGCTGACATCGCGCGCCGCCAGGAAGATGCAAAGGTGCAGCGCCTCGCGGCTCTCGTCTCCGACCGCATCCGCGACGGACGCCTGACCGATCCGTCAGACGATGCCGCTAAGGCCTACGCGCAGCAGTTGCATGATGTCGCGCCGTCAAACCCGGCCACCCAACGTGCGATTCGTGAGTTGAATGCTGCGTACCTACGCAAGGCGCGCGAAGCCGCCATCGCAAAAAACAACACCGATGTCGATCGCTGGATTGCCGAAGCCCGTGCGGGTGGCCTCAGCGCCGCCGAAATTAACGCCTTCCAACGTGATCTGAGCGCGGCCCGGCAGAAGGCCGCACAGGCCGAACTCGATCACTTCGTACAAGCCACGCGTGAGCGGATCCGTGAAAACCGCTTGACCGATCCTGCCAACGACAGCGCGACGTACTACCTTACGCAGCTGCAGTCCGCGGACCCGACCAACGCCCAGTTCGCGGCGCTGAGCCGTGAGCTGGCCACCAAGTTACTGGATCGCGCCAAGGTCGCTGCCGGCAAGGGCGCGCAGGCTGACTCCGATCTGACGCTCGCCAGGCATTGGGGCGCGGACCAGAAGGAGATCGCGGCCATTCAACAGCAGGCGCAGGCGATGAGCGCGAAACCGGCCGCCGCCAGTCGCTCGGCCTCCGGATTGACTGCCGCGCAGCTGGCCGCGAGCCTGAAGCGCACCAAGTACGCGTCTCCGGAATATCCTCAGAAAGCCCTCAGTCAGCGCATCAGCGGTAGCGTTACCATCGAGTACGTCGTCGACACCAACGGCGACCCTCGTGATGTGCGAGTGGTTGAAGCGACGCCACCAGGCGTCTTCGATAAGTCGGCCATCAGCGCCGTCAAGCGCTGGCACTATGAGCCGGTGATCGCCAATGGCGCGCCAGTCGAGGTGCCCGTTCGGACGGCCATCCGGTTCGAATTGCCGGCCCAGTAGCCAGGAGATCATTCCCGATGAATGTCGCAGGCGTAGATCGTAACCGCCAGCTCCTTACGGTCGGCATCGGAGCGGTGCTGACGTTGGTGATGACCTTTGTGCTCATCTTCGGCTTCCGTCTTGCCACACAGATGCGTGCGAGCGTCACCGGACTGCAAGCGGCCAGTATGCTGCAGACCTATCCCGATGCGATCTCGCAGCAGCTGAACTCGTTGCGCGACCGCCTCGAGGCGCGCGCCTACGCGGGGCAAGCGTTGGCCGACCTGAGAACGACGGTCAAGAAGTTCGACAGTGAGCTGGAAAAGCTCGGCGCCGGCAGCTATCTGCAGTCGCCGGAGCTCGACCAGGCCCAGCTGCTGTGGCACCAGTATGCCCCGGTCATCAACCCGGTCGTCGACTTCAACGGCCAGGCGTATGTCGACTCGGACGACGCCGGTAGCTCCTTCTCCAAGGAAGGCCGCACGCACTACGCCGACGTGAAGCGAGCGCAGCTCTTTGCGACCGAGAAAGCTCGCCCGCTGCAAATGCAGCTTGCGACCGTCGCAACCAGTCTGCAGCAAACTTCGTCGGACGCCGCGACCCGCCTGCGTACCCTGCTGATGGTCGGTGTGTTCGCGGCATTGGTGCTCGCCGCCGCGGCCGCGTACTTCCAGATCACCCGCTCCCGCCATGAGCGGGCCGCGCAGGAAGCGCAGGAGCAGACGCGCGACATTCTGAAGACCGTGCGGGAAGGTTTCTTCCTCCTCGATGCCGACTACAACATCGGCTCGGTCTGGTCGGAAGCGCTCACCCGCATGTTCAGCCGCGAGGACTTCGCAGGCTTAGGCTTCGAGGACCTGCTCAAGGACCTCGTGCCGCCGACCACCCTCGCCACCGCGATGAAGTACATCAAGCTCCTGTGGGGCGAGCGCGCCCATGAGAACCTGATGAAGAGCATCAACCCGCTGGGCCAGCTCGAAATCACCATGGACAACGGCCACGGCGGCAAGGAAACCCGCTACCTGCAGTTCGACTTCCACCGCGTTATGGGCGCGAAGGGCATCAAGCACGTGCTCTGCTCGGTAGGTGACATCACCTCCAGCGTGCTGCTGGCGAAGGAGCTGCAGGAGTCGCAGGAAAGCGCGAACGCCCAGCTCGACATGATGCTCGGCATGATGCACGTCGATCCGCTGCAGCTGACCTCGTTCCTGGACAGCACAGAGACCGGCCTGCAGCTCATCAATGCCATTCTCAAGGAACCGGCGCGTACCGACGCCGAATTCCGCAAAAAGCTGAACGGCCTGTTCCGCGAGCTGCACTCCATCAAGGGCGAGGCCTCGGCCCTCAACCTCATGAGCATTGCCACGAGGGTCCACACTCTCGAGGACATGGTGAGCGAGCTGAAGAAGAAGGCGGAGCTCTCGGGCAACGACTTCCTGCCCATGGTGCTGAAGCTCGACGATTTGATGGCCCACCTGCGCAACGTGCGCGAAATGGCCTCGCGCCTCACCGCGCTCAAGGACACCGTCCCCGGCGCCGCCGTAACCCAGGCTGCGACGACCGTCGCCCGGACGCCGAAACAAGCGGCTGCTCTTGCGAACGAGTCGCGGTCTGCGGGAAAGTCTGGCGACGATCTGGCGCCCACGCTCCACTCCATGGCCGAGCGCCTGGCGCACGACCATCGTAAGCGCTTTAAGCTGACCATCACGGGCTTCTCGGATGTGCCCACGGCGTATATCTCCACCATCAAGGACTGTGTCATTCAGATGCTTCGCAATTCAGCGGTTCACGGCATTGAGCCGAGCGAAGTGCGGCGGGCACACACCAAGGATGATGTAGGCGTGGTTCGTGTCGACTTCCGCAAGTCCGGCGACGGATACGAGCTGGTATTCGAAGACGACGGCGCGGGCATCTCGCCCGACACCCTGAAGTCGGCCGCCATCCGCAAACAGATCATTAGCGAGGATGAAGCCGCGGGCATGGACACCCGGGCGGCGATGGCCCTGATCTTCAGGCCCGGCTTCTCGACCCAGGAAGAGGTTTCAATGGACGCTGGCCGCGGAGTGGGCATGGACGTGGTTGCCCGCAGCGTGTACGCGCTCGGTGGCAAGATCGGTGTCAGCACCAATCCGGGCAAATTCACCCGGTTCAAGATCGTTCTGCCGGCGACGGAGTCCGCCAGCACCGCAGTCGCCTAAGGTAAGGAAGCCCGGCATGAACGCAGCGAGTGGAAAAGTAATGGCTGACAAGAAGTCTTACAAGCTCATGATCGTCGACGACTCGAACATCATGCGGCGCCGGATCGAGCGCTCGAACCAGTTCGAGGAGCTCGAGCTGGTCGGTACGGCGGCCAATGGAATCGAGGCCCTCGAGATCTTCAGGAAGATGGATCCGGATGTGGTTACTATGGACCTCACCATGCCGCAGATGGACGGCATAGAATGCATCTCCCAGCTCGTAGCCCTGAAGCCCGCCATCCGAATCCTCGTGATCTCGGCTCTGGCCGACAAAGCCACGGCGGTGGAGGCGATGGAGAAGGGGGCGAACGGCTTTCTCAACAAGCCGTTCACTGATCGGCAACTGAACGAAGCCATTGCTGAGTTGATGCGTTAACCGATCCATAAGCGAGACCACAATCCATGTTGCAGGTAGAGGAGCTCAAAACATTCGTCGAGGGGACGACGAACTACTTCGAGGTGGCCGCGCAACAGCCTGCCTCGATCGGATCGCCGTACCTCACCGAAACACCGCCGGCGGTCCATGACTACACGGGCATCATCAGCATCTCCGGCAAGCGCGAAGGAGTCGTGTATTTCACGGCGCCCAAGGCCATGCTCACCGTGTTGCTCATGAAGATGCAGGAGAATGACTTCAGCCACGAGACCATGCGCGACCTCGTCGGCGAAGTGGCCAACACCATCTCCGGCAATGCGCGCCGTGACTTCGGCCGCGACTTTGTGATTTCCGTGCCGAGCGTGCTCTCGGGCGAGCGTCCTGACCTGCCGCAGAAGCCAGGCGCTCGATCGTTTGTGATCCCCATCAACTGGCGCAGCCATTCCGCCAAGCTGATCGTTTCGCTTACCTAACTGGCTGAAAGGCGCCTGCGGCGCTTTCAGCGAGCGCGCCTAGCATGTATCGGGGCCCGCGTGCAAAAAACGTGGTTTTTGCCCGCTAATACGTAGGCCGGTTCCGGCTAGAACGTTTTCGGGCTGTCACCTGTCGGTTTGTTTCGCGTCGTCAACCTCAGCCGGCACGGCATCGAATGCCACGATCCTGCGCGCCATCTTGCGACGCGCGGCCTTAGGTTAGTGTCGGCTTCAAGGTTCCGGTCGCCTACCCTTATTTATTCCCAGCAACAGGAATCGGCGTACCCAACTTCTCGATGGCCTCGATCAGCAGGTGCAATCGTGTGCTTGGATTGAGGTCGTTGACCTGCGCAGCCTCTTCTAATGCACGAACAGCGTGCCTACGTGCCAATTGGAACTGCTCGAGCGTTAGGTATTGAAACGGGCTCGCCTTATGGCCCTTGTCATAGTCTTTCATTCGCGGCTTGGCCTTGAGGTCGTCGATCAGACAGTCGGCCGGCGAACGTCCACCGACTCGGGTGTATGGCTTGCGGTTGTAGCCGAAGTGAATGAGCAACCAATACTCAAAGCATGGATATGATGTGATGACGGTGACTTTCGGTTTGCTCGCGGCTGAGGCCACTGCTGCGTCGAAGTTAGGATGTTCGTCTCGATCGATGACGCAAAACACGCGATCGAAGCTCTTGGACCTGCGGACCGCCTCCGCAATGATTCCGACAGGATCCGTTTTGCCACAATGCGTAACCTCCACGTGGAGCTGTGCACGAAAGTGGCACTTAACATCATCCAGATAGTGTTTGCTCGACTTCGAGTCCTCGCAAATCACAAGAACTGTCGGCTGCGGCTGAAAACGTGCGCCGCTGCGCTGGAAAGGCAGTTGCCGCTGGCCCACACTCAAGGCTCGCGCAGAATCGGCAGGCCGCGGTAGCGCCCTTCGTAATAGCGTTTCTCGACGTCCTCGCTCTCTCGTCCCTCGAAGTCATGTATGGCGCGCAGTTGCGTGGCGCCGTTGATGTCCCGCTCCGTCAGCCAGATCTGGTCGCGGCGGAGAATCTTGGTGTCCATGAGATGTGTATCATGAGTCGTGAAGATGAGCTGCTTGGGCGACTCGAGCTGGATGTGCTTCTTCACCAGATTGGCCACGATTTGCGGATGAAGGCTCGAATCGAATTCGTCAATTGAAAAGACTTTCCAGGCATCCTGGTATGCCAGGAGCATCCAGACAAAAAAGAACCCGACCAGGTTTTGTGTGCCGTCCGACTCTTCTTCGAAGTCGAATAACGCATCGCCGAGCGCGGTTCTGTGCGTCAAGGTTGCCTTGACATCAGGTGCATTCAACTGGGCCAACAGACGTTCTTCGAGGCGGTTGGATTCCTCAACGACAGAGCCTTTCTCGGGTCGCTCGAATTCCAACGCGGTAACCGGGATATCCAGATCGCGAATGAACGAGACGATCCGTTCTGCCAACAACGGGGATTCTTCAGGGAGGAGACGCGTCAGTTTTGCGAAGTCCTTCATCGATACCCGCGTGGGCAGCACTGAAAGATTCATGCTGAGCCACCCCAGCGGGACTCTGAGCTGCCGCAGATCTTCGCTGCTGTTGGCGACTGCCTGCGCTAGAAACACTCTCTGCGGGTTTGTAAGCTTTCGCCAGGTTTCGTGGAGCGATTTTTCACCTTCCAGGTGATCCCCGAAGGCATAGTGCTCGATTGCCCCATCGTACTGCCGCTCGTATAGGAGGCTCTCACGCCCCTTTGGGAATTCAACTAGCCGCTCGCGGACGATGCGATCCTGTGCTGCGGCGAGTATGAACCTGAAGCGCCGCCGGTCGGCGATGAAGTTCACCTCAAATTCACTCGGCTTTTGCAGCAACTCAGGATCAAAACGAAACGGTGCGACCGGGAGTTTTTGCGGCGTAGCGCTGGGCGCAAGATTGATGATGTCCCTTAACGCACTGAACGCACGGAGCAGGTTGCTTTTCCCTGACGCATTCGGCCCGTAGATGGCCGCAATTTTGAGTAGATCCGGCAAAGACTCTCCGTCTACATCGGGCGCGAAAGCGTTCTCTTTGCGCGGCAATCGGGGTGCGGCGACCATGGACAGGGTCTGCCGTTCCCGGAACGACTTGAAGTTCGTAACCGAAAAGTCGATTAACATGTCGAAAAACCGCACAAAATCTCAGATTTGGACGCCAGATAATATATCTTCGGCTTTACATCTGCAGATTTTCTGCAGTTAAATGAGATACGGTACCTCCGGCCCGAGGCGTGTGCGCCAGTCCCGAGTACCGCTCAGCGGGCGATCCGGAAAGCGGCCTGCTCGGGATGCCTTGCCCGATTGGCCGCCGCATCCTGAGCGCCCTTGTCCGCAGGGCCGCGCGCCTCGTCCTATTCTTAATGCGGTGGCGCCGGCACAGCATCGAACGCCACCGTGAGTCGCGTTCGCGTGCCCCTGATCGCATTCGTCCCGTGCCACATATACGACGGAAACAACACCAACCGTCCCGGTTGCGGTTGTACGAAGTGATCCGCGTCGAGTCCGGGAACAGGCAAGCGAGGCTCGCCGAACTTCAACCACCCCGAGCGCCCCTGAGTGTCCGCGACCTCTTCCGGCACTGACACGTAATAAGCCGAGCTCAACCACCCCTCGTTGTGAAAGTGATTGACGTGGAACCCATCGCGTCGCAACTCGATGGACCAGCAGCCGTGGAGTCGTGCGGCACCGGTGTTAAGCGCACTTAAGGGATGGTCGGGATTAGCGCCGAGGACCGCGCAGTAACTCTCGATCGGACCGGCGAATGCAGCAATAATCGCCTGAATCGCCGGATCGGCTTCCGCAAGTAAATTGCGTGCGGTCTGACTCCCGTTGCGCAGACTCTGATCGAGTGGATGGCTTGCAAACCGGTGGCGGCCCCGCAACGTCTGGCTGAGCGCCGCGTTGAGCTGCTCCATCGACTGCCAACCTGCCGGCGGCTGCAGCTCATACACCCGCACCAAGCGATCGTAATCATACAGCCGCCCATACAACGGATCGCCCATCAGTCGCGCCGCCATCGCCTCGTAAGTGACCCAACGCGGATCCTGGGGTCGATTGCGCCGCTCGGTGCGGATGAAGGGCAACGCCGCGTCGGGTTTACACCGCGCCAGCACCACCCCGACAAGATTCTCGATCAACCGCGGATTCTGTGGCCGGCTCATCGCCGCCGTGAGCGCCTCATTTTCGGCTTCCGCGAGCCGCCCCATCTCATGTAACAGTGTCGCTAACGACGAACGGATTTCGGGTATTGCGCCACCCGAGCCGGCCAGCAACGTTCGTAAAACACCCTCGGCAGCCGGTAAGTTGCCGGACCTGCGCAATACCTCGGTATACGCGTACTGCAACCCCACATCTGCGGGGTACTGACGCGCGGCAGCCGCGAAATCACGCACGAAGTGCGGATCGCCGCACATGTAACGCAAGGCGGCCAAGTTGGACTGCGCATCCGTGTTGCGAGGTTGAAGTGCAACCGCTTGCGCATAGGCGCGCTCGGCTTCCTCGATCCGATACAGTTGGGCGAGGGCGCGGCCGCGATTGATATGCAACTCGGCGGCGTTGAGTCCCAGCGACCGCGCGCGCTCCAGTGAGGCGAGCGCCTCTTCGGCCCGATCGAGATAAGAAAGCAGCGCGCCCAGGTTGTGGTGGGCAAGTGCGTGTTGAGGAGCAACAGCGAGCGCACGCTTGTAAGCGGCTTCGGACTCTTGTGGCCGCCCCTGCTCGCGGAGCACCACACCCAACGCAGCCCACGCGTCCGCGCTCGAGCCGTTAGTCGCCGCTAGAGCCCTCTGGCAGGCCGCTTCCGCGTCAGCCAACGCTCCGCGCTCCATGAGTGCGTAGGCCTGCGCGATATCGGCCTGCAGACCGTGGGAACCGGTTCCTGCCTGCATGCATTGACCTCGAAGCAAACAGGCTCAGCATATCCCTTCCGGCATGACTCCATGTACCATTAATCTCTCGTATTGTTGCGCCGCAGAAAATGATTGCGACCGACCATTTTGTCTTCGTTCACCTGCAGACCTGCGGCGACGGCTTCGGCAAAGAGTTTCTACTCCAGTTGATTCCTGAAGCGCGCCAGCTTGGCAAGCACCTGCCGCGGCGGCTGACCCCGCCGTCGCTGGCGCATCTACCGGCGCTGGGTTTCGTGCGCAACCCGTGGAGCTACTACGCGCTGTGGTATTCGTTGCAGTCGACGCGGCCCAGGCCCGGCACCCTGTTTCAGATTTTGAGTGAGCGCGGGCGGCTGGATTTCGAAGGCACGGTACGCAACCTGCTCGAGCTCGGAACGACCGGCGCCCACCTGGATGAGCTGCTCGCTGCCCTCCCGGAGCAATTCACCGGTATGGGCCTGAACCTGCCGCGATTTGCCCTGGAGCCCATCCGCGCCTCAGGGCTGGGTTTCTTCAGCTTTCTCTACCGGCACATGTATGACGGGCCGGGCATCATGCACATCCGCCGGGTCGAGCGCTTGTACGACGAGCTGATCTCCACCCTGGTGGTGCTCGGGCAACCCGTCACCGCCAGAATGCGCGACTTCGCACAGCAGGCAGCCCGGAGCTCCGATTCCGCTGCTCGCGACTACACCAGCCTCTACAGCCCCGGACTGCGCGACCTGGTCGCCGAGCGCGATGCCAGCCTTATCAGCCGCTATAGTTACCGCTTCGGCGGTTGAGCGACCTCAACACGACCCCACGCCGCCATTGCCCAGGCATTTGGGATCTCTGTTGATCCCTCCGAGGCGGGACATGTCGTGGTCCTTCCGTTGGGCCTCCTCGCGGACCTGCCGCTCCGTCAGGCACGTCGTACGCGTCGTGATGTTTGA
>Ga0134126_10002545_pt1 | contig 23000 bp, 13 predicted proteins | sample KB31752_FD_96881 | JGI IMG/M metagenome (GOLD analysis project Ga0134126, IMG submission 96881) | Terrestrial soil microbial communities with excess Nitrogen fertilizer from Kellogg Biological Station, Michigan, USA - KB3-175-2 | ecosystem: Environmental > Terrestrial > Soil > Unclassified ... | reverse complement strand
GTCATCATCGATCACGGCATGGGACTGTTCTCGGAGTCGATGCACTTCAGCCGCATCGACGTGAAAGAGGGCCAACGAGTCAACACCGGCGATATCCTGGGCCTCAGCGGCGCCACTGGCCGCGTCACCGGTCCTCATCTGCACTGGGCGGTGCGGTGGGAAGGCGCCTACCTCGATCCCATTAAGCTGCTCCAGCTCGATCTGCAGGACGCCCCAGACGCGGCGGCGAAACCCGCCGCACCGCGTCCGCACCACCGCCGCCGCTAGCGTCCCGCGCATTTCTGTATTCCCCGCGCTGACGAACCGGTATAGTGCCAGCATTGGCTTCCCTCATGAACCTCTGCGCTGACAAGCGCCGGTAAATCGCGCGAACCGATGAAACAATGGCCACTCATGCTGGGCCTGGGCGTCGCAGTGCTCTACGCAGGCACCGTGATGCTGGGCGTGCGCGCCAAAAGCCTGCGCTGGACCTTCGCTGCGGCCGCCGACGGCGTGGAACACGCATGGGTGCCTCCCGGCCTCGACGCAATACCGCACGGCGCAAAAGGCGACAGCATTCGCCGCGGCGCGCAGCTTTTCACCCAGACCCCGATCTATGTGCCGCAATACGCCCGCGCGCGCCTGAGCTGCGCCAGTTGCCATGCCAACGCCGGCATGCAGCCCGGCGCCGCGCCCATGGCTGCGCTCGCCTCCGCGTTTCCCATGTACAGCGCCCGCGCCGGCCGGATGATCACGTTGCGCGACCGCATCGAGCAATGCTTCGTGCGCAGCGAGAACGGCAATCCCCTGCCGCCCGGCTCCCCTGAAATGCAGGCGCTGGTGGACTACATCGCCTGGCTCTCGCAGCCCCAGCCCGGCAATCTACCCATCGAGGGAAGGGGATTCGTCTCCCTGCCTGCACTGCACGGCGATGCTGGCCGCGGCAAGCGCCTTTACGCGGAACAGTGCGCCGGCTGCCACGGCGCGGACGGAGCCGGCGACCTTCCGCTCTTTCCGCCGCTGTGGGGAGCCGATTCGTTCAATGACGGCGCGGGCATGAACCAGGTCGAAAAGATGGCCGCCTTCGTGCAGCACAACATGCCGCAGAACCGCATGGGAATCCTCTCCGCCCAGGATGCCTTCGACGTGGCGACCTTCATCCATGCGATGCCACGGCCGCGGCTCAATCCCGCCTACGCGCGCTTTTGAATGTGCCTACCGCCTGACGGCTTCCTCTTCCACCCCGGCGGCCATCTGCGATTGGGCGTAACGGCCCGCCGTCTTCTCCGCCCGCAGCTGCTTGAACGCCCGATACGCAAACGAGCCCAGAAACCAGCCGTCCATGTACTTGTACGGCGTCTCGCCCGTCGTGTAATGCCCGCACGGCAGCACGCGCGTTTCAAAATTCACCCCATGCAGCCGAAATGCATCCACCACCTGCAGCGAGTACTTGCGCGGAAACGTCAGGTCGTAGTCGGCATACACCAGCAGCACCTTCTTGTCCGGGCCGCCCGCGGCCTCGCCCGCAAATTTCTCGTAGTAGTTGACGGGGCTGATCGCAGCCCACAGGGCACGCAGACGCTCTTGCGTCAGGCCGGCCTGCTCCAGGCCCGCGCGGATATGGCGCGTGCTCTGTCCCGCCCACACCACGTCTCCAAACGAAGTGGACGCGTGATTGAATGCGTTCACGCGGATTCTCTTATCGTGCGCGCTGGCTAAGAACGCATAGCACGAGCCAAGGCTCGTTCCCAGCACGCCGAAGTGTTCGTAGCCCTGCTCCTCCAGCCAGTCCATGCAGCAGCGGATATCCACGACGGCCTGGCGGCATGCCGAGAGCGTGCGTCCAATGTTCGCGCTCACCGCGTAATCGGAGCGCTCCAGCTCGCTGGGACGGCGGATGTCGTGATATGGCTTCGACAGCCGCAGCGCCGAGATGCCCACGCGGTTGAACATGTGGCACAGCGCGTTATGGCTGAATGCGTCGGCGTTCCACTGCGGCAGCACCACGATGGCCTGCTTCGGCCGCGCCGCATCCTTGTGTGCCGGAGCGGGAAACCAGCGCGCGTTGACGGTATCGTTTTCGGGATACGGCGTGTGCTCCGGTGAAGTGAAGCGCAGAAATTGCGCGCGTTCGATCTCCCCGTTCGCCGCGCGGCGCTTCAACTCCGCATCCTGCGCCAGCGTCTCCGGTCGCACATTCGTAGGAAAGAGCTCCGGATAGCGGTCTTCCAAGCGGAAGTCCGTGGGCCGCTCGTAGCCAAAGTACGCGTCGCTGTGCCGGATCAGAATCTGATTGGCCCGCGCGATGGCATCTTCCGCGGCGGCGGGATCGCCCCCGGCAGCCTGGCGCAACTCGGCGGACCCCAGACGGTGCCTGGACAGGAACGGCTCCATCCATTCCAGGCCCCAGTCCAGCGGCCGTACCACACGATTTTCATCGCGCGTGGTGAGGCGAGTTTCCCACTTGTACATCCAGCGTGCGTACGTCTTTTTAAGCATCGGTCCCAGCTTCAAGTCTACCAGCGGATCAAATTGGCTCTGTGCATTCGGTCACACCTGCGCAGCCCTTCACTCCTGCATGTCCAGTTACGATGGACACATGCAGCAGGACTCGCCCGGCAAGCGGCGCGTGGCATTCTTCGGCGGCACCTTCGATCCTCCGCATTGCGGGCACCTCGCCATCGCGCGCGCCGCCCGCGACGCCCTCAGCCTCGACGCCGTGCTCTTCGCGCCCGTGGCTGCCCAGCCTCTCAAGCCCGAGGGGTCCACCACGCCGTATCCAGATCGCGTGGCCATGACTGAGCTGGCCATCGCAGGCGAACGCGGATTCGAGATCTCCGCCATCGACGCACCCGACGCCGCAGGCCATCCCAATTACACACTGCACACCCTGCAGAAGCTCCACGCACAGCTCCCTCACGCCGAACTCTTCTGCCTCATCGGCGCCGACTCCTTCCTCATGCTGCGCAAGTGGTACGGTGCGTCGGAAATTCCCTTCGCGGCCCACCTGGTGGTCGCTTCGCGACCCGGCCGGCACTTTCACCATCTGGCCGCCGTGCTGCCGCCCGGCCTTACGGCGCATCCTGTCAAACAGATCGCCTCCGCCGATACCCGCATTGAATTGGAAGCGTATGAGCTGCACAACGCCGCCGGACAAACCGCTCGCCTTTTTCTCCTGCCCGGCCTGGATATTGAAATCAGCGCAACGGGTATCCGCGAGCAGCTTCGCGGGGAGGCTCCTGCAGCGCCGCACACCGTCGTGCCCGCGGCGGTAGCCGAATATATTCGCGAGCATGGCCTTTACCGCTGACAGCCCGCCTTGCCCGCGGTTCCGGCAAACGGCTAGGATGAAGCACGGAGAGCGATCGACCGCATGGTCACACATCAAAGTCACGAGCAAACGCGCATTCTCGTTCAGGCAGCAGCCGCAGCCTGCGAAGACAAAAAAGCCGAAGACACACGCATTCTCGAGTTGGACCCGGCAGATTCCGGGCTCTCCGATTTTTTTCTGGTGACTTCGGCCACCAACGACCGCCAGGCTTTGGCCATCGCGGACGAGATCGAGATGCGACTCAAGCGCAACTACGGGGTGATGCCCAACTCCGTCGAAGGACGCCGTCACGGCGAGTGGATCCTGCTCGATTACGTGGATTTTGTCGTCCACGTCTTCCTCGCCGAGCGGCGCGCGTTTTATGACATCGAGCGGCTGCGCAAGTCCGCGCGCCCTTTCACGCCGGCCGAGTTCGAATCCGAGCTGAAGCATCTGCTCGCCGACAAGACTCGCCAGGCGCGGAAGAAGTCGGAATCGAAAGCCGCCGCGAAGAAGACTGTGCCCGCAGCCTCCCGCGAAGCCACAAGCGCTGGCGCACAGGCGAAGAAGACGGCCGCACGGAAAGCCGCGCTTGCCAAGAAGGCGGCAATGGGAAAGAGTCCCGCGAGGAAGGCTGCGGCGAAGAAGGCCCCTGCGACCAAGGCCGCATCGCGGCCGCGCAAACCCAGATAGGCTCTCCGCTCATACGGCGCACAACAATTCTTCACCAAACAGAAGGGGCGCCCACAGCGGGGCGCCCCTTCCAGTATTCGGGTTGTAGTTTAGAAGTTCAGCTTCAGGCTGAATTCCATCGAGCGCGGTGCGCCCTGCTCGTAGGTGCCCGAGCCATCTGCGACGCGCAGCGCTTCACGGTCGGGGCCCATCGTGGTGTTCGCCGCCAGGGATGAGGTCCCCGCCGCCGATTGTCCCAGGCTGGCCGTGCTCTCCAGAACTCCGCTCAACCCACCAAAGTAGCTGAAGTTGAACAGGTTGTAGACGCTGATGCTGGGCTCCAGCGACGCCCGCTCACCCATCCACCGCAGCTTGATCGGGTAGGCAAGCGATGAGTCAAATGTGCGCAGCCACGGGTTGTTGACCTGGTTCACCGGGGCCGGCGAGATTGCCGGAGTCACGGCGCCGAGCGATTGCAATTGCGCGCTCGAAAACAGGTTGTTGTCCACCAGGGTCTGTCCGGCAGGAGTCAGCCGGTTGGCCGACTGCGAGTTGTAACGGGAAATCAGGCGGTTGATGCTGTTGCCCTTCACTTGACGCATGAAGGCTCCAGGCATGGTTCCGGGGACCAGATCGCCCGTGGTTCCGTCGCCGGTCACGTCCGTGCGGAAGATTTCTCCGCTCGCTGCGGACGGGTCCGTTTCCAGGTTAAGGCTGGTGGGCAGCGACGAGTAGATGTGGCCGATGAAGCTGAACATGGGTCCGTGCTTCGCGGTCATGAACCCGCCGAATGACAACTGGTGCGTACGATCCAGGCCACCCGGTCCGATATAGCAGGTCGGGCAATCCTGATCGAAGATGCCGGGGCTGAAGAACTGGTCGGCGCCGGCTGTGCTCACGAAGCGCGAGAAGGCATACGACACCTCGATGTTCGCGCCCGTGAATCCGGGGATCTGGCTCTTGACCTGTTGCCGGTAGTTGGCCTGCAGTCCGTTGTAGACCGAACGGCCGACGGGGTAGAACACCTGCATGTTGCCCCATGCCGGATTCATGCCTGGGAATGCAGCTCCACTATTCGCTGGGATGCCGTATGCCGACGAGGGATACCCTCCCAGGTACGTGTTAGCCGAGTCGAGTCCGTTGTTGGCGAAATCGGCGATTGTGGCGCCATTCGCAATGGCCTGGTCGATGCTGTTGGCCTTGAACTGGGCCAGCGTCGCTGCAATTGCGTTCTGCGCCGCGGTCGCGTTGAAGAACCGCGCCGCACCGATATGGTTCACGTCCCAGTTCTGTGCGATGTGAGTAATTACGCTGCGCAGGTAGTCCACGCTGAGCACGCCGCCGCCAAAGATCTGCCGCTGAATGCCGAGGTTCATCTGCACCGAGCGCGGAGACTGATAATTCGGAGCGTAGATGATATCTCCGAAGTTGTCGGTCAAGTTGTATGGAATGTAACCCGGGTTGACTGCAGCTCCCGCCTTCTTGGTCTGCTGCTGGTAATACTGCTGCAGCTTGATCCACTCCGGAGCCGACTGCTTGACCGGCTCGGAGCACATATCCGCGATGGACATGCCGTCGAAGCTGGTGATCTCGCCCACGCCCGGGATATTTGCGGTGGTGCCGAATGAGCCGCAGAGCTGAAGTTCCGCGTTAAAGAGGCCGGTTTTCAGCTTTCCGGGGCGATCCCACAGAGTGTTGTTGAAGATGCTGTTTTCGTAGTAGATTCCGGCGCCGCCGCGGATCACCGTCTTGCCGCTCCCCGTGAGGTCATAGGCGAAGCCGCCCTGAGGCGCAAGGTTCATGTTCGGCTGACGCACCGGCGCACTCAGCCCGGGCACCAGCGAGTCAAACAGGTTGCCTGAAGTGCACGGCGCTGCGCTGCCGAAGGCGACGACCGCGTCCGAGCAAGGAATCGGCGCAAGGTCGGAATCGGTGCGGCCTGTGTCGCGATCGTAGCGCATGCCGAAGTTCACGGTCAGCTTGTGGCTGACCTTCCAGGTATCGCCCGCATAGATGCCTGCGCGCCAGTCATCCTGACCGCCAGCCGGAAGTCCAAAGCCCTGCTTTTCGGTGTAGTAGCCAAGACCGTTTCCAAGGTATACATAGCGGATCGGGTAGTTGCCTGGATCCGTATCGGTCGCGCTGCCGTTCACGTCTTTGCTCGCGATGCGGATATAGGGGGTCAGGCCGAAGAACGACGCGAAGCCGCCACCATTGATTCGGTTCAGGCTGAAGCCGTAGCGAATGGAGTGCGACCGAACGTTAAACCCACCGTCATAGCGCGTCTGCTTGTTCGACTGGAACGTGCCCTGCGGAGCCAAGTAGTTCGGACCAGTCCACAGACCGCCGGCGCCGCGCAGCAGCACGCCCGGAACCACGTTTGGCAAGCCGCCGCTGTCGTCCGCGATCATGTTGTGGAACTTGAGGTACCCGAAGCGGAAGCTGTGGGTCATTTTGCCGGTCACGAAATCAGCGCCGCCTACGAACGCCGGCGTGTTGTCGCGGTTGGCATATCGCGCAAAGCCCAGGCCGAAGGTGCTGGCCGCGGCGTTCACTTCATATGCCAGGCGGAAGAACGTGTGGATACCGTGGGGCGCGTTCCAATCTACGCGGCCCGCCGAATAGGTGTCCTTGAACGCGGCATCATAACTACCGCTGAATGCGTCGAACGGCGCACCGACAAGAACCGGAGCCGCCGCGTCCTGCTTCAGGCGCTCCGCGCTGGCGAACCAGAACAGCTTGTCCGTCATGATCGGCCCGCCTACGTTGCCGCCGAACTGGTTGCGCTGGAAAGGGTTCGCTATGCCGCCCGGTCCATTGGCAAATCCCGCCCGCGCATCGCGGAAGTCGTAGAAGGCCTGACCGTGAATCTTGTTGGTGCCCGACTTCGTGCTCACGATCACCGAGCCCGACGAGGTGATTTCATTCGACAGGTCAAGATCGGAGCGGCCAACCTGGAACTCCTCGATCGATCCCTGCGTCACGTTTAATACCGTCGTTCCCACCGTTTCGTCCGAGATGTCCTGCCCGTCGAGCGAGAGACGAGCATTACGCCCATAGATACCGTTGAACGAAACCGATGTGTAACCGGCCTTGGTCGGGTCGAAGTCCTGTCCGTCCTGCAACTGGACGCCCGGCTCAAGCTGCGCCAGGTCGAGGAAGTTGCGGCCGTTGATGGGCAGATTCTCAATCTGCGCCGTGGTCAACACGCCCTGAACTTCAGATTGTTGCGTATCGACACGCACGTCGCTGGCTTGCACTTCCATCACAGTGGTCGTGGTGCCCACCGACAGCGCCAGGTTGCCGTTGGTCACGTTGCCGATTTGCACCGTGGCGCCCGCCTGCATCGGCGCGAATCCCGATGAGTTCACCGCGATCGTGTACGAACCGGAAACCAGCGGTCCCGAGGAATAGTAGCCCGACGAATTGGTCGTTACTTTGACCACGGCGCCGGTCGCTTTGTTGGTAATGGTGACGGTCGCAGAAGGAACCACGGCCCCACTGGGATCGGTAATGGTTCCCTGGATTGTTCCGGCAGCTGTGGTGGCCTGACCGTACGCCGGACACTCCATCGTGGGGATAAGCAGGCCGAGAACAGTCGCAATCGCGAGCAGACACGACCAGCCGCGCAACCTGATGATTTGCATTGAACTCCTCCAAAGAATTAGGGAATCCGGAAGCCCGCGAAGGCCGCCGGTTCCATGTAGTTTTCTGTAGCGTTTCGGACTGATTGAGCCCCGATTCGCCCTGGAAGACTGCGGATCATTTGAACTCGTGAATGACAAAAATGAAGCCTTATGGTGACCCTGCGGCTACAGCAATTAAGATCCCTCGGGGAACGTAGCCTCGCCTATGCCCAAGCACAATAGCATGGCAACGGCCAATTTGAAAATGGTTGCCTTATAACATTTCGTCCAGAAAATAAACGGCTTACCCTGCCGAAGGCTATTTCGGGGTCCGAACGGCCTACATAAATCCGTAGAATCGGGTCTAAATATCCCAAATTCCGGTGAAAACCGCTTCGTACCTCATCGAAAAATAGAAAAGGCGCCTGCCGCAGCAAGCGCCTTTGGAAGTGGTTTCCAGGCCTTTTTAGAACGTGAACCGGCCGTGCAGCACCAGCACACGCTGCGTAACCGCCGCCCCCTGAAACGATCCATAGGGGCTGGTGGGCGGAGCCGCCACGCTGCTGATCACTCCGAACGTCGACGACCCCACTGAAGCGCCGGGTGCCGCGAAGTTGGCATGGTTGAACACGTTGTAGGCGTTCGCGCCAATGGCGAACGTGGTGTGCTCATGCTTGAAGAGGTCCTTCATCAGGGTGAGATCGGTGTTGACATAATGCGGACCGAAGAGCGAGTTCCGCCGCAGGGTACCGAACGTAGTCTGCCCCGTGCCGGGTCCCGAAAACGGCTGCACATATTGCGCCGTATCTAAACACGTCGTCGTCGCTACGCAGGCGTGCGGCCGATTCGACGACAGATTCGTCAGCGAATGCGCGCCGGTCGTGGTTTCCGGCATCATGACCGTGCCCAGTTGTCCGTAGTCGTTGATCTGGCTCGAGGTGACCGAGAACGGCTCGCCCGTTCGCCAATACGTCTTGCCGCCCACGATCCATCCGGCCAGCGCCACGTTGAGAAATCCGTAATGGCTCTTGTACGGCTCCTCGTACATCAGGTCGCCGGTCAGGTTGTGCCGGATGTCGTAATCCGAATTCGAGTAGTTCAGGCTCTGCTCCCCGAACAAATCCGGGCTCACCTGGTTGGTGACAGAAGCGCCGTTCCACGGCAGGCCCGTGCCACCGTTCGACACATCGTCCAGCGAGTGGCTCCACGTATAGCTCACTTCGCCGGCGAGCCCGTGACCGTTGTGTTTGAAGTTCAGTTGCATGCCGCTGTAGTTGGAATGCGCGTTGTTGGTGAATGCCGAAACGCGTCCGTAGTTTTGGTTGGGCGGCGTCACTCCGATACCGCCGATGTCGGGTACCCCCGCGCTCACCCATGCTCCGCTGTTCGGATCGAACGTGCCCGAACTGGGATTAATGAACGGATTGACGATCACCTCGTTGTACCCGTAGTTTCCGGCATAGGTAATGCTCAACGCATCGAAACGGTCGATCTGCTGCTGGATCTGCAGGCTGTACTCTACGTACCCCGGCACGCGGAACTCGCCCGGGAAGTAGGCGCCGATCGATGGCGGTGCGCTCAGGAAGACGCCCTGGTTCACGAGCGCGCTGTTGATCGCTCCCCATCCCTGGCCTGCGGCGAATCCGGCCTGCACCGTGTTGTTCGCCGTGACCGCATTGCTCACCACGTTGTTCGGCCCGGTGGGCGACAGGATGCCAGAAGTGACCGGCGGGGTGAAGTAGTTGGGGAAATTCTGGATCGCTCCATCAATAAAGGAGGCGGGGAAAAGATCCGAGAACATGCCGGCTCCGCCGCGGATCTCTGTGTGCTGACCCACTCCCACGTTGAATCCGAAACGCGCCTGGAAGTTCAGCGGCTCCACCTTGGGGAATGCATTCGGCCGCGCTGGGTTGATCGGTCCGCCCGCCGAGGAGTTCATCGCATCACTCAGCGTGCCCGCGGCAAACGGCCCGGAGCGGAACGCCGAGAAGCACGAATTGTGGCACAGCGGATTCCCCGTGCGATCGACGCGCACGCCCATGGTCAGCTTAAGATTGCTCAGCGCCTGAAACTCGTCCTGCACATACACCCCGACGTTGTAGAGCGCCAGATGTGCGGTCTGGTGACTTGTGAATGCCTGCGAAAAGCTGTTGAACGGGTAGAACTCGTTCGAGGTCCCAAGCTGGAACTGTGTGAAGTCAGGCAGATCCAGAATGAGCAACTGCGGGAACACGGTATTCACCCGCTGGTCGTAGTCGCTGATCAAATCGCGGCGGAAGTTCTCGCCGAGACGAAGTGTGTGTTTTCCCTTCAACCACGTGAAGTCGTCGACGATCTGGTACTGCGTCACGTCGCGTCCCTGCGTCAACGCGCCGGGCACGCCCAGGAACGACAGTCCCGAGCTATGCGAGGTACCGCTGCCGTCCAAGCCGTAGTCGACAATGCCAAAGTAGGGATACACGGCCTGTGACGCCGCATTGCTGGCCGGCCCGAAATATGCCGAGTACCAGTTCGCGGCCGCCACAAATACGTTCGTCTTGTTAGACCCGAACGATGCCGTGTCGTTGAACTGGCCTTCGTACTCCGGCTGGATCGACACCGCGTCGAACAGCGGATTGATGTAGCTGGTGTAGGTGGGCTGCGAGCCGCGGTCCATCTTGTACCGGCCGTAGATCCTGTGGCCGCTGCTGACACTCCAGTCGATGCGCCCGGTAAACAGCGATTCCTTATTCACGTTGTTGGCCGAGGCAAACCCCTCCATCATGCACGGTACGTTGCTTCCAAAGGTGCCGCCGCCGGGTGCCGCCGCGCCTTCGAGGCCGCCCGAAGCCGCCGGTCCGCAGCCCAGGGCGGTGCTGGTATCGCTGGCCGGCTTGGCGCCGTATTTCGTCACCGCCGCGTTATACAGATTGAACGTCTGCGTCGCGAAGTTTGACACATCCACCGGCAGCCCTTCGTTGGCGATGGTGTTCATGCTGTAGCTTTCCAACTGCGGAGAAGGCGCCGTGAAATACCCGCTGTTGGGCAGGATGTAACGCAGCCCTTCGTAGTCGGCGAAGAAGAACAGCTTGTCGCGCTTGATGGGGCCGCCAAGATTCGCCGCCCACTCATTCGATACGGCATGGGGCCGCGGCTGCCCGGCGAAGTTGTTGAACCACCCGTTGGCGTTCAACATCGTACCGTTCAGTTGTAGTCCAGCTCACCATGAAACTTGTTGCTGCCGGATTTGGTGATGTAATTGATCGTCGCCCCGGCCGCGCGCCCATACTGCGAGTTGTACGCGTTCTGGATCACGCTCGCTTCGGCAATCTCCCCCTGGCCCAGTGTCAGGTTCGAACTGCCGGAGTTGTTCAGGTTCAGGAACGGATCCTGATTGTCGAATCCGTTCAGCACGAACAGATTTGAGATTCCCGGCAAACCGTTCGAACTGAAGTTTCCGTACGATCCGCCCGCGTTGACCACGATGCCCGGAGCGGTAAACGCCACCGTCGTCACATCGCCGCCCGGCGTGGGCAGGTCCTGGATCTGCTGCTCTGTAAACGTCGTCGCCAGGGCCACGTTCTGCGTATCCAGCAGCGGGACCGTGCTCGCCGTGACTTCCACCACCGTCTTGCTTCCCGCCGGATTCACCCGCACGTCGCCGGGTGTGGTGGTGCTCACCTGCACTTGGAACGACATGGGTTGCGATTCGAATCCCTGCGCCGCCGCCGTGACCGTATAGGCGCCAGGAGGCAGGTTCGATGCCGTGTAACGCCCCTCGCCATTCGTCATCACGGTGCGCTTCGCACCCGTGCCTGTGTTCTCAATCGTGACTGTGGCGTTTGGCACCACCGCCCCCGATGTGTCTGTCACCGCGCCGCTCAGCGCGCCTGTCACTGCCGTCTGCCCATAGCTCCGCGGAGCCAGGCTTGCCGTCACCAGGATTGCCAGAATCGCGGCTCCAAGCGACAGAACCGCATAACCTAACCTGCTCGTTTGCATGAACTTCCTCCAAAAAAGTGAATGCGAACCCCTCTCCCGTCGCGTGGGATGGGTTCTGTGTTGGTCTTCTTCCAACCGTCTTGATTGCCGAGCAGAGAGGGTGCGGAATCTCGAATCGTCTATTCGCTTCTAGTCTCTATTCGAGATACCTCTTCGAAACCAGCACGCACCTTGTTCCGAGGGCACGCTCGCGGATGCAGCCCGCCAGGGCTGCAGGTCCGGGGACGCGCCGCGATACGCGCAGGAATCGAAATGCACCGGATCTTCCAGTTCTTCGAGCGCCTCTGACGTCCGCTCAGGGGAAAGGCCCGACTCCAGTCGCGGGAGAACCCCGCAACTCGTCGAAACCTTCGATGCCGAAACTCTGAAAAGCTTTGCTCGCCCATGCAACTTATTTGCACGCGGTCAAACGCGCCCTCACTGCTTCGGCTGGGCTTTATAACAGGGACGGGTTCAGTCGTGCGGGTTCGGTGTTCATTCAAAACACACGGTCTTTCGCCCGTGCCAACCTCCACAGATTCCGAAGCATGCAGTTCGACTTTTTCCGCGGCCTGTTCAGCTCCTGCAAAAGCCAGCCCGCCGCAACTCAGTGCCCCGTGTGATACGGGTGCCCCGTCAAAATCGTCGTCGCGCGATAGATCTGCTCCGCCATCACCAGCCGCGCCAGCGGATGCGCAAGCGTGAATGGCCCCAGCGAGAGCAGCAACCGTGCCGACGTCCGCGCCGACTCGGTCCATCCGTCCGGCGGCCCCACGGCGAACACTACCTGCTGCGCGCCCTCATCGCGCCGCGCTCCCAGCCACGCGGCGAAGGCCTCCGACGTCATGGACCGCCCCCGCGCATCGAGCAGCACCGTGACCGGTGTCGTGCGGCCCTGCAGCTTTCCGATCCCTTCGAGCAATGCCTTCTCGGTGCGGAACGCGCGGGTGTCGCAGCGCGCAAAACTCGCACAACGCTGCACATACACCTGCGTCAGCCGCTCGAAATCGTCGGCCGCCGAGGGCTGCGGCCCCACATGCGCAAGCGTGATCTGCACAACCCGAGTATAGGAAACCCTCCCCAGCCTCAAAGGCCGGTTCGCTCTTTGCCCGCGTGCATCCCTCCATGTGGTAAAAATGGATGTTCCAGGAATGCGGGCAAACACGTCGTGGAAAATCGTTTTACTCTCTAACCGACGGATGCGCCGTCAAGGATCGAGACGCGTGCCACGCCCGAACACAGAAAGGCAGGACCTGCAGCATGGCTGAGACTCTCTTCAGTTCTTTCGATACGGTGCGTTACGAGGGACCGAAATCCGAAAATCCGCTCGCTTACCGGTGGTATGACGCCAACCGCGTCGTGCTTGGCAAGCCGCTCAAGGACCACCTGCGCTTTGCCGTCGCCTACTGGCACTCGCTGGCCATGCAGGGCGGCGACCCGTTCGGCAGCGCAACCATGCCGCGCCCGTGGTTTGCCGCCGGCGATCCCATCGCACAGGCAAAGGTCAAAGCCGACGCGGCCTTCGAGTTGTTCCGTGTGGTGGACCTGCCCTTCTTCTGCTGGCACGATGCCGACATCGCGCCAGCCGGAGACACCCTCGCTGAGACGCTGAAAAACTTCCACACCATGGTCGACTACCTCGAAGAGAAGATGCGCACCTATTCCACGCGCCTCCTCTGGGGAACCGCCAATCTCTTCTCGCATCCGCGCTTCATGGCCGGTGCGTCCACGAATCCCGATCCCGAAGTGTTCGCCTGGTGCGCCGCTACCGTCAAGAACTGCATGGACGCTACCAAGCGCCTCGGCGGATCGAACTACGTCCTCTGGGGTGGCCGCGAGGGCTACGAGACCCTGCTGAACACCGACATGAAGCAGGAACTCGAGCACATGGGGCGCTTCCTCACCATGGTCGTGGACTACAAACACAAGATCGGCTTCCAGGGCCAGATCCTCGTCGAGCCCAAGCCCAAGGAGCCCACGGCGCACCAGTACGATTTCGACGTCGCTACCGTGTACTCGTTCCTCAAGCAGTTCAATCTCGAAAAGGAAATCAAGGTCAACATCGAGGCCAACCACGCCCTGCTCGCCGGCCACACCTTCGAGCACGAAATTGCCACCGCCGGCTCCCTCGGCTTCCTCGGCTCGCTCGATATCAACCGCGGCGATCCTCTCCTCGGGTGGGACACCGATCAGTTCCCCAACGACCTCTGGTCCATGTCGATCAGCATGTACCACGTCATCAAGGCGGGAGGCCTCAACCAGGGCGGCTGTAACTTCGACGCCAAGGTTCGCCGTCAGAGCTTCGATCCCGCGGACCTGATCTCTGCCCACGTAGGCGGCGCAGATCTTTGCGCCCGCGCGTTCCTCACCGCCGCCCGCATCATCGAGGACGGCCGCTTTGACAAGCTGCTCACCGACCGCTACGCCGGATGGCAGTCCGCCGACGCCAAGGCAATGGCCGACGGAAAGATGTCGCTCGACCAGGTGGAGAAGTGGGCGCTCGACAAGAAAATTAACCCGCAGCCCCGTTCCGGCAAGCAGGAGCAGATCGAGAACCTGCTTGTCCGCATGATCTACTCCGATCAGTTCTAATCAACGGTTCGAGAATCAAGCAAAGAAAAGGGCCCGCTCCGCGCGGGCCGTTTTCTTTGTCAATAAAGATTCGATTGGATCAAGGTTTCCAGATCGGCCAATGTTCCGACCCTGTCCAATGGCGCCTTGACCCAACCGAAATCACTTAGCCAGTTCGAGAATGCATCCCGGCGTGGAACGCGCGATCTCCCACTCTTCCTCATTCATATCCGCCGATACATCCGCAAACAATGGAGTGCTCAAGTAGCGCTCTCCCGTATCCGGCAGCATGCAGAGAATCGTCGCACCTTTCGCTGCCTCTGCCGCCACCCGCAGCGCCCCTGCGAATGTTGCGCCAGAAGTAATCCCGACAAAGATGCCTTCCTTCTTCGCGAGGTCCTTGCTGCAGCGCATCGCATCCGCGCTGGTAATGCGCAGAACCTGGCTGATCCTCTTTGACGAAACCGCATCACCCGTGAGTTTCGCGACGAAATCCGGACTCCAGCCCTGCAGCGGATGTGGCTTCCAGCTCGGGTGTTTGGCGCTCGCCGATCCGTCTGCGTTGCGCTCCTGCTCAATCCCACTCGAAAGCATTGGCGCATCGTCCGGCTCGCACACCACGATCTTTGTCTCCGGCCGCTCCTTCGCCAGCACTCGCGCCACGCCCTTCAGCGTCCCGCCGGTGCCGAATCCCGTTACCCAGTAGTCCAGCCTCTCGTCTTTGAAATCCCGCAGAATCTCCTGCCCCGTGGTGCGCGAGTGCATGTCGGCATTCGCTTCATTCTCAAACTGCCGGGTGTAGTACCAGCCGTGCTTCTCGGCCAGTTCAATCGTCTTTTTCACCATGCCCACGGCCCCCGCCGACGCCGGCGTGATCACCACCTTCGCGCCCAGAAACCGCATCAGCTTGCGGCGCTCCACGCTGAAAGGCTCCGCCAGCGTGACCACCAGCGGGTACCCTTTGGCCGCGCACACCATGGCCAGCCCGATACCTGTATTCCCGCTCGTCGCCTCCACCACCGTCTGCCCCGGCTTCAGCTTTCCGGTGCGTTCTGCCTCTTCAATCACGCCCAGCGCGAGCCGGTCTTTCACCGATCCCAGAGGGTTGAACGCTTCCACCTTCACATACAGATTCACGCCCGGTGGCGCCAGCCGGTTGATCCTCACCACCGGCGTATGGCCGACAGTCTCCGTGATGTTCGCGAATTTGCCCACTCCCATGACCTCCGAATGAAGGCAATTGTACCGCCGTGGATTTGCCCGAACGTCCGATGTGAACCCTGACTGGGTGTCCCTGATTGCGTAGCCTAAGGAGGTTTTCGCGGGTCAACCAGATCCAGCAAGGGACTTTCGATCTTCGCATCCATCCCAGAGCACTCCTTGAGGCGCGTACCTCACCCGAAAAGGAAATGCTCGGACAAACATTGCCCGCCCGGAAACGGTAATCTAGAGATCTGCCCCCATGACCGACTCGCGAAAAGGCCTCATCCTTATCAACACCGGCCCCGGCAAGGGCAAAACCACCGCCGCTCTCGGCACCGCCCTGCGCGCCGTCGGCAATGGCATGCGCGTCCTCATGCTGCAGTTCCTCAAGGGCTCCTGGCACTACGGCGAACTCGACGCCGTCAATCCCTTCGGAGGCAACTTCGTCCTCAAGCAGATGGGCCGCGGATTCGTGAAGGTCGGCGGCGCGGAAACCGATCCCGAAGACATCCGCATGGTTCAGGAAGCCTGGGCCGAAGCGCGCACGGCGATCGAATCCGGCGACTGGGACCTCGTCGTCCTCGACGAAATCAATTACGCCATCCACTACGGCATGCTCGATCCCGCCGTCGTAGCCGAAGCCCTGCGCAACCGCCCCGAAATGGTCCACGTCATCCTCACCGGCCGCAGCGCGCATCCGCTCCTCGTCGAGCTCGCCGACACCGTCACCGAGATGCGCGAAGTCAAGCACGCCTACCAGAAGGGCATCCTCGCCCAGCGCGGCATTGAGTACTGAATCGGTGTTTAGTTGTCAGTTGGCCGTGACCCCTGATTCGCAGCCGGTGAACGCTCGGTTCAAAACACCAGGCCGTGACCGGTTTGTCAGCGCGCCAGGTCAATTCTGATGGAAACGGGGTTCCTGCGGAAAGCGATTATCCCATGCGGTAACGGAATGTAACCGGACAAGAGTCGGTAAGCAGCGCAAGACAAATGCAAACGACGGCTGGTATCCCGTTCGCAGTTTCAAGAGCTGCGCAAGGGTGGAGTCGGGCATGGAGCCGAGTCGTCGCTGGAAGAAAGCAACCTCCTCACAAAGCTGCGCCCCGCTTGAGTGATAGCAAAAGTAGCAGTTGTGAATCGAACGCTTGAGCGTATCCATGGCACATCGGGTGCCGGCGGATAAGAGCGGGTATGCCACGGTCGCGAAAAGCGCCTGATTGAACAAGGAGAAGAACGCCTTGGCGACATCGAACCGGCGGATCGGCGGAAAGGGAACTTGCGGTAACAAGTGCTCGCCCCAGATCGTCAGGCCAGATGCCAGAATGCTGGGAATCGCAACCCGATCCACGAAGAACGCCTGCAGGGCCGGGATACCGAGAATACGGGCTGGTTGTCCTGAGAGCAGATCGGCCCGCGTGCAAACGAAGAAGGAACGAACATTCGCCGTGACGCGATCCGCGAAAGCGTCCAGCGCGCCACGTCGGTACGTGTGTTGCTTTCTTACTCCAGACCGCTCCTCATGATCCGAGATGGTGTCGCGCACACGGCCTCTGTCCTCCGTCGTCGCTCCGTCGTGAACGACGATCAGAAGATCGACGTCCGAGATTTCAGGCGAGTAGCTGCCGGTTGCCGCGCTGCCAAACAGGACAACACTGACCATTCCACTCTCTGGGCGCTCGCAGGTCCGAACAACCGACGACAGATACGTCTCCACAGATGGCGAACGGGTAGGATGCATTGCCCATAGACTACGCGGGAGAGACTCCTGCCTGGAAACAGGCTTAGTCCGGAATGCTTGCCCGGCGAAGCCGAAGGTCCTCCCCTCTGACCCTGAGCCCTGATCCATCCCGTACAATTGCATCTGTCTATGACCTGGTTTAAGCGCGAGAGCGGCGACTACGAGCCGGAATCCCCCAACGGCGATGCCGAACGGCGCGTCCGCACCGAAGGCCTGTGGGTCAAGTGCCCGGGATGCCGGCAACCGATCTACAAGCCCGACGTCGCCGCCAACCTCAACGTCTGCCCCAAGTGTCAGCACCACTACAAACTCGGCGCGCACGCCCGCATCGAATTGCTGCTCGAACCGGGCTATGAGCTGGTCGACGGTGGCCTGCGCTCCACTGACCCTCTCAATTTCCACGATGTGAAGTCCTACAAAGCCCGCCTCCGCAAGGCGCAGGAGGAGACCGGTCTTGACGACGCCATCCTCAACGCCGTCGGCCGCATGGGACATCATGATGTCGTCGTCAGCGCCATGGAATACGCCTTCATCGGCGGCTCCATGGGCGCGGTGGTCGGCGAAACCATCGCCCGCGCCGGCGATCGCAGCCTGGCCAGCCGCAAGCCGCTCATCGTCGTCGCTGCCTCCGGCGGAGCACGCATGATGGAGGGCGTCGTCAGCCTCATGCAAATGGCCAAGATTTCCACCGTCCTGGCTCAGCTCGACGACGCCCGCATCCCCTACATCTGCGTCCTCACCGATCCCACCACCGGCGGCGTCACCGCCAGCTTCGCCATGCTGGGCGACCTCAACATCGCCGAGCCCGGCGCGCTCATCGGCTTTGCAGGACCCCGCGTCATCGAGCAGACCATCCGCCAGAAGCTCCCCGAAGGCTTCCAGCGATCCGAATTCCTCCTCGAAAAAGGCTTTCTCGATGCCGTCGTCCACCGCCGCGACATGAAGGATTACCTCATTCGAGCCCTTGATTTTCTGCAGGTTCCCGCACAAGCATCCTGATTTCCATCGCATCCGGCCAGATTCATACCAAATACCATAGATATCGCCTGACCGCCGCCGAAAGATACAGATTTCCGTACTGCCATGTGAAAACGTGCAGGTTTGGATACTGCCATGTGAGAATCTGGAGATCTTCCGGCCCGCATGTTTTTTTAACTCCATTAGATCGAAATCCGCCCTCAGGATTCTCCTCAAAACTGCCGATTTTGGCCTGCAAATTGCACCCCGTAATTTGCCCCCGCATGGCTCGTAGGACCCATGTGCGACAGACCCGATGGTCTCGTCGGCCGCCTCGGCTGCGGGCATAGTCGAAAACTAATAACTTTGAAACCCCGCACGAACATGCATTCGGAGAACCTCTTGTCCAAAAATTTGACGCGCACTTTTCTTGCACTTTTCCTGCTTTGTCTGGGAATCGCAGTTGCAGGCGCGCAGACGTCCAACGGAACCGTGGTCGGCGCTGTAGCCGACACCACGGGCCGGGCGGTCGTCGGCGCAACCGTGACCATCACCTCGGTCGACACCGGCGCAGTCCGGACGACCACGACGAATTCCGAGGGCACCTACCGCATCGACGCGGTTCTGCCTGGCACCTACAACGTCAGCGCCGCGGCAGCGGGTTTCCAGACCACCGTGAACAAGGGACTGGTGGTCTACGGCACTGACATCAAAACTTCCGATCTCAAGCTCCAGGTTGGCCAGGCCACTGAAGCGGTCGAAGTTTCCGCGGACAACGCCGCCATCAATACCGATAACGGACAGATCGACGGCACCATCACTCTGAGGGAGATCAATTCGCTGCCCATCAACAGCCTCAGCCCCTACGAGCTGGCGCTGACCTTGCCCGGCGTCACTTCCACCACCCAGGGCGGAATGTCCAACGGCGTCAATTTCAACGTGGGCGGCGGCCGTCCCCGCGCCAACAACTTCCTCCTCGAAGGACAGGACAACAACGACGCCGGCATCACCGGCCAGGGCTTTCAGCCCGAAAACCTCGAGGCCGTAAAGGAAGTCAAGGTCCTCGAAAACTCCTACACGGCAGAATTCGGCCATGGCGCCGGATCCGTATCCAACATGATCTTCCAGAGCGGCGCCAACGACTTTCACGGCGCGCTTTTCGAGCGCATCGACAACTCGTCGCTCGACACCATTGACAAGGCCGATCACTTCAACAACGTCACCTCGGTCACCAAGTACCGTGAAAACTGGCCAGGCTTCCGCATCGGTGGCCCCGTCCTGCACAACAAGCTGTTCTTCTTCGGCTCCTATCAGTGGGACTTCTATCGCTCCACCGCGAACCTCGACCGGCTCTATGTCCCCACTGCCGCCGGCATGGCGACTCTGAGCCAGTACGCCTCGAACCCCCGCGTGGCCAACTTGCTCAAGGCCTATGGCGGACTGGTCGGCGTCTTTAACCCGCAACTGGGCCTCCCGTCCATCGATCTCGGTCCCGATCCGGTCACGGGCGTCGAACGCGGCAAGGTGGAGATGGGCGTCGTGCAGCGCAACCTTCCCGCGCTGTCCAACGCGCCTGAAATCGACCTCACCGGCGACTACGTCCGCAGCGACAAGGACACGCTCCGCCTTCGCATGGTCCGCAATTCCTTCACCGCGCCCTACGACGTCTGGAACGAGCCCGGCCAGTTGCCCGGCTTCGATTCCAACCAGGACGGCGCTTCCTGGAACGCCGGCCTCGAAGAGACCCACATCTTCTCTCCCGCGATCGTCAATGAGTTCCGCGTCTCGTATGGCCGCATCGGCTTCACCTTCGGACTGCCCGCTTCCACGCTGGCCAATCCGCTCTACAACCAGCCCGCGGTCAGCATCACCAACATGACCGGCTACGGCATCCCCGGCGCCATGCCCCAGGGCCGCTTCCACAACACCTACCAGGCCCAGGACACCGTCTCCTGGACCCACGGCAAGCACTTCGTCAAGATCGGCGCGGATATCTCCAACACCCGTGTCCGCGACATGATCCCGTTCAACTACTACGGATCCATCTCGTTCAACGACGACACCAAGCCCACTCCCGCACCCGGCGGCGCCTCGGCGGTCTATACCGGCCTGGCCAACCTGCTCGATAACTACGGCGGCTCCAGCAGCTCGCTCTCCCAGAACTTCGGCAGCCCCACGGCTCGCCCCAGCATCTACTCGCAGAACTACTTCGTCCAGGACACCTACAAGCCCGTCGCCAACCTGAGCATCGATCTGGGCTTCCGTTATGAATACAACGGCGCTCCCTTCAATGCTCCCGGCACCCCCTACCCCGGCATCGATATGAACGATATCGCCTGCTACCCGGGTCAGGGCTCGGTCTGCAACCTGAATCAGCGGGCCGACAAGCGCGAATGGGAACCCCGTTTCGGCGTCGCCTATTCGCCCAACTTCTTCGATCGCTACAAGACGGTGATTCACTCCGGCTTCGGCGTTTTCAATGACGTGGTCTTCACCAACATCATTGACAACATCCAGGCCTCGTCTCCCAACAACGGCGCGCCGCTCATCACCTCCGTGGCCACCGCAAACAATAACCGCGGCACCGGCAACTGGTACGGGCAGTTTGCCAACCTGAACCCGGCTCCCACCCCGTTGGGCTCCTCCAACCCCATCGTCAACAACCTGCGAAACCCGCGCACCCTGCACTGGAACTTAAACGTGCAGCAGGAACTGCCGGGTAACACCACCCTCCAGGTCGGCTACATCGGCGAGCGCGGCGAGCACCTCTACGGCCAGACGGAAGTCAACCCGTTCGTCAATGACTTCTTCTCCGCTGATCGCGTCATTCCCACCCGCGGCAACATTGTTGTCCGCGACAACTCCGGCGACTCGGAGTACGCCGGCCTCTGGTCGCAGCTCGAACACAAGTTCTCGCAGGGCTTCCTGTTCCGCGCCGCGTACACCTACGGCCACTCCTTCGACGACACGTCGGAAATCTTCACTTTCAACAACGAGTCGTCTTACCAGTTCAGCCGCTATCCCACGCCCCGCGGGCAGAGCGACTGGGGTCCGTCGGCCTATGACCACCGCCAGCGCCTCGTGCTGAGCTACGTCTATCAGCCGCCCGTGTGGCAAACCGAAGGCGCCATGAAGGCCGTCGGCAACGTGGTCAACCACTGGCAGGTCGCCGGCGTCACGCAGTTCCAGACCGGCAGCCCTGAGAACGTTGAAGTCGGTTACGACGTCAACGGCGACGGCATCGGCAACGATCGCCCCATCCTCAGCAACCCCAAGGCGCCCCTGGCAACCTATGCCTTCGACGACTCCTGGTTCTACGGCGCGTCGCAGGGAGGCCTGTGCTCCGGTCCGAGCCTCTGGTATACCAACAACCCCTGCGAATCGGTTACCCCGGACCAGGTGCACTGGATCATTCCCGCCTACGGCACCTATCCCACAAACCCGGTCAGCCGCAACTCACTCTACGGCCCCGGCCTCCAGCAGTGGGATGTGAACGTCCAGCGCTCCTTCAAGCTGGCCGAACGCGTCTCGCTCGACTTCCGCGGCGAGCTCTTCAACGTCTTCAACCATGGCAATGGTGGAATTGAAAACACCAGCCTCATCAGCGGTATCCCCACCGACCAGTTCACCGGCGACAACGGGACCAACACCTTCGCGGATGCAGCGCCGACCGTCAGCGGTCATCGCCACGCCCGCTTTTTCGTCCGCCTGGAGTTCTAACCCACCCCACCCATCCAACCCTGAGGGGCGCCCGCGGGCGCCCCTCTTTCTTTCGCTCCAGAGGACTTGTCAGCCCTCAACCCATAGAGAAAACCAAATGCCCACTGGCGGAGGGCGTTCTTCTTTCGATCGAAAGAACCCTGTGTGCCCGAATCCGCTTCCATCCACGTCTACCGCTCCGAGGCATGAAGCCTTCCGCTGCACCCTGATCCCTTGTCCCCTGCTACTGTCCCTGGATCGAGACTGCCTTGTTGTGCGCGAACGTCACCTGGATGTGCTTCCCGTTCACGTCGTAGTCCGCCGTCCGGTCGCCTTCCTTCGTCCCATCGGAGTACTGCGCCTTCGCCCCGATCGCCATCCGCGTCTGCAATTCGCTGAATCCCGGCTTCACCTGGTGTGCGTCGATAGCCGCCCACACGTCCTTCGGCCAGTTCGTATAAATCGTGTGCGGATCGTCGTAGTAGAGCAGCATGTCGCTGAAATAGTGCTCCTCATTCGCATTCACGACCAGCCCCACCGGCGTGGCAAATGTCTGCTTGTCTCCCGGCAGGGTAAAGACCACCAACACCTGCTTGCCGTCATGGGCAATGTTGTCGCTCACGCTGGCCGGGGCCGCTGCCTTGATCGCCTTCGTGATGTCCATCTTCTGCGCCGGAGGAATCAGTCCCGCGGGCTTCGACCACTCCACGCGGCCGCCGTCGACCGGGTAATAGGGCATCGAATAGCCGCTCTTCATCCACACGCTCTTGCCTGCGAGGTCCTGAATGTCCTCAAAGTGCTGCGGGAACTCCATCCGCACCACCGCCAGGTCGTCCGCGCTCAGGTGCTGTTCCGGCTGGTTGCGCGTGACCCCCGGCTTCTCGCGCTGCTTGAAGACGATGAAAAGGTAAATGGCGCCGATGGCGATCGTGATGACGAAAGGAATGAGGATCTTCTGCCACTGTTTCAATATCGACTCTCCCCGCCCGCATGCGGGCTGCTTTCAAGCATGATCGAATAAGCGGAAGGAAACGCTCCCGCGGAACTGGATTTGTAACAAGGCACTGCTTTTGCCGGGCTGAAGGTGTTGCAAAATGCGACTGGGCTTCAGCCCTTGCAACGCTCGCCTGGCCACTTCCGCATCGTATTCGACTCCTTCCAGAGCCCCTTCAGCCGTGCCTTACTCCGCATGTTTCCAGCGCATCCGATTCGCCTTTTCAGGACCCTGCACCATGCACCATGTCTCTCACCTCCTGCCCACATCGACCTCCTCCGGTTCCGGCCT
>Ga0134126_10002543_pt1 | contig 23002 bp, 21 predicted proteins | sample KB31752_FD_96881 | JGI IMG/M metagenome (GOLD analysis project Ga0134126, IMG submission 96881) | Terrestrial soil microbial communities with excess Nitrogen fertilizer from Kellogg Biological Station, Michigan, USA - KB3-175-2 | ecosystem: Environmental > Terrestrial > Soil > Unclassified ... | reverse complement strand
TTTAATTACTTTGTTGGTTGGTGCTTCCGCCGGAGGACTTGAAATTCTTACCAAGCAAAATGAATGGATTCCGGTTACTTCTCTGCCGGAACAAATCGTAGTAAATGTAGGTGATATGCTACAACGTCTCACAAATAATAAACTAAAAAGCACGACTCATAGAGTTGTAAATCCATCCCGGGACTTATGGCATACTTCCCGGTTTTCGATTCCTTTTTTCCTTCATCCAAAATCGGCAATGGACTTGTCTGCCCTTGAAAATTGCATAGATGAAAATCATCCAAAAGTTTTTGAAGATATTACCGCTGGAGAATATCTGGATGAGCGTCTAAGAGAGATAGGATTGAAGAAGTAATTAATTAGCTGATTAGCTAATTAGCTGATTAGCTAATTAATAAAAGTATATTTTTTCATGGTACTGCACAGGCATATTCCTTTTTTAAAAGCTGTTTTTTATTATACCATTTCTGCTTTTGGCGGCCCTCAGGGACATCTGGGTATGATGATAAAAACCTTTGTAGAAAGAAGGAGAGATGTCACCAAAGAAGAATTAATGGAGTATGTGGCATTTTGCCAGCTATTGCCCGGCGCTTCTTCCACACAAACGATTACACTCATCGGTTACAAACGAGGCGGCGTGCCACTCGCAGTGCTCACTCTTCTTATCTGGATTTTTCCCGCGAGTATTTTAATGGGAATTTTTTCTTTTTTATTTTATTATGTCAAAACGTATCATGTAAATCTGAACCTGTTTACCTATATACAACCAATGGCCGTCGGATTTATTGCTTTCGCTGCTTTTAAAATGTACAAGGTTTCGATCAAGAATAATATCACATTTTTTGTGATGGTTGCTTCTGCAATCGGCACTTATCTTTTTTTCAAAACGCCGTGGGTTTTTCCGGTTCTGATTGTTCTTGGCGGCGTAGTTACCAATTTTAGCAACCGCCGTTATCCTGAAAAAGACAATATCAAACCGCGCCATATTAAATGGACAAATATCTGGTTGTTCATCCTGATTTTTGTAATCGTTGGTTTTTTGAGTGAAACGGCGCGCAAACAAAACTGGGAGCACAAAAGAGCGTACAATCTTACAGAAAATGTGTATCGTTACGGAAGTCTCGTTTTTGGCGGCGGCGATGTGTTGATGCCAATGATGTATGAACAATATGTAACCCGTGCAAAATCCAATTATCTTACAAAAGAAGAATACCTGACTGGTTGGGGAATTGTGCGTGCGATTCCGGGACCGGTTTTTTCTGTTACATCTTACGTTGGTGGAATGGTATTGCGGGATTATGGGCCTGGTTGGCAGGTTTTAGGTTGTCTTATCGGTTGCATCGGCATTTTTTTGCCAAGCGCTTTGTTGGTTTTATTCTTTTTTCCCGTGTGGCAGATTTTGAAAAAATACGTAGTCGTATATCGTTCTCTGGAAGGTATTAATGCCGTGGTTGTAGGCATTATGTGGGCCTCATTTCTTTATTTGGTAAAAGATATTTCAATTACAGAATTAGATACAGTGAGTTTTGTAAACATTTTTGTAATCATCGGCACTTTTTATTTACTCACTTTTACAAAAATTCCTGCACCATTTATTGTTTTAGGATGTTTGATTATTGGATTTATTTTTTAAGAAAGATAGTGAATTGTGGGGTCAAACAACGAACAAAGAAATAATCAGAATTCTTGTTTTCCTTTAACTCTCTTTTACAGTTGTTGTTTTATGGAGCTGATAATATCGGTGGGATCTGCATCCAGTCCTTCTTTTTGAAAAACCAAAGCTCCTTTTTTATCCAAAACAGAAATAACATTGCTGTGAGAAAAATTTCCTTCGGCATCTTTTTCAAACTGTACATTTAATAAAACAGACAGCGTTCTCACTGTATTTTCATCTCCGTGCAGAAGTGTGAAGTTGTTATCTAATTGATTTGCATTGGCAAACTTTTGTAATTGGTCGGGCAAATCCCTTTGAGAATCGAAACTCACCAGCAAATAATTCACTTTGCCATTTGCTGATTTTAATTGTTCTTCAATATTTTTTATGTCGGCTGTTAATCTCGGACAAGCATAAGTACAATGCGTAAATATCATTCCCACAACCGTTGGCTTTCCTGCAAATGAAGCAAGCGTAACCTTTGTATCATTCTGCGTTTGAAATGTATCTGTAACCTGGTAAATACTTTCAGAAGAAATGGTACCAATAGGAGCGGTATTGTGTTTGGGCGCTTCGCCTGTAAATGCAGATTTGTTACTCACATCAGCACAACTGAAAAGCATTACAGTAAACAAACAATAAATGAAGATTTTCATTTTCTTTATTTTTAACTTTTTACGCAACGGAAACCAAGATTTGCAATACAAAAATTTCCTTTCAAACTACCGCGATAACTGAATCTTAAAAAAGCGGCATAATCCGATTTATCTGCCACGTTCAAAGCGCCGCCGGCACAAAAGTTTTTCAATTCATCTTCATCATTTCCGCGCGAATCTTTTGAGGCGATAAAACTATTAAAATTAAAAGTCCATTCCCAAATCAGTCCGTTCATGTCATACAATCCATATTCATTTTGGTATGTTGATTTTACATTTGGAAGCACTTTTGGATTTGGCTTTGTGTACCAGTCCAAAATAAAATCGGTAACGGATGTATATTTAAGATTCTTTGGAGCTGCTTTTGCCGCTAACTCCCACTGGGCAATAGTTGGCAGCTTTTTATTTTTCCATTTGCAATATGCCTCTGCAGCAAACCATGAAACATTTACAACCGGCGAATTGTAAATTTTTTTATTCGATTCGCCAATTGATAAATCACTTTGCCAATGTCTTAGATAATTTGTATCTGCAAAAAGCCGGTTCACTTTCGACCTTCTCCATTCAGGATTGGCTTTCACAAATTCCAAAAACTCGGCATTCGTAACGGCAGTTTCATCCATTTTAAAAGCCGGTACCGGAATGGGTTTGTTGTTTGGAGTAATAAAAAAAGGTTGATAATTTCCTGATGGCACGGTTACCATTTTATCACCCGAAAAAACCACTTTCTTTTGCGCGTTCCCTGCGCAAAAGAAAGTGGTTATCATAAGGATGGTCAGAAAATATTTCATTTTATAAAAAGGCAGAATTTAAGGTTTCAGTTTCTGATACACAGAAGGATTTTCAGCGCCAGTTACTTTTATTTGTGCAATAGCGCCTTTATTAAATGCACGGAAAATAGAGTGGTCAACTAAATTAATTACTTCAGGAACCTGCATTTTCATTTCTACGATAGCTGCGCCACCGGCGGGTATCAGTGTCGTTTGTACGTCATGATTTACTTCGGTACCACCTTCCATATACACTTTAGTAAAAATCTGTCCAATCGGGTGGAAAGAAGAAACCAGGTTCGGGCCACCATTTCCAACAAATAATCTCACGGTTTCTCCTACCTTGGCTTGAAGAGCATTTGGTCCGGTTGTAGAGCGAACTTTTCCGTTGAACAATACATAATCGGGATTTTCTGCAAGCGCTTTTGTTTCGTCAAAATCCTGTAATCCCGGAGCGTTGTATTTCCCCTTTGTATAAAAATCGCCTTGCATTAAATAGTATTCTCTGTCAACTTTTGGCAAGCCGCCTTGTGGCTCTACCAATATCAAACCATACATTCCATTAGCAATATGCAAAGGAACAGGACCTGTTGCGCAATGGTAAACAAAAAGGCCGGGATGCAAAGCGCGGAATTGAAAATGTGTTGATTGTCCCGGAGCAGTTGAAGTAGCATCAGCACCACCACCTGGTCCGATTACAGCATGAAGATCAATGCTGTGAGACATCTTACTATCAGGAGCGTTTTTCAGAGTAAAATCAACAAGGTCACCTTGTCTTACTCTGATAAAATTTCCTGGTACGTGTCCGCCAAATGTCCAGAAAGTATATTCAGAACTGTCAGAAATAGGCATTACTTTTTCAATGGTTTCCAAGGTTACCATTACTTTTTTGGGTGAAGTATAAGTCAATGGTTTTGGAACATTTGGCGCAGTGGTTAACTCTGCGGTAACGGTTCCGGTAAGCACTGTGTCAATCTTACTTTCATCTGCATTATTTCCTGAATTCGTTTTGCAGGAAGACATAAAAAAAGTAAAAGACAGCAGAAGGAGCGCCGGAAGAATAGCCCTTTTTAGTCGCGGCTCTCTTTTTGAAATTTGTATCATGGTTTTAGGTTTATGTTTTTTATTTTATTGCTTCAGATATTCTCAAAATTGCTTGGCAAATTTCCGTTCGATTTGTTTCTTAAAATGTAATGCATCTCATCATAAAATATGACACTGCTCATATTTATAAAAAGGGTTAAAGTTTCACAGATTGCTACAACAATAATGCCTTTTGTTAAAAGAAATAAAAAAGACAAATTAGGGTTATTTGTACGTTTGCTGAGAAATTTTTTAAAGAACGGGTTTTTAATCAAAGGTTTCTATTTGGTTTTATAAATCAGAATATCGGGGTTAATATTTATTGAAAGCCAAATCCAGTTCTGTACTGCTTTCATACTTTGGTTTGGTAAAATATTTTTCACATACTTCATCGAACTATTGGCAAACATCTGTGAGTAGCCGCCTAAAAGATTTACGTGCTTCATCACACTGTATTTAAAAGATAAGTCCGCTTCATTTCCCAGAGACGAATTTGCTTTTTTGCCTGAATAATCAATAACAGTTGCTGCTGATTCAAAATGATGCAACGCGATTTGCATGTTTAAGTTGTTAGAAGCATTGACGTTCACATTCACATAAGAATCCCAAAGGCCCACATTATTATGGCCACTGGACACATAAAAATAATCCATCGTTCCATAAAATTTATGATGCGTTCCATAAAGCGGATTAAAGTAAGAAATATTTCGGGAAGTAGCATTCATATCGCGTCCGCTCAGAAAATCACTGCCAATACCGGCGTTGATTCTTTTTGTAAAATTATAATCGACTTTTGCAGATGCCATCCAAGCATTCGTTTTGATGGACGACGCATTTTTTTGTGGATTATTCCCCGCTTGATAATAATAGGTTCCGGTAAAATTTACTTTTTCTTTTTTGTAAAAAATATTTCCTCCAAACGTTTGCAAATGAGAAAGAGAGGAATCAATCCTGTTTTGGAATCCAAGATTCATTGCCAAAGCGGAAGCTGAAAAAGCATCAGAAAATTTATATTTCATCCATAAGAATTCCATCGATTTATATGGCTGGCTGATAGAATTATCAAAAAAATTACCGGTTATTTTTTCTGCATTTTGATTGTACGCAGCAGCGAGATTGCCGGTAAATTTATTTTTTTCAAACGCCAGTAAAGCCGCATCGTGCTTGCGCCCTGCATTGTTCCAATCCAGAGCACCAAGTATTCTTTCATCATCATAAGACAAAACCTGGCGGCCGATTTTTAGGCTCCATTCCGGATTAAAATAAAGTTGTGCCCATGCTTCATAAAGTGAAATGTCGTTTGCAGTAGCTTGCACCTGAGCGTCATTTCCCCATACCGTTACTACTTGTGTACTAAGTCCAATTTTCAACTTATTATTTTTTGCATAAGTGAAACCAATCCTGCTTCGTTGGGCTACAAAAGTTGCCGGTTTTTGTCCGTCTAATATCGGTGTAAATAATCCGTTTCTTATTTCGGCGCGGGGCCGCAGTTGAATATTTATTTTTAATTCCTCATTATCATTTTGAGCAAACAAACTTTGATTGCAAAAAATGATAACCGTTAAAAATAAAAAGCTCCTCACGAACTTTTGGTTGTTTGATTCAATTTTCATTTGATTCTGATTTTTAAAAATGCGCCACAAAATTCGGTTGCATTTTTTTTCGCGTTTGTAATGCGAATCAGAAAAAAATATGAGTTGCATCATGCCAGTTGAAGTCCATAACATTGAAATGTCATGGCAAATTCGCGTTAACACAGCGTTTCAACTACTTGTGTTTTAGAATATAATAATGATGATCGCTTAAAGCTGCAATGAACTATTGCAATTTATCTTTAAAAAAATCAATCGTTCGTTGCCATGCGAGTTCGGCGGCCGCTTTATCGTAGCGTGGGGTGGTATCATTATGAAATCCATGATTTACATTTGGATAAATATATGCAGCGTATTGTTTGTGATTGGCTTTGAGCGCAGCTTCGTATGCGGGCCAGCCATCAGTGATGCGCGTATCAAGTCCTGCATATTGGAGAAGCAGTGGCGCCTGTATTTTGGGTACATCTTCTGCAGCCGGTTGGCTTCCATAAAATGGAACTGCAGCTGCAAGATCGGGAAGATCAACAGCCATCATATTGGCAATCCATCCGCCAAAGCAAAAACCGACCACACCAACTTTGCCATTACAATCTTTATTATTTTTCAGGTACTCAAATGCGGAGATAAAATCTTCCAACATTTTATTTTTATCAAGTTTGCTTTGCATCTCGCGTCCTTTATCATCATCGCCCGGATATCCTCCGAGTGGAGTCAATGCATCTGGTGCAATGGTAATAAAACCTGCAATGGCGGCTCTTTTGGCCACATCCTCAATGTAGGGATTTAATCCGCGATTTTCATGAACCACTACAATCCCTCCCAGCTTCTTTGCCAGATCAACCGGTTTGGAAAGCAAAGCCTTAATCCTGCCACCTCCTTTTGGAGAATCATAATAAATATATTCAGAAGTAATGCGCGGGTCATGATTTTTTACCTGTAAAGTGTTCTTATAATCCGGCATCAAAAAGCTCATGAGAGAAGGAACCGTAAGCCCACCAACCGCATATAAAGATAACTTCTGCATAAACTCCCGCCTGTTAACTCGGTTGTGGGCATAATCATCATATAGGTCAAACACTTCCTGTTTTATGTCTTCTTTTTTAATCTGGCTCATGGTAATTGATTTGAAGGATTTTAAAATGAAAAAATATAAACAACCAATAAAACTATTGATTTTTTTTCAAAGGAAATGCGCATTTGTTGGCGTCTCTTATTTATGCCTAGTGCCGATTCATCAGCGCAAACGCTACATAGGCATCACTTGTTTTTTTGCCAAGCTTTCCGCCGCCGCACGCTATTACCAGGTATTGTTTTCCTTTTACTTCATAAACTGACGGAGTTGCGAATCCGGCTGCCGGCAAATCAGCTTCCCATAAAAGCTTTCCGGTTCTTTTATTGAATGCCCGAATCTTTGCGTCGCTGGTGGCGGCTATAAACAGAAGGCCGCCAGCCGTTACCACAGGACCGCCGTAATTTTCGGTACCAGCATGAATTCCTTTTGCTTTCAATTCCGGATAATCTCCCAAAGTATCTTTCCACAAAAGGTTTCCGCTGTTCAAATCAATGGCATTCAAGGTTCCCCATGGCGGTTTTACCGCAGGATAACCTTCCCTGGTTAAAAATTTATTGTAGCCCGTCGATGAATAAGGAAGATCATTCCAACTGTCTTTGTCTTTTTGCGGAGCAATAAACTTTTGTTGTTGCTCTTGCTTGTCATCCAAAATAAAAGATGCCAGCGCATTCATCTCTTCTTTATCCAATTGATTAAAAGCCGGCATCATTCTTCTTCCCGAAGAAACTAGTTGTTCAAACTGTTGTTGGTTGTATTTTTTGCTGATACCGATTAACACAGGATAATTGGGACTTCCCTCTCTTTGCGGGCCGTGGCAATTCATGCAATAGTTCTTATAGAAACGCCTTCCCGCCTCTAAGTTGGTTTCGCCTTTTTTCGATATATATTTTACATTCACCATCGTTAATACCCATGGCATTTCGCTGGCGTTTACATATAAAATTCCCGTGTACGGATCGTAAGCCGGACCGCCCCATTCGCTGCCACCGTCGAAGCCGGGAAAGATCACCGTTCCTTCTTTCGAAGGAGGATTAAACATGTTGCCGGTATGGTAACGAGCCAGCCGGTTTTTAATGTCCGCGTAAGAAGAATCCGAAACCAGGTCATTCAAATCTTTGTCGGTTAATAATTGCCGCGCAAAGGGTTTTGGAAAAGAAGGAATGGGTTGGGTAGGAGATAATTTTTCACCCTCAAGTTCAGTTGCTGTCGGCACAGGCGTTTCATTGATGGGATAAACAGGCTCGCCTGTTTTCCTGTCGAATAAAAAAATAAATCCCGATTTGGTAGTTTGGGCAACGGCATCAATTGTTTTTCCATCTTTTTTTAAAGAAACGAGTACCGGAGCTGTTGGCAAATCTCTGTCCCACACATCATGATGCACAGTTTGAAAATGCCACATCCTTTTTCCGGTTGCAGCATCCAATGCGAGCACACAATTGGCAAACAGGTTATTTCCTGTTCTTCTTCCGCCATAAAAATCATAAGAAGCAGAGCCGATGGGCGCAAAAAGAATTCCGTTTTTTTCATCCAGGCTAAATCCAGACCAGGCATTTACGCCACCAATATGTTTCCAGGCGTCTTTTTCATCCCAGGAATCATATCCCAATTCTCCGGGCTGCGGAATGGTGTGAAATATCCACCGCAACTTTCCTGAATGCACATCGTAAGCCCGGATAAAACCCGGCGCTGCGTCAGCATCTTCAGAAACTCGGCAACCAACGATAATCATGTCTTTGTAAATAATTCCAGGCGAAGTCATCGCTACATACAGCTTTGAAACATCTCGTCCCAGATCGTTGTGCAAATCGATTTTGCCCTTTTCTCCGAATGATTTTACAGGTGTTCCGGTTTTTGCATCAATACAATACAATTGTGAATTAGCCGAATAAAAAATTCTCTGGTCATTTTTATCTCCATAAAAAGTAACACCGCGGCAAACATTCATACCAAAATAACCCGGACCTTTTACACCGGCATCCTTCATCGGGTTAAAAACCCATTTTTCTTTTCCGGTTGTCGCGTTGAGTGCAAAGAGTTTCAGTTTCGGGGAGACGCCAAAAAGCGTGGAATCACTAATGATTGGATTCACCTGGATTTGTGTCATGCTATCCGCATCACCGGTATGATAGGTCCAGGCAACTTTCAATTGTGTAACGTTATTGGTATCAATTTGATTTAAAGAAGAATAATGATTGGCTTCTTTATTTCCTCCATAAACCTGCCAGCCGGAATAATCAGTCGTCGATTGTTGATTACAAGAAAAAAATATTAAAGCCAGGGAAACAAATCCGGCAAGGCGCTTCAATAATTTAAAGTCGAAAATATTTTCCACAGTGATTGTTTTGAAAGTGTTGATTGATGACGCTGGTTTCAAAAAGAGTTATTCAAAAATAGATGAATTCTGGAAAAGGTTATTTTTTCTGGATTATCGATTACAATTGAAGAGAATCGTTGATGATTGCCTTACTCAATTAAAACTAAAATATTTTTGCCTCTTTGTCACTATTTTATTTTCCCAATCCTTAGTAATATTTTATGTACGAGCCAGTCGGCAAACTCAAGAGGCTGAAATTATTTGTATGATTTTTACAGAAAACAAGAGGAATTATTATAAGCGGCAAAATGATTGGTAATTGAGTTTGAGGTTTCCCGATGGTAAATATAAGTAGGCTCGCTGGTTTTTATTTTAATAATTTCGGAGGTATTTATTCTGTCAAAAAAATCGGCGTCGTGACCAAATGGAATGTCGGCAAAGCCGCCTAATGCGAGACACAGCTCTCTTTTTATAAAAAAAGTACCGCCAACACTGCAATCCTTCAGGTGAATCATTTTGTCGTAATTCCATCTGTCGGGCACATATTCACTACCAATTACTTTCATTCCACCATGCAAAAATCCGGCACCCGGGTTCGTTTCCAGGATCCATTTCCGGGTCTGTAAATGGCAGGGATAGTATTCATCGTCGGAATCCAAAAAAGTAATATACTTCCCTTTGGATAAATAGATGCCATGATTTTTGGCTTGCGCGGCACCTTGTGGCATCTGCCATACATAGTTTAATTTCCCGGGATTCAAAAAGGCAGAAACGCTATCAGCTGTATCGTCTTTGCTTCCATCGTCTATAATAATAGCTTCCCAGTCACTCTCAGTCTGGCTTATTAATGAATTGAGCGCCCTTATTACAAGTGCAGATCTGTTGTAAGTAGTAATAATAACCGAAAAAAAAGGAACGATTGGTTTCATTAATTATGATTTCCACACAGAAAGCGTGTGGAAAAGAACAAGCAAATTTACATGCAAACAGAATAGCAATTTTTCGAATACGGGAAAGAAATGAAGTTGGATAATAATAGATACTTTTGCATTTTGTAATAAACACTGCAAAAGATTTTGATAAAGACAGTCATTATAACAGGCGCTGGTGGTAATCTTGGAAACGCTGTAGCAAAAAAATTTGTAGATGAAGATTATACGGTAATCGGCACAGTGCGTACTAAATCAGACGAATCTGATTCTTCAAACGGATCTTTTGAAGAAGTAACAATTGATTTATTGAATGAAGAAAGTTGCCGGAAGTTTGTAAAGGATGTGGTTGAAAAACGCGGCAAAATTGATGTCGCGGTTCTAACTGCCGGTGGTTTTAATATGGGAAATATTGAATCGACAACCACGAAGGACATTTACAAACAGTATCAACTGAATTTTGAAACTACTTACAATATTGCACGTTTTATATTTATACAAATGATGCAGCAAAACAATGGCCGCATTTTTTTAATTGGTTCACGGCAGGGTTTAGAAGCATCGAAAGGAAAAGGAACAATTGGGTATACGTTATCCAAGTCACTTATTTTTCGTTTGGCTGAAATACTGAATGTGGAAGCAAAAGGAAAAGATGTAGTGACTTCTGTAATTGTGCCGAGCACCATCGATACGCCCCAAAACAGAAAATCAATGCCGGAAGCGGATTTTAGCAGTTGGGTGAAACCTTCAGACATTGCTGACATTATTTTTTTCTATTCAGGAGAAAAAGCAAATGCTATAAAAGAGCCGGTAATTAAGATCTTCAACAGATCTTAAAATCTTCGTCTTACCAAACAAGGAATCTGATAATAGGTATAAAAATAAAACGATGGTTTGTGGCAAACCATCGTTAAAATATAAATTCCTTTTATTTCTTCGTTTGTTGAAGTGACAAAAATCTGTAATAATTTAGGCCACTTTTAACATACTCAATTTACTAATGCTGAATTTGCGTTGTGCATATTCTAATGTAACAGTAAATGTCTTTACTTTTTGAGAAGGAAGCTCATACATCGCATCGGTCAGGATACTTTCACAAATACTTCTTAATCCACGGGCACCTAGCTTATATTCCATCGCTTTTTCTACCATAAAATCATACACCTCATCTTCAATCACCAGGTTGATCCCTTCCAGGTCAAACAACTTTTTGTATTGTTTAATAAGGGAATTTTTCGGTTCGGTAAGGATATTTCTTAAAGTTGATGCGTCAAGTGGATTGAGATAAGTTACTACCGGAAGTCTTCCCAGCAATTCCGGGATGAGTCCAAAGGATTTTAGATCCTGTGCATTTACAAACTGCAATAGGTTTTTACGTTGGTATTCCTGCAGGTCTTTATTTACACTAAATCCGATTGCATTGGTATTAATCCTCCGACCGATTAAACGATCAACGCCGTCAAAAGCGCCGCCGCAGATAAAGAGAATGTTGCTGGTATTTATTTTGATCAGTTTCTGCTCCGGATGTTTACGTCCACCTTGCGGTGGTACGAGCACTTCTGTTCCTTCCAGTAATTTCAACAACCCCTGCTGAACGCCTTCACCACTTACATCGCGGGTGATGCTTGGGTTGTCGCTTTTCCGGGCGATCTTGTCAATTTCATCAATATAAACAATTCCTTTTTGCGCTGCATTTACGTCAAAATTGCACACTTGTAACAGGCGGCTTAAAATGCTTTCCACATCTTCTCCGACATATCCTGCTTCAGTAAAAACGGTCGCATCTACAATCGCGAAGGGAACATTCAAAATCCGCGCAATGGTTTTTGCCAATAATGTCTTGCCGGTTCCGGTTTCGCCGACCATGATGATGTTGCTTTTTTCAATTTCTACATCATTATCGATCTTCTGGTTTAGTCGTTTATAGTGATTATAAACTGCTACGGCAAGTACTTTTTTTGCATCATCCTGTCCAATCACATATTCATCGAGGAATTTCTTGAGTTCCATCGGCTTCTTTACTGAAAGTTTATAATTGGAAACAGATGCATTTTCCTGCGGAACAATTTCCTGCATAATAATCTCCTGCGCATGTTCAATGCAGTTTTCGCAGATATGTCCTTCCTGCCCTGCTATCAGTATTTTTACTTCATCACGGCTTCTTCCGCAAAATGAGCAATGTAAGGTTTGTTGTTTTGCCATGGGGTTTACAGATATTTTTTGCAAATTACCCTTTTTCTAAAAAAGTAAATGCTAATTTTTATAATTTATAGGAATTTATAGGACAACAAAAACTGTCAAAATGATGCATTACAATTTTTTTAAAATTTGATCCACGATGCCATATTTTTTACTTTCTTCTGCATCCATCCAGTAATCGCGGTCAAAATCTTTCATCACTTTTTCATAAGTCTGACCGCAATTGTCAGCAAGAATTTTCGCGCCAAGCTGTTTTGCTTTTAAAATTTGCACAGCCATAATTTCAAGATCAGCACTGGTTCCCTGCCCGCCACCACTCGGCTGATGGATCATTACTTCACCGTGCGGATAAATATAGCGCTTTCCTTTTGCGCCGCCACTCAATAAAATACTTCCCATGCTCGCCGCCATTCCCATACAAACTGTGCTTACCGGCGATGAGATCATTTGCATGGTGTCATAAATAACCATTCCACTGGTAATCACTCCGCCCGGGCTGTTGATATAAAAAGTGATTTCTTTTCCCGGGTCTGTTGCTTCCAGGTACAAAAGCCTGTTAGTGATTTCTTTCGCACTTTTATCATGTACTTCTCCCCACAAAAATACTTTCCTCTGTTCGAGAAATTTTTTATCAAACATCATTCCACCCATGATTTTTTCGATCGGATTTTCAGGTACCGGCACTTCAGGCTCTTCCTCTTCTTCTGCTCTGATAGACATTAAATTATTTTTATAAAAATTCATATATTCTGTTTTTGAGTAAAATCTATTTTTTTAGTTTTCTTGAATTCGTCGTTAGTACCTCGTCGACAAGGCCGTATTCTTTTGCGGCGTCTGCTGTCATCCAATAATCACGATTGCTATCCGTTGCAATTTTTTCTACAGGTTGTCCGGTATGAAAACTGAGAATATCATACAACTCCTGTTTTATTTTGCGAACTTCATTCACTGTTATTTCTACGTCGGATGCTTGCCCCATTGCGCCGGCGCTTGGCTGATGCATCATAATTCTGGAATGTTTTAAAGCGCTTCTTTTTCCATGCGCGCCTGCTGCCATCAGAACGGCTGACATACTTGCCGCCATGCCGGTACAAATGGTAGCGATATCAGGATTTACAAATTGCATGGTATCATATAATCCCAATCCTGCATAAACGCCACCGCCCGGAGAATTAATATAAAGCTGTACGTCTCTTGTGCGGTCAGTACTTTCCAGAAACAATAGTTGCGCGGTAATAATATTCGCCACTTCGTCATTTACCGGATAGCCAAGAAAGATAATCCTGTCCATCATCAGGCGGCTGTATACGTCCATCACAGCTACATTCATCGGCCTTTCTTCAATAATGTTTGGCGTAAGATTGGTCACATTATGTTTGATATATCCATCCAGCGTATTGCTGCTGATGCCTCGGTGTTTAACGGCATATTTTTCAAATTCTTTTCCTGTATTCATACATTAAATTTAGTGTAAAAACATTTTACTAGCGGTGAAGTTCCAAATATTATGCTAACAAAAAAAATCAGACAGAAGGGCAGGAAAAGGCCTGATGTAGGAAGTACGATGTCTGGTATTTCATAAGAATCTCCGTACAAAAATTCGTGAAGTATGAGTGTGGCATTCCAGCATCTCCACTAATACAATAGTAGTGAGAAAGCCATTAGAAAAGTTTGATACTTCCCTAATGCGATTGGAATTGAAGTAGGAAAGCCACTTTTGTTCTTCCTGGTTTACAATCGGGTTACCGGAACAAGCTTATTAAATTTCTTTAATCTCTCAATGATGATGATGTTCCTGCATCTTCAGAAATTCTTCTGATGAAATTTCTTTTTCTTCCGGAGTTACCTGGGTTTCGAGCCAGTTGAACAGCTTTTCTGTTATCAATCTTCTGTACGAAGCATCCACCTGTTTTTCATCTTTCATCATGCGGTCAATATAGCTTTCAAGCCAGCTGGTATCCTCGCCGAGATTCATTTGTCCAAAATAACCCATGATCTCTTTTTGCATGTTGTTTCTTAATTCTTCTTCAGAGACCTCCAGATGATTGTCACTAATGATCTTATCGCTGATAAGTGTCCATTTCAGCTGGCTTTCAAATTTTGGATATTCTGCTTCTACTTCTTCCAGCGTCTTTTGCCTTTCGGTGCCCGTTTCAAGCCAGCGCTTTAAAAAGGAAACCGGAAATTCGATTGGGGTTTCAATTAAAGTATGATATAGCTGATCCTGCAATTGATTGTGGCCGGCAGCATCCCATTGTTTTTGAATTTCTTCTTCCAGTGTTTTTCTAAAATCTTCTTCTGTTTTTAAATCCTTTCCCGGAAATACCTGGTTAAAGAATTCTTCATTCAGTGCTTTCTTTTCTACCAAACCAATTTTGGTAATGGTCATTTTAAAATATTTATCCAAAGAGGAAGGGTCTTCTTTATCCAAACCTAAATCGGATAAAATCCATTCCCTTTCTTTTTCAGGAAAAGCGTCTTTAAGCTGAAGTACCAAAGAATCGTTCACTTTTTTATCCTGCAGTTTTTGCTGATAGTCTTCAGAAAAATATTTTAATAAAATAGAATCATCTTTGGATATTCCACCTTCAACTACATTTCCTTCAGCGTCGCTTTCTTCAAACAACACATTTAATACATTTTCGGGAGAAGAAACGGTTTCTGCATCTTTCAGGTCGCCGTTTTTGGTAACCAATTTTTCCACTTCTTCATTTATCATTTCAGGAGTGGTTCTCACTTTGTAGAAAGTGGTTTTGGCGGTAGAAAGCGCGTCTAAAGAAACTGATGGCTTCAGTCCTATTTCAAAAGGAAAATCATAATCCGCCGGTTGATTCATATCCAGTTTACGCAAATCGTTTTCCATTGGCAAAGGCTGCGCAAAGATTTCCGGTTTTTCAGTTACCAGGTAATTCTTCAATTCTTTCTCTACAGATTTAATCACTTCATCATAAAAAATTGAAGCACCATACATCTTTTTCACCATTCCGGCGGGCACCATTCCTTTTCTAAATCCGGGTATATTTGCCTTTTTGCTGTAATCTTTTATTGCTTTTTCAAATGAAGGAAGATAATCTTCTTTGGAAACTTTTACGGTCAATTTATCGTGCAGATTACCGATATTTTCTTTAGTTACACTTGCCATTACTTAAATTTTAAAAACCGTTTCAGGAACGGTTTATTCTTTTCTTTTTTATCAGAAAACTGTTGAAGAAAGTGCGCATGGAGGGACTCGAACCCCCACACCTTGCGGCATCAGATCCTAAGTCTGACGTGTCTACCAATTTCACCACATGCGCTTTTGGGGCGGCAAAAGTAGTTTATTTTTTGATAAAATAAATAGTGAGTAATAGATAATGAAAAAAATGTAGGAAAAAAGGTCTGTAAAGTTTTTGTATATTGCAATATGAAGTGGCAAGAATATATAGTTTCCGAACCAAAGATATTAATGGGGAAGCCGACGATTAAAGGAACGCGCATTTCCGTTGAGTTAATTCTCGAGCTTTTTTCTTTAGGCTGGAACGAGACGCAAATTTTAGATTCTTATCCTTCAATATCTTCTGCATCTTTGAAAGCGGTTTTCGCTTATTTGAAAGATTGTATTCAACAAGAACTTTATTTTCCAATTACGGCATAATATGTTTTTAGCAAATGAAAACTTTCCAATGCCAAGTATCAAATTATTGAGAAATACCGGATTTGAGGTAAAAAGCATCCAGGAAGAGTATCCGGGAATAGCCGACTCTGTTGTTATGGATATTGCCTGCGAATTGGATTTGATAATATTAATTTTCGATCGTGATTATGGAGAATTAATTTTTAAACATAGAAGAAACAATCCACCATCAGTCATATATTTCAGAGAAAAAGGTGCAAACCCTTTATTTGCCGGCTTCCTGTTACTTAAATTACTCAATGATTCTAATATTTCAATTCAGAATTCATTTACAGTTGTGGAAGAAAATAATGTCCGGCAGAGATTTTACGTAGGGCATAATAGAAACTAATTTTTCTTTTTATACCGTTTCCCCCTTATTCAACTTACTATGATGCCTGCTATACAAAAAATAAATAATCAGCCCAATGACCAGCCAGATCAGGAAACGCATCCAGTTGGTATATCCCAATTCTGTCATTAAATAAAAGCAACTGGCGAGCCCAAGAACTGGTATCAATGAAAGCTTTTTTACAAATGATGCAATCGTCAATCCGATAGAAAGGATGACAAACAAAAAGAAGGGCAATTTATCTTTAAATACTTCCCATCCTTCGCTAAAATCAAATAATCCTAAAAAGTTTTTCCAAAAGATAACAACGCCCACAATAAATAAAACAGGAACGATAAATTGAGAACTGATATAGGGTATTTTAAACTTTGGCGCTGCTTCTCCTGCTTCTCTTTTTGGTAATAAAAGAACGCCACCACAAACCAGTACAAAAGCGAATAAAGTACCAATGCTGGTGAGGTCAGTCACTTCCGTAAGATTTAAAAATAATGCCGGGATCGCTACGAAAAGCCCGGTTATAATGGTTGCAAATGAAGGCGTTTTATATTTTGGATGAATCCGGCTGAAAGCCTTTGGTAACAAGCCATCGCGGCTCATACTCATCCAGATTCGCGGCTGTCCCATTTGAAAAACAAGTAGTACACTGGCAGTTGCAATTACTGCACTGAAAGAAATAATATAACTGATTTTGTCAAGACCTACTCTTTTGAAAACAAAAGCCAAAGGATCGCCAACCTGTAATTCTTTGTAAGAAACCATGCCGGTCAAAACTAAAGCAATGGCAATATAAAGCACTGTACAGATAATGAGCGAATAGATCATGCCGCGCGGCAAATCCCTTTGAGGATTTTTACATTCTTCTGCTGTCGTAGAGATGGCATCGAAACCAATATAGGCAAAAAATACAGCCGACACACCTTTCATCATTCCTCCGAAACCATTTGGTAAAAAAGGACTCCAGTTTTCGGGAGCCACAAAAAAAACTCCCACAGCAATCACTGCGATCAGGATAATGATTTTGAAACCAACCATCATATTTGTTGCTTTTCTTGTTTCTTTTATCCCGGTATAAACAAGCCAGGTAATAAAAAACACAATTGCCAAAGCAGGAATATCGGCGATGAGTTTAAAGTTTCCGACTTGTGGCGCATGGATCCATGCATTATAACCCGATTGTATATTTTGCGGCAGATTTGCAATTGAGCCGCTCTTCGCTAATTCTTCTGTTGCTTCTTTAAATCCGCGTGATGCGCTTAAATAATCTGTCGTTAAAAATGAAGGAACATGAATGTGCAAACCTTCAAGAAGATTTACAAAATACTGGCTCCATGAAATGGCCACTGCAATGTTTCCAATCGCATATTCCATTAATAAATCCCAGCCAATGATCCAGGCAATCAACTCGCCAAAAGAGGCGTAAGCATACGTATAAGCGCTGCCGCTTACAGGAATCCTGGAAGCAAATTCTGCATAACAAAGCGCTGAAAATCCACAACAAACAGCCGTAAGAATAAATAAAAGTGAAACGCCGGGACCACCTTGAAAAGAAGCGTTTCCGATAGTTGAAAATATTCCTGCGCCTACGACAGCGGCAATTCCCATCGCCGTCAGATCGCGAACCGTCAGCACCTTTTTTAATCCGGAAGCAGAATGTGTAGCATCTGACAATCCTGATTGGGCATCATCTAAAATAGCGGTAATACTTTTTTTACGAAAAAGAGGATGAGGCATATTTGGCGACTTTAAACTGAAAACGTAAAAATATTTGTAAAAGGATTTTTCACGGGCGGGAAGATAAAGAGACAAAAGGGAAAAATGAGAAACCGGCAGCAAATTTTTTCCAAAAACCTCGTGATTTAGTTTGTCTGTAAGTCAAAAATGGATAACAACTGCTGAGAGGTAATAGAATTGAAAAAAAGAAATGCGAATAATTATTGCTTTACTGCGTGGTATTTCATTTGCCGATAAGTTATGGCTGTTAACTATTAATCCGGAATTCTTATCATGGATCAAGCCAATTTCTTGACCTATGTTATTGGCAAGGGTATTGCAGCATTTTAACTTTGTGGTCTAAAACAAAAGCATGAAAAATTATAGACCAGTTGAAGAAATATTATCTCCCTCCACGTCTCACATGGTCGGAGACGGATTTAAAGTAGTCAATTTTTCTCCACGTGGTGGCAAATTTGGCGACAGAATGAACCCTTTTTATCTTATGGATTTTAATCCCGAATATCATTTCACACCTACTACAGTTCCGCGTGGCGTGGGCGTTCATCCGCATCGTGGCTTTGAAACCGTAACGATTGCTTACAAAGGAAGCGTGGCCCATAACGATAGCACCGGTAACAGTGGCGTTATCAATCCAGGGGATGTGCGATGGATGACGGCGGCAAGCGGAATTTTACATAAAGAATACCATGAAAAGGAGTTTGCTAAACGCGGTGGCGCTTTTGAAATGGTACAGATATGGGTCAATTTACCCAAAAAGTACAAAATGTCGGCTCCCAAATACCAGGCAATATTGAGCGGGCAAAAAGGACGTTTTGAAATTAACAACGCCATGGGAACGGTTTCCATAATTGCCGGCGAATATAACGGCATCAAAGGTGCTGCCGAAACCTTTTCGCCCGTAGAAATGTATGACATCAATTTAAAAGAAAATGGCGAAGCAGCATTTCAGTTACCGGCAACCTTCAATACAGGATTATTGGTAATCGAAGGAGAAATTGTGATCAATGAAACCGCCACAGCCGGCGAACATCAATATGTGCAATTTAAAAACGAGGAAGGCGAAATAAAAATAAAGGCTTCCAAAAAGAGTATTGTGCTATTATTAAGTGGTGAGCCAATAAACGAACCTGTAGCCGCTTACGGACCGTTTGTAATGAATACAATGGAGGAAATTCAGGAAGCAGTTAACGATTTCAACAGCGGCAAGTTTGGCACATTAGCACATTAATATTTTAAACCAAAAAACAAAAACAAATATCATGGCAACAAAAACAAAATGGACAATTGATCCCAGTCACAGCGAAATCGCATTTAAAGTAAAACACCTGATGATCGTAAATGTAAAAGGTGTTTTTACAGAATACAATGCAAGCATCTACACGAATGGTGATGATTTTACTACGGCAGAATTTGATTTTTGGATGAATCCCAATTCATTAAAAACAAATGATGAGAAACGGGATGCGCATTTAAGAAGTGCCGATTTTTTTGATACAGAACATCACAAAGAAATTACTTTCAGATCGAACACGATTGAAAAAACAGGTGACGATGAATATGAGTTGTGGGGCGATCTGACCATTAAAGGAATTACAAAAAAAATAAAGTTGAACGTGGAATTCGGCGGAATTCAAAAAGATCCGTGGGGCGGCCAAAGAGCAGGATTTACCATTACCGGTAAAGTAAATCGCAAGGATTGGGAATTGAACTGGAATGCAGCGCTTGAAAGTGGTGGCGTATTGGTAGGAGATAATGTGAATATCGCGTGTGAAGTAGAATTGGTAAAACAGCAAGAGGCAACTGCTTAATAAATGATTATCGATTAATAAATTACCAGTCATTATTATTCACCGGTAATGAGCAGCAGCATTAGCTTTAACAGGCGAATGCTGTTTGCTTTTAGATGATTTATGATTTAAACGGGCGGCAAAACAACAAATACGATCCATTCTTATTTTCTTCAGTTTAACATCACATTTCCCACACTGCCATTTAAAAACACATCTGCTACTTTAGCCATGATCTTTTGATTTATTTAGTTTATGTTCCATATACTTCTATTACCTGAACGCCTTATACCTGTACCTGACCCGGTGCTTTACCTGTGCGCTAATTAACGCACGGGTAGCGCAGTGTATTATGAGCAGGTATAAGGAGGAACACTGTTGGGAATAGGGAACGTGGTGTTGGGATGTTTGGAAGAAACAACCTAACGATTGTTTCATAGGTTTTTGTGAGACATTTTATAGGACAGAATTGATTTTTTGAAAGAAATTGTTGCTGTTTCTTCAAACGCAACTTTAGGATCTTTGACAGCACAGCAACAAATAAATGCATATTCCGTTTAGCTTTTAAAGCGTCGCAGAAACAAAATCTTACAAAATAATAAGGGTAAATGTGTACTTTTGACGCCTTTTAAAAGGATAACATCATAATTTAATAAGCCTTGGAACGTAAAGTAACAAAAATCGGCGTTTTAACCTCCGGCGGCGATTCTCCGGGAATGAATGCTGCAATAAGAGCAGTTGTGCGCACCGGAATTTATAATAAATTAGAGGTTTATGGGATCATGCGTGGCTACATGGGAATGATTGATAATGATATTTTTAAAATGGAAAGTAAGAGTGTTGCCAATATTATTCAACGTGGCGGCACCGTTTTAAAAACTGCGCGTTGTAAGGAGTTCTACACAAAAGAAGGCAGGAAAAAAGCTTTTGAGAATTTGCAAAGTCATGGTATTAACGCTTTGGTGATTATTGGCGGCGATGGTTCTTTTCGCGGAGCACAAATTTTTAGTCATGAATACGATATTCCCTGCATTGGTTTGCCCGGAACGATTGATAAAGATATTGCAGGCACTGATTTTACCATAGGTTTTGATACGGCTGTGAACACCGCTGTTGAAGCGATAGATAAAGTAAGAGACACCGCAGATGCGCACGACCGTCTTTTTATCATTGAAGTAATGGGACGTGATTCAGGTTATATTGCATTGCATAGCGGCATTGCCACCGGCGCAGAAAATATTTTAATCCCCGAACAAAAAACTGACGTGGAAGGTGTGGTAAATGCATTGTTGGAAAAACATGGGCGCAAAAAATTAGTAAATATTATTGTAGTTGCCGAAGGCGAAAAATTTGGGGCAGCAGAATTAGCAAAAGTGATTACAGAAAGAATTCCTGAACAGGAAGTACGTGTTACGATTCTTGGGCACATTCAGCGGGGTGGTTCACCGACGTGCTTTGACAGATTAATAGCAAGCCGCATGGGATATTCTGCGGTTGAATGTTTATTAGAAGGCACCTACAACGTTTTTGTGGGAATCGTGAACAATAAAATGCATTATATACCATTAGATCAGGCGGTTAAAAAGAAGCAAAAATTAAGTGAAGATTGGATGAAAATCGTAAAGATATTGTCCAGTTAAGTGAATGCTGAATTGTGAATCATCAATTGTCAAACATAAAATTATTAAATAAATGTCGAAAAATATCAGTAAATATCTGCATAAAGAAATGGATAAAAAAGCAGGATTTGATCATACAGTAAAACGTACGAAAATAGTTGCTACTGTTGGTCCTGCCTGTGATAATTATGACGCAATGGTAGAACTGGTAAAGTGCGGTGTAAATGTTTTCCGGTTGAATTTCTCTCATGGAAGCCAGGAAGATAAAGCAAGGATCATCCAGATCATCCGGAAGATCAATGAAACCCTTCCGTTTAATATTGCCATTCTTGCAGATTTGCAAGGCCCTAAACTAAGAGTGGGAGAAATTGAAAATAATGCTTTGGAGATTAAACCCGGTGATATGCTCACCTTTACCAATACAAAATGTATTGGCACAAAAGAACAGATTTATGTAAGTTATCCTGATCTTTATAAAGATGTAGTTCCTGGAAATTTAATAATGATCGATGACGGCAAACTGGAAGTGCGGGTTACAAAAATACTTCCGAATAACAATGTAGAAGTGGTTGTAGTGATTGGTGGAATCCTTTCGTCAAAAAAAGGCTTAAACCTGCCTGACACAAAAATTTCTTTGCCGGCGCTTACTGAAAAAGATTTGAATGACCTTGATTTCATAATAGGACAGGATGTAGATTGGATAGCACTTTCATTTGTACGCGAGGTAAAAGATATTACCGGGCTCAAAGACATTTTAAAGGAAAGAAACAGCAAGGCAAAAGTGATTGCAAAAATTGAAAAGCCGGAAGCGGTTATCAACATCCGCGATATTATTATAGAAAGCGATGCCATTATGATCGCCCGTGGAGATCTTGGTGTTGAACTGCCGATAGAAAAAGTACCGCTAATACAAAAAGAGATCATTCGCAAATGCATGCATCGCGCCAAGCCGGTAATTGTGGCTACACAAATGATGGAAAGCATGATGGATCGCATCAAACCAAACAGGAGTGAGATCACAGATGTGGCCAACGCAGTATTAGAAGGTGCTGATGCGCTGATGCTCAGCGGCGAAACAGCTACCGGTAATTATCCGACTTTGGTAATAGAAACCATGAGTAAGATAATCCTGGAAATTGAAAAAACGGCCTACGATTATAACCGTGATGATATTCTCGCGCCTCAGCCTCATTCACCTTCCTTTCTGAGTGATGCGATTTGCTACAGTGCCTGCAAACTTGCACAGGATGTAAATGCAGATGCATTAATAGGAATGACTCAAAGCGGGTACACCGGATTTATGCTGAGCAGCTATCGTCCTAAATCTCTTTTATACATTTTCAGCAAGCAGAAGAGCCTCATAAACCAATTAAGTTTAAGTTGGGGAGTTCGGGCTTTCTTTTATGATGAAGAAGAAAGCCTGGATGATATCTTCTTTGATCAAATTGGAATTTTAAGAGAACGCGGCTTTTTGAAAGCAGGTGATGTAGTTGTAAACACCGGCAGTACGCCGGTTTCACAGCATTTGCCTACCAATGTTCTGAAAATTACGACAGTAGCACAGTAATAGAAATAGATAACGGTAGCGA
>Ga0134126_10002540_pt1 | contig 23006 bp, 18 predicted proteins | sample KB31752_FD_96881 | JGI IMG/M metagenome (GOLD analysis project Ga0134126, IMG submission 96881) | Terrestrial soil microbial communities with excess Nitrogen fertilizer from Kellogg Biological Station, Michigan, USA - KB3-175-2 | ecosystem: Environmental > Terrestrial > Soil > Unclassified ... | reverse complement strand
TGCGGGGAAGAACGGAAACCCGCCGGAGGTGATGGGGCGCTCGGCGGCTAAGTCGCTGAGTGACATGAGCGATGCCGAAGTGATGTTGCTTGCCGGGGCGGGCGACGATTCGGCGTTTGATTATCTGGTTGAGAAGTTTCGGCGGCCGATTGTGAGCTTCATGTATCGCATGACTCACAACCAGGCGATCGCCGAGGAACTGGCGCAGGAGGTTTTCCTGCGTGTGTACCGGTCGCGCAGTTCGTACCAGGCTGAGGCGAAATTCAGCACCTGGTTGTATCGTATTGCCACGAATTTGGGCGTGAACCATGCGCGCGACACGCGGTCGGAGCGCACGGCGCAGACGGTGAACCTCGACGCGCCGGATCCCGAAACGGGAACTACGCCGGATGTGGCCGATGCGACGCCGACGGTCGAAGCCGATATTCTGCGCAACGAGCGGATGGCTGCGATCCGCCAGCACGTGATGGAGTTGCCGGAGCGGCAGCGTATGGCCGTCCTGATGCACAAGTATCAGGGACTCGACTACAAAGAGATCGGCAAGGTGCTGAAGCTGAGCGAGTCGGCGACGAAGTCATTATTGTTCCGCGCGTATGAAACATTGCGCGAGAGTTTGAAAGAGTTTGTGTGAGTTTGATTTCCGGGGAAAGGCTGTAATTATGCTGTGCAACGATCTAAAAGACGAAATCTTCGAGGCTGCGCTTTCGGGCTCAGCTCCGGGTGACAAGGTGAAGGCGCACATGGCATCGTGTAGCGCCTGCGAGCAGGAGTTCGCGAGTCTCCGCTCGACTATGAATGTGCTCGATACGTGGACCGCGCCGGAGCCGTCGCAATACTTCGACGTGCGCCTGCGCGCGCGTCTGCGCGAAGTGAAAGAGCAGGAGCAGCATGGAGTTGTTGCGCGCTGGCTGGAAAAGATCGGCATTGGACGCCTTTCCTGGAAGCCGCTTACGGCCGCCGCTTTCACCATGATCTTGGCTGTTGGCGGCGGATTGTATGTTGTGGAATCTCAGCATCCGGGATCGGGACAGAAGGTCGTGCAGGCCGCGTGTCCGGTGGTAGATTTGCAGGCGCTCGATCAGAATCAGCAGGTGCTCAGCACGCTACAGGATCTTGACGATGACGGCAGCAGCAACAACAGTGTGCCTGCTCAGGTAAGCGAGTAAAAGTTATAACGGGGACCAAATGAAACTGAAGAGCCAATCCGCAGCCGTTCTGTTGCTGGCCGGCTCTTTGTTTCTACCCGGACTGGCCTCAGGTCAAAATCAACACCGCGACCGGCAGCGGGAGAATCGTCCTCCTGCGCGCGCGCAGAACAATAGTCCCAGACCGGGAAAGTGGCTGCGCGAGCACATGAATCAATCGCCGCAGGAGCAGCAGCGCGAACTGCAGAACGATCCGGAATTCAAACAGCTCAATCCGCAACAACAGCAACATCTTCAGCAGCGGCTGAATCAGTTCAACAGCCTGCCTCCGGAGCGGAAGGAACGCATGCTGAACCGGATGCAACGCATCGAGTCGCTGCCGCAGGATAAGCAAAATCTCTTGCGGGACTCGCTGCAGCAGTTTCGGCAACTCCCCGATGACCGACGTCGTGAGGTGCGTCACGCCTGGAACAGCTTGAGCGCGATGCCGCCGGATCAGCGCGAGCAGGTCATGAACTCCGACCGGTTCAAATCAACCTTCAACGATCAGGAGCGCTCTACGCTCAAGGGTTTGCTCGATTCGGGATTCACTCCCGGCAACAACAACGGCGGGCCGCACTAGAAAACAGGCAATCGGCACTCGGCTGTCGGCATTCGGGCAAACAGCCCTGCGACGACGCTGCAAAACAATCGGCACGATTAAGCTTTATGAAAAATACAGTTGCTCTCGCAGGCGCTGCTGTTGGGCTGAATTGCGATGGGTTCGGCCGACTGCCTATTTTCTCAGCAGGTTTCTTGCTACGAACAGCGCATTCGCCGGACGCTCCGCTAGACGTCGCATGAAGTAGGGATACCACTCTGTTCCAAACGGGATATAGACGCGCATTCGCCAGCCTTGCTTCACGAGCTGGCGCTGCAGATCGCGGCGGATTCCGTAGAGCATCTGAAACTCAAAAGCGCTGGCAGGGATCTTTTCTGCGTGCGCGAATTGGATCGTGGCTTCGATCATCTTCTCGTCGTGTGTGGCTATGCCATGATAAGTGCCGCTCTTCAGCAGAATCTTCATCAGCTTCACGTAATTGGCATCGACGTCGCGCTTGTCGGGAAATGCGATCTCAGCCGGTTCTTTGTACGCGCCTTTGCATAGACGGATACGAATTCCTTGCGCGGTGAGATTGCGAACGTCATCTTCACTGCGTCGGAGGTACGCTTGAATAACAGCGCCGACGCTTCCATGATTTCCATTCTGGGAATGAACGTTCTGCACCAGATCGAGCGTGCGCTGCGTGTAAGGCGAGCCTTCCATATCGACACGCACGAAGTTCTGCTTCTGCCGCGCGTGCTCGACCAGGCCGGAGACGATGTCTGTCGCGAGTCCTTCATCTACGTCGAAACCCATGTGCGTGAGCTTGAGGCTCACGTTGGCTTCAAGCCGACGCTCAGTAATCTGGTCGAGGAGTTCGTGGTAAAGTTTCGCGCTCTGCTGTGCTTCATCTGCGTTGGTGACGTTTTCGCCAAGATTGTCGATGCTTACGCTCATGCCGAGCGCGTTGGTTTCTTCGGTTGCGCGCAGCGCGTCAGCGACCGTCGTCCCAGCGACGAAGCGATCCGAGACACGGTGTCCAATGGAAGAACTCTCAGCTAAATGTCTTAACGAGCGGCTTTCGGAGAGAGCAATAAAGGCGGCCCTCAACACAGGGAACCTGCCGGTGGGATTTTCATGCGTGTAGGCAAACAGTTGGTTCTATCACAGCAGAGAACGTGCTGTCATGAGACTCGATTCAAAAGCGGCGGGGAACGTTGATCAGCGTAATCCCTTGTCGAGGAGCCTCTTCTCTTCGTGCGATGTCCAGCATTTGCGCCCAAACGCCTGCGAATCCGAATAAACCTGTGATGCCAAGGAGAAGGACAAGCCGCCAAATGTTGGAGAGCTCCGGAAAGAAGTTGGTGATAAGCGTGGAAACGACTATCGCGACTATGAAGCCGCCTAGGACGTGACCGACGATGAGGATGACTAGATGAGGGACCTGTCTGGGGGTCTCGCAGATCTAAGAATCTTCGGCTTGCGGTCCACGATAGCTCGCTTCAGCGTTTTTGAAATTCAGGTGAGCCTAAAAGGATGCCTGCAATCGTCGCCAGTCCTTTTGCAGGATCTTTCATTAACGGCGCAGTCTGCTCCTGTTCAGAGAGTCGCTGGTCGAGCAAGATTTGAGTCTGTTTCGAGACATCGCCTTGGAGCAGCGTCCATTCCAGCAAGGACATTGCACGATCAGCGCCACGCATTTGAGGATCATGCACGTCCTTCGCATTTACGTCGGGAGATTGGATGTCGGTAAGCACGCCAAGACTGAGCAGACGCGCCGCATCGAACTTTAACCCACTGACCTGGCCATTACTCATCTGGATCGCAAAGTTCAGCCGATCGAGCAGCGCGTCCGAGTTAACCCAATAATCGGCTCGCATCGGATAGCCTGTCGGAGGCTGCATCTGGTAAAGAGGTTCGCCCATTTTGGCGAGGGTCTGAATCAGCGGCCCAGGATTCACTACTTCTGCCCCGCCGGCCCGCACCGCTGAGACAACAAACTCCAGCGGAGTCTTTACCTTCGCGCGATAGCTCTGAGGCGACCAGAATTCAGGAGAAGTAAAGAGCGTGTGCAGGACCTCGCGAATGTCGCCATCGCTCTGCAGGAATCGATCGGCCAGACGATTGACCAGTGCAGGCGGAGGATTGTCGGCGACGAATCGCTGCGCCAACTTCTTCGCGATGAAGTGCGCCGTCTGGGGGCTGCCGGCGAGTTTATCCAGCATCTCCATGCCTTCCTCTTCCCCGTTTTCGTGAATCATGATCCCGAGCACGTGCTTGTCGCCCGGCTCGTGTTTGCGCGGATCGAAGATGAATCCGCCGCCCTGGCTGGGATTATCGATCGTCCATCCGGTGAGCACCTTGGCAAGTTCGATGATGTCGTTTTGGCTGTATCCGCCATCGACGCTCAGCGTGTGCAGCTCCATGATCTCGCGCGCATAGTTCTCGTTCAGCCCGCGTTTGGGATCGGGAGCCCGGTTCTTTCCGGCGCCTGCGGCTTTCGAGTCCGGTCCAATGCTCGTCCAGTTATCGAGATAGAACAGCATCGCCGGACTCCGCGCTGTGGCGATCAGGAGGTCGCGGAATTTGCCCAATGCGTGAGGACGGATCACATCGCGCTCGTAGCTGGTGGTGTAGTGCTGGTCAGCGTCTTTGTTGAGGAAGACGTTGAAGTGATTGAACCAGAAGTCGGTCATCACCTCCTGCAACTGGCGCTCGCTATAAATGGCGCGGAGCAATTTGGCCTGCTGCAGTTCGCCGACGGCCACACTAGGGGGATACCCGAGCGCCTGAAACGCTTCGCGCTGCTCAGGCGTAAAGTCGGCATTCAGGCGTCCTCGCAAATCGCCAGGAGTAGCTGTGCCCAGAGCCAGGAGTTGATCGCCGGAGTAGCCTTCCAAAGTGGGAAATCGCTGGTCTTTCGCCAGCGCAAGCAGATCGTTCGCGAGTGCCATGGCAACCTGCTTCTGCTGATCGCGCTGCATCTCTTCGGGAGTTTTGCTGTTCGTATCGATGGCCACAGTCGTGGCTACCTTCTGCTGCTTTTGTACCTCGAGCCGCGTGAGCTGCGCGCGATAGACCATCGCCAGCATCGGGTCATTCGGCGGCTGTAATTTGCCATCGGCGACGGCGCGGATCATTCCCGGACTGGGAAACCGCTGTACCAGCTCCTTCGGACTCATGCTAAGCGTGCGCAGCGGCGCAAGCCGAGCGTTCGCGGCCGAGTCGTCGATCGACTCCGGATGTAGTTGCTGGTCGATCCATTTGTCCACGCCGATCTGCAACACGTAATCGAGATCTCCCGGACGCGGCCCGAAAGTCAGCCGGTTGAGAGCGTGAATGGCGCGCTGCTCCTGTGTGAGTGGGGGCGGAGTCTTTTTGGGAGAAGGTAACTTCTTCGAGGCGGCGAACGATAAGACTGGAGCCAGGATTAAGATAAGGCCGGTTCTGGCAAAGCTCTCCATATTTCAAAAGAAATCATCGCTTGACAGGCAAAACACAGTCAACTAGTGAAAGTTTCTCGCCTAACTCGGGTTGCAAACCACAGAGGACACAGAGAACATAGAGGCAAGGACAATTTCTCTGCTTTCCTCTATGGCACTCTGTGTCAGCTGTCAATGATTTTTACTTCCCGTACACCAGCACCTCAAACGTATCCGGGACCATTTTGGGACGCTGCCGCTGTTGGCCCGGCGCCGGTTCGGACTGTGCTTCGAATTGCGCGGTAACAGTAATAAGGTTGTGCGTTTTTTCGTCGACGGCCATCGTGCGCGCCCGAGGCTTGGTAGTCACGTCACCAACAACTGCAAAGTTCGTCGGTGAACCTTCTTTCACGATGGTGATGTTCCCGCTCTGGCCATTGGAGCTGTAGGCCTGCTTCAGTCCTCGATCCCAGGCTGTAGCATCCACGCCTTTGCCGATGGTCTCGGTCGCGAGAACTTTGCCGCTTTTGCCATCGACCACGACCATCTTCTCGTTATCGCAGCCCGAGAACAACACCTCGTTCTGCGGATCAATTGCGAGCCCGCTCGGACCTTCACCTGGCGACAACGACCAGGTATTCAACACCTTCAATTCTTTTGAGTCGATCTCCACCAGCGAAGACTTGTCTTCCAGATTCACGAAGACTTTGCCTTTGCCGTCAGCGACAGCGAATTCGGGTTTGCCGCCCAAATCAATGGTGCCGGCGACGCTGTTGTCTTTCGATTCGATTACCGTTGCATTCCCGCTGCGGCCATTAAAGGCAAAGACGTGTTTGGTCGCGGGATCGAAAAGAATCGCGTCAGGATTCGTGCCCGCCTGGACTTTCCCCGTCTGCTTCAAAGTTTTCAAATCGAAGACGACAACGGAATTATCGCGTCCGTCGCTGATGAATCCTTTATTCGCGTCTTTATCGAGCGCGATGCCGTGCACGCCTTTCAAGTCGGTGATGTCGCCTTCGACCTTGCCGGTGTCGATGTTGATCACCTCAACATGCGTGCCGTGCGAGATGTAGAGGCGCCGGGACGATGCATCCATCGTGAGATAGTCCCAGCCGGTATCACCTCCGAGCTTGTACTCGTGAATAATGTGATAGCCGGCAGCGGGCGGGTTCTGTGCGCGAAGGCATACACAAACGGCACTCACAAACAGCGCGTATATAGCTAGCTTTTTCATGATCTCCTCGTTCGTCTAAGGCCGAAATGAACACTAAAACTATACGGCAGACGTGAGCCTCCGCGGGTGTAGAGCTGCCAATGCAATGATTGAGATGAGACGTGATCGGAGTAGATCTGAGTCCGCTGAATTCAATTTCGGATCTCGCTACAGATATCGCAGCCACCACTCCGTTCTTCGTGCTTTCAAGGCAGCAAACCTGCGGCACGGGAAATAGAGCAAGGCAATTGCGATTGCCCAGACGAGATACAACAGCCAGAGATCCCATGTGTAACCCGCAGGAGGCCGCGGATTCCCCATAGGGTGATTCGTGAAGAGCCACGGATTCACATAACCGAACCGCAGCTTGGACACGATGAGCGCCAGCACATGGATCAGCGGAATGTGCAGCACATAATAAAAGAAAGGTGCTCGCCCAAAGACGTTTACGACCCGCGCTATCGCACCGGACGCCGACTCGAGCAGCGGAATACTGGCAATCGCCGGTCCAAGTGTCATCAGCAGGAAGCAGAGCGATGCTGGATATTTCGTCGTGTTCAGAAACGCAAGCACTGCAGGCATGCGCGATCCGTGATGCCAGGGGGACGGATCGCCATAGAGATTGAATCCGCGCAGTACGAGGAAAAGACCGATGGCCGAGAAGCCAATTGTCAGGCACAGCTTTCGCCTGCGCCCCGGCTCGAATGTCAGAATCTTGCCGAAGGCGTAGCCAGCAGCCATCACTCCGATCCACGGAATAATTGAGTACAGCACGAACAGTTGCAGGCTGCCTAACTGCACCGGTCCAGCGTAGAAGCCGACGTACAAAATTTTCCAAAGCCCCGACGCGGAGTGCTCGTTCAAATGCTCAGCCCAGGAGAAAAGACGTGAGTCGGCGAGGTTATGCGCGGCAATCACGACGAGCCCGAATACGGCGAGCGCCTTCAGCGGCAGCTTTACCAAGCCCGCCATCAGCACCATACAAATTCCGATCACCCAAATGACTCCTGCCATTTCGTAATGCCGGAAATCGAGGTTAAAGGTCCAAGCGAGGCGCAGCACCGTGAATTCCAAAGCAATCAGCCACAGGCCTCGCGTGAGCAGAAAGCGCGAGAGGTTTGTGTGTCTGCGGCCGTAAAGAAATGCGCTGGTCCCTGCGAGGAAGATGAACGCAGGCGCGCAGAAATGTGTCACCCAGCGCGTGAAGAAGACGCCCGGCGTTGGTCCACCCGCAGGCACGCCGGAAAACACGCGCACATGATCGATGGCCATCAGAATCATTACCAGGCCGCGGAGCAAATCGATCGAGGCAATCCGCGTCTGTGCGGTTCGATCGATAAGCGTTGTCTGAGTTGCGTAAGCAGTTGTACTCATCATCATGCCTCGCATTTTCGTGCAGCCGGAATTTCGGCTGCTCTATTTTCGCTCGCGTTAATGTTGCCGGGAAAGTTCTGCAGCTCAAATTTGGGTCAGAGGAGTATATGCCAAGAAATCCTGCCCAGGGATGTGGATTATCTAAAAGTCAGCCCGAAGCGTTGTGCTTTCTCTGAGGCCCAATTCCTTGAACAGAGAATTAAGCAGCGAGTCAAGAAGTTAAGGAGGACAAATCCTCGAATTCTGCCCAAGACCCGCAAATTTGCGTGTTGATCGGGGAACTAACACGGATTTCAGGAAATTCGCTCCATCGCGTCTGCGACGACTTCTAGAGCATGCCTCCCGACCGAGCAGGGAAAGCATCAGGGGATGTCTGTCACGGAGTGTGACTTGGTGCCGTCGGTCCCAAACGTCAAGACTTTCCCGATTCGGCCCACGTTTACACACTTTCACCAAAGATTACGATTCCCGATTCGGTGTGATTCGTCTATTTCTGCAGAAGGCGCACATCCCCCGGCGCACAATTCGAAGGCTGCGCAAGCTATCAGCTTTCCACTGGAGGCTGCCAATGATGTTTGCCAGACGATCGTTAGTTTTTATCCGTTCCCTTTTCGAGACTAGCCCGGTTCTCGGGGCAATGTCAGTCATGCCAGTTCTGTTGCTCGCCGCAACCAGCTTCGCGCAGCAGACGCTGACCACGGACAGTGGAGGTCATCAGGCCGCAGGAGGCACCCAGAATGCGCCTGTGCTGCCCAACACTCTAACCATTCCTGCGGACACTCAAGTCGCCCTCGTATTCACGCACCCGCTGAACAGCAAGACAACGCATCGTGGAGATGAGATCTACGTGCAAACCACTGCGCCAGTCCTCGCCAACGATAGAGTGGCGATTCCCGCCGGCACCTTTATTCAGGCAAAAGTGAGCAAGTTGGTGCGCCACGGTAGCCGCGGCGAGATGTCTCTCGACTCCGTCGCGTTCGTCTTCGCGAACGGGTATATCGCCAGTGTCAGCGGTCCGATTACCGCGGAGAGCGAGGAAGGGAGCGCATTCGCCAATCCCACTTCGGGAAGGAGTACCGCAGCGTTAGTTGCGCCTTTTGCCGGGCTCGGATTCGGGGCGCTCATCGGCAGGGCAGCCCACCCCACGCACACGTCCACGCTCGGGGACATGTCGATAAAGACCAATACGCTCACGGGAGTCGCCGTTGGGAGTACCAGTCGGACTGGTTGCCGGAACCGTCGTCTCTTTTGCTTTGCTGGCGCGGACTCACTACTTCTACGTGGATGCCGGCTCAGCGCTGGAAATGCGCTTACCACGGCCGCTCACGCTCGATCGAGAGCAGGTCACTGCGGCCATGGCCAAGGCAGCGAACGCTCCTCCGACGATTGTTGTCAAACGGCTTCCATCGCCGTCGGCGCCAAATACCGACCACGGCACCTGCTACACCCCGGGAACGCCGGGTACACCCGATATCGTGATCCCCGGAACTCCAGCAATCGGCGATTCGCCAGGCACGCCGCCAACTGTGATCCCCGGCATCCCACCCACTCCGGCTATGCCGCATCCGTGTCCTTAGCGCGGTGGACCCAGCGGCGATTCGAGTACTGTCTGCAGAGGTCAGTACCGCACAGGGCCTGGCTCTTCCTATTTTGGGAAATCACTTGAGAACACTTGTGACTGCCACTAGCCGCTGTTTTCCGGTTCTTGTCCCATCTGGGCCCATTTCCGAGCAGAATCAATTCGAACTTGACAACCGTAGAGTACGGGCGTACTCTTTGCCTCATGCGGTACTCGCCCGAACACAAGGCACAGAACCACGAGAACATTCTTTCCGTCGCCGCTCGTTCTTTCCGCGAACATGGCGCTGATAGCAGCGGCATCGGGACCGTGATGAAAAAGGTAGGCCTGACAAAAGGAGGCTTCTACCGGCATTTCAAGAGCAAGGACGATCTCTTTGTTGAAGCCGTGGCGCGGGCTCTCGACGAGACGGGAAACGGCATGGTGGAGGTTGCAAAATCCGCGCCCGAAGGTCAGGCTCTGCGGGCGATGATCGAGCGCTATCTAAGCGTGGGCCATGCGAACTCGCCAGGAAGCGGTTGCGTACGCGCCACCCTCGGGCCGGAGCTCGCGCGGAAACCGGTAGCCGTGCGCAAAAGGATCGAGGCGCTGCTGGAGGCCTATCGAGAGCGGCTTCTGCCATTCATGCCCGGCAAGACGCGAGAAGACAAAATGGCGAAGCTCAGGGTGTTGTTTCCCAGTATGGCAGGCGTGTTGATGATGGCCCGGGTGGCTTCGAGCCCGCAAAGGCGTGAGCAGTACCTGATGGACGCGAGGGAGTTTTTCATAAAGTCCTTCGCTGCAGAGTAAATTTTTTTGCCCACATAGAGTACGCACGTACTCTTTTCGGGAAACCAACAACGTCAAACCAAACAGAAAGGCTAAGGGATGAAACTCATGATTTCGCTTCTCACTGCAATGCTGCCGATAGCGTCGGTTGCGCAGATTCCGTCCGGAACCGCCTCGGGCGTGCCCAGCGTGGCGATACCGAAAACCACCGCGGTGATGGTCATTCAGACGGCCAAGCACGGCGTAAACCCTCAACAAATCATGGCTGTCATACCCGACGAAATTCGAGCGACTGTGCAGCTTTATCTCAATGGAAAAATCCGCGAGTGGTATTCGCGCGGTGATGGCAAGGGCATCGTCTTCCTGGTTGAAGCGAAGAGCGAGGACGAGGCGCGAACCATTATGGAAACGCTGCCGCTCGCCAAGGAGCAATTGATGGATGAGCAGTACATTCCCGTCGGACCGTTGATGCCGCTCAGAGCATTAGTGGGTCCCGAATCGCAGCAATGACGACCGCAGCAATAGCGATCGTCTCGGCTGGGTGGAGCCGCGCACCAGGTGATCGTCGCGAACCCAGCACGCAATCCCAAACTGGAATTCTAAGAAGGAGGAATTCATCATGTCACAATTCGCGTTTTTCATCAGTGTCGCATTCAGCCTCATCGCGTGGTCGATCGTCGCCGCCCGATACATCTGGCCGGAACTCCGCTCTCGGCAACGCGCCGAAGCGTTGCGGCCTCTGCTGGTCCTGCACAGCTTCCGCTTTATGGGATTAGCATTTCTGGTCCCAGGAGTCGTGTCGCCTGAACTGCCATCCACCTTCGCGCACGCGGCGGCGTATGGAGACATCATTGCCGCGGTACTTGCCATGCTCGCGCTGATATCACTGCCCAGTGCGGCCGGCGTCGCGTTCGCATGGATCTTCAATATCTGGGGAGCAGCCGATCTCTTCAACGCCTTTTACCAAGGCAATCACGCAGGGCTCATGGCGGGACAGTTGGGAGCGACGTACTTCCTCCCGACTCTTATCGTGCCACTACTGCTGATCACCCACGCACTTGCTTTCCGCATTCTGCTGCAACCTCAACATCAAAAAGTATCCGCTGTACAGGACAGGCGGCAGTTGGCATAACTTCAAGCAGGGCTAGGAACCGATTCTGTTGCTCGGGGAGTTCCACTGTGGGAACGTGAAAGGGAGAACGGAATTTCGGATGACGTTAAACTCCTGAAACGAGTCTATGCCCTATTCAATGGCCGCGAGATCGAGAGCGTTCTCGCGGCCGTGCCTCCCGAGGTGGTTTGGGCAAATGGAACGGGAGGTGGCCACGTCCACGGACGTGATGAGGTTCGCAGCTAGTGGACACGCCAACGGACACTCGTTGATCCGCATGTCGAGCCACTCGAAATCTCGCCCAATGGCAAAGGGGAAGTGACGGTTAAAGTTCATCAGGTGGTGCGGACGTGCCGACTTAGCAGAGTCATTTCATTCTCTGTCGAGAGGCTGCACTCCACCTGCCGGCGCATGTCGCGAGACAATCACTGATGAACTTTCTCAGCCCGTATGGGCTTCATATTTGGCGGTGCCCCTGCCGGGCGGATTTCCGCGTGCGTGTCGTCCTTCAGAGTCACAGTGAATTCAAATGGCCTATTACTGTCACCGACCGTGACGCGCAGCGCAGAACCTTCCAGAGTTGCTTTGATCGGATCCGGCTTGCTGTCTTCAGACGGATCAGCCTGCATTAGTCCTCCATCGTCGCTCAGCGAAATTCGGGATGGAGTAACGGACCCCGTAAATCCGGATCCGCTCCGAACCAGAATCATTGTGGAAAAACTCCTTCTGCCGTACATCCAATGCCAGGTTCCTGCAAACTTTTCTGCCGTCTTAGAGGGTTCAGAGCCTGCTTGCAGACTCATCGCATGCGCGAGCACTGCCCCCGCGCCAAAGGTTAAGCCGGTTAATAGTGCAAGCCCGACTACACCGGCCCGCGATAACGAACGTGTTTTCTCGGTCAGCATCATGATTCGAAGCTCCAGGTTGTCACCATCGAAAATCCCCAGCCCCGCAGCGCTGGCACGAGGAACGCGCAAGCACAGTGACGCCAGGCGTAGAAGTGTGTTGGCGTACGATCGGCGCTTCCCAAATCGGGACGCAGCATAGTCATCACAGGCGAGCTCTCGCGTCTGTGAAAGCTTTGACATGAGATAGGCGATGCCGGGGTGCCACGCCACCGACAGCGAGATCAATTCACAAAGGATGTGGACCAGAAAGTCTCTGCGACGGATGTGTCCATATTCGTGCAAAAGAATTGCCGAGAGCTCCTGCTCGCCAAGTTCTGGAAGCACTTTACTGGGCAGCAGGATGGCGGGATGAAATACCCCCAAGGTCACAGGATCATCAATGGCCGTAGATTCCAGAAGGACGACTCGCTGGTTACCCTCGATGTTCTCGCTGGCCATCCCAAATCGGGCGGAAGAAAACACGGATGCTTCTTTACGCAGCCGACGGACTCGTTGAACCGCCCGGCTGAAGCGGGCGAGCCGAAGCAGGACAAACATTCCCCAGGCTCCGATGATCCAGGTTTGGACGCCCGTCGGAATGATGAACTGCTCATGCGGCCTGGTACGGTCCTGCCAAATCCAAAGAATGCGATTCGCCGCTCCAGCCTCCGAGGAAATCCTCTGTTGAGATTTCTCGGCGACTACTGTTGAAGGCCAATGCCAAAAAGTATTGGCAACTGGAGCCGCCAGACAGAAGAGGAGAACTGCGAGATAGAAGCAGTATTGATACTTTGCTTTCGCCTTCGCAAAGAGACGCGAGAAGATTGTCGCCACGATGGCGAAAAAGCCAATTTGCAGAAGAGCATTGAGAAGCAGGTCGAATAAGCTCTCTTGAAGCAGGCTCATTTTGGTTCCTCCTCCCCGCTCTCACTCTCTTCTAACTTTGCCTGCAACTCGGCAAGTTTTTGCGCGTCCAGTTGCTTGCTCCGAACCAAACACAGGAGCAGGTCGTCCACTGATCCTTGAAAGACCTTTTGCAGGACGTCCCTGACCGCATGTGAATCGGCCGCCTCCTGAGAAACCATGGCGCTGTATTCGTAGGCACGTCCAACCAGCTTTCTTCTCACTTTCCCCTTGCGTTGCAGAACATTCAGCGTGGTTTGCACGGTCGTATAGGCAAGTTGAGGCTCACCAGTCAGCCCCTGCAAGACTTTCTGGACATTCCCTGCGCCACCCTCCCAGAGCACACGCATGATTCGCCGTTCTAAAGGAGTCAGAACTCTGGTTTTCTTCGGCATCGATTCAAATCCGTCCGCTCTCCTATAGATATAGGAGAGCAACGAGATTGTCAACTATACTCATAGGAGACGTAGCGAAGTCTCGGCAGGGAATGGTTTTGTTGGCGCAGAAGCGGAAATCCTGATCGCATCGTATCCCGCGACCCCGCGACCCCGCCTCTGCAGGAAAACGGGGATCGCAGGAATCTAAGAATCACGCTGCGGCCGTGGCCAACGGCTGTCTCTCCTTCGCTCCTACGATGATCAGCCACAGCATGATTGCGAGTTCGCCGAACATGACTGGGAATACCCAATTCGAAACTCGCTGCTCATACGCCGGCCACAGGATGCCGGTAACGCTGGTCGCCAGGTAGGCAAAGCAGTTGAGCATCAGCCAGACGCCGAGGATCCGCGGAATAAACCGCGACTTGTACACCAGCAGGCCGAAGGGAAACAGCCAGAGTCCCCAGAACACCTCGTTGGCGAGTACGCCCTGGCCGTGCATGCGGATGAAGACCATGACGAGTGCGTCGCGCTGCGGCTTGTCGAACACCGATAGGAAGTCTGGGCCGCGGGCGAGGAGCAGCGCAGCCGCGTCATTGATCGTATTCAAGAAGTAGATGGGCGTGACCAGCAGTGCCCCGAGGATCACGACAAGACGGGCGAGTCCTTCGTCCACTCCCTTAAATAGCCGGTAGAGTGCCAGTGTGAGAAAAATGCCCATCGTCGCCGTGAACAGGTCACTGAGCATGCCGAGTCGGAAAAGGGTTTCATGGGCAGCGATGTTCGCCGAGGTGGCACTCGCGTTGTTGGCGACAAACAAATGGCTGGGAATATAAATCAGGCGCAGGGGAGCGGTCATCAGTGTTAGATAGAGGAGCCCTGCGATGCGCGCTTGGTGTTTGAGTGTGCTCATGGATGCTCCTTTGGGCCGGATTGTGACATAGGTTCGGAATCATGGAGCTACGAAAAGGGGCGGTTGGCTGCAGGTACGAGGTGGTGCAACTAGCCGTTCCATAGAACCTCGGTCTCCAACTCAACGGACCCGCAGAGCCCAAATCAAGGTCCAGCCCTTTGCCTGCTAGTCATCGCACGCCTCGGCCCAGGGTAGCTGCGCCATTTACGGCTGTGAGGCCGGTTAGGTCCGGGTGCGCATCAAAGCAGGCGAGACTCTGCAATAATCTTGCGCTGAATGCGAACAGCGTAAATCAAGGAGAGTGCTGAGCAGATGAAGACTGGAATTCTGGCAGTTGGTGTGGTTCTGTCAGTTGTGAGCGCGGCGGCGCAGCAGGCTGGTGCTCCGTCGGGTGCCGCTTCTACTGCTCAAGCGACTGCTGCGCCCGATTCTCAAGCTCCAGTTGTGATCACCCTGCAGGACGCGCTGCAGCGCGCTCGCAAGCTCGATCCGACTTATCGTTCAGCGCTCACAGAGGCGGGAATTGCGCACGAGGATCATGTGCAGGCACGGGCCGCGCTGCTGCCCGGCGTGAGCGAGAACACGGAATATCTGTATACGGAAGGGACCGGAACTTCGACTCCGCGTTACATCGCTAACAATGCAGTTCATGAATATGTAAGCCAGGGCAATGCGCACGAGATGATCAGCGGCGCGCAATTCGCCGATTACAGCCGCACCTCGGCCGCGTCTGCTGCGGCGCGGGCGAAAGCTGAAATCGCTGCTCGCGGTTTAGTGGCGACGGTGGTGCAGATCTATTACGCGGAGGTGGTCAGTAAGCGGAAATATGCCAATGCCCAGCTTGCAGCCGCCGAAGCCAAGCGCTTCCTCGATCTGAGCCAGAAACTGGAGCAAGGCGGAGAGGTCGCGCATTCCGACGTCATTAAGGCTCAACTGCAATCGAACGATGCCAACCGCGCGCTCCGCGAGGCTCAGCTCGCCATGGACAAGGCGCATCTTGATTTGGCCGTGCTGGTTTTTCCGAACTTCAATCAGAATTATTCGACCGTGGACGATCTGCGCTTGCCGCCGCCGCTTCCTCCGATGCAGGAGGTCGAGCAACAGGCCAAGACCAAAAATCCGGATTTGTATGCCGCGATGCAGACGGTTCGCGCAGCTAATTACGCGGTGCTCTCCTCGCGCGCGGCCTACTTGCCGACGTTAACACTCGATTACTTTTACGGCATTGACGCTACTCACTTCGCGGTGAATACTCCCACTCCAGACGGCCCGATCGGCAATCTCGGATACTCGGCAAGTGCATCCTTGAATATTCCAATCTGGAACTGGGGTACGACGCGCAGCAAGGTAAAGCAGACGGAGCTGCAGCGCGAGCTCGCTCAGATCCAGCTCTCGGCGGCGCAACGGAAGCTGTTGGCCGATTTGAAGTCGCTCTATGCCGAAGCCGAAGCCGCGAAGATCGAGCTGGAAGTTCTGCAACAATCAGCCGATTTGGCTGCGGAAAGCGTGCGGCTGACGAATCTGCGCTATCAAGCCGGCGAGGCGACCGCGCTGGAAGTGGTGGATGCGCAGAATTCGCTCGTAACGGCGCGCAACAATTATGATGACGGGGAAGCCCGGTACCGGCTGGCAATCGCTAATCTGCAGACGCTTACCGGCGTCTTTTAACTGCATGGCCATTCGCAAGACGATTAGTTGTGGAGCGCTGGCGATTGCCGCTGGCTGCCTGACTGGCTGCTCCAAAGAACAAGCCGAGCCGCAGCCCATTGTGACTGTCCAGGCGGCTGCGGTGAAGCAAGGAAGCATTTCGCAGACCATCACCACCGACGCCGTTCTGTTTCCCATCAGTCAGGCGACGATCGTCCCCAAAATTGCATCGCCGGTGCAAAAACCGTATGTCGTACGTGGGGCGAAGGTCCACAAAGGTCAGTTGCTGCTGACGCTGGAGAACAAAGATCTCGCTGCTGCTGCCGAGCAGAACCGCGGCGACCTCGAGCAGGCACAGGCCGCTGAAGTAATCGCCACCAACAATTCTGTTCCCGAAGAGCTGCAGAAAGCCCAGGGGGATGCGCAAGCTGCGAAAGAAAATCTCGATGCGCAGCAGAAGCTCTATGACAGCCGCAAGAGCTTGTTCGATCAGGGAGCCCTTCCGCGCAAGGACCTCGATACGGCTGCTGTCGCTCTAGTCCAAGCGAAGGCTCAGAATGAGCAGGCTCAGAAGCATCTTGCCGGATTGCAGTCAGTTGGACACGAACAGGAGCTCAAGTCGGCGAAAGCTCAGCTCGTCTCAGCACAAGGGAAGTACCAAAGCGCGGTTGCGCAGCTTGGGTATTCCGAAATCCGCAGCCCGATTGACGGTGTCGTGACCGATGGTCCCTGGTATCCCGGCATGATGCCGCAGGCCGGTGCTCCTCTCGTGACCGTAATGGACCTCTCACAGATGGTTGCGAAGGCGCATATCCCCCAGAATCAGGCTGCGCTGCTTAAGAAGGGCGACATCGCAACCCTCTCCGCGCTTGGTTCTGACGAGCCCATTAAGGGAAAGGTCACAATGGTGAGTCCGGCGCTTGACCCCGGCAGCACGACCGTGGAGGTCTGGGTTCAGGCGCCGAATCCAAAACGCGTCCTGAAAGCCGGTGCGTCAACCACGCTGACGATGACCGCCAAAACTGTCCCCAATGCGCTGATTGTGCCCACGCAGGCGGTGGTCACCGACGAAGATGGCAAGAAGTCGGTCATGGTGATCGGCAGCGACGGCATGGCGCACAAACGCGAGGTCGAAACGGGAATTCAGAATCAGGATTCCATTCAGGTAGTCAGTGGTCTTAAAGCCGGAGAGCAGATTGTGGCCGTTGGCCCGTATGGCCTGCCAGACAATACTAAGGTCAAAGTTGAAGCGCCTACACCGCCCGCTGGCGAGAGCGACGAGGACAAAAATAAAGACAAAGAAGGCGGGAGCGAGCCATAGCCAATGGCCACCAAGGTCACGCCCATCGATGAGGCGCATCCGATCCCGGCTCCGCCCGCGAACTATTGGTTCTCGCGTCTCTCTAAGCCTCTCATCTTCTTAATCATCGCGCTGGCGATCATGGGTGCGTATCTTGCGTTCACTATTCCTGTCGCTGTTTTTCCTGAAGTGAACTTTCCCCGCATCATCATCGGCATCGACAACGGCGTGATGCCGATCGATCAGATGATGGTCACCATTACGCGTCCGGTGGAAGACGCGGTCAACAGCGTTCCCGGATTGCTGCGCGTGAATTCCATTACCAGCCGCGGTTCGGCGGAAGTTGATCTGTTCTTCAACTGGAACGTGGATATGGTAACGACTCTGCAGCTTGTGAACGCGGCCGTTGCACAGGTGCAGACGTCACTTCCAAATACTGCCAAGATCGACACGCATCGGCTGACTTTCGCCAGCTTTCCCATAATGGGATTTAGTTTGACCTCGGACAGTGTTCCGCAGACACAGCTTTGGGAACTGGCAACATACACGCTGAAGCCGCAAATCAATCGTCTGAACGGTGTGGCTACGGTGCTCGTGCAGGGAGGCGACGAGCCCGAATATCTCATCACCCCCGATCCGTCCAAGCTGCTGAGCGCTTCGGTCACGGTTCAGGACATCTTGAATGCCGTAACCAAGACCAATCTGGTCGATTCTCCCGGTCTCATTCAGGAAAATCATCAGCTCGTTCTGGGCTTGGTAAACGGACAGGTGCGTAACCCAGAACAACTCGGGCAGATCGTGATCAAGACCAACAATGCCGGTGTTCCCGTCCACATTACCGATGTGGCGACGGTCACGAAGGGTGTAATGCCCAAGTACACGGTTGTGACCGCCAACGGAAAGCCGGCAGTGCTGCTTTCGATCAACCGTCAGCCGGACAGCAACACCGTTCAAGTTGCCGATGAAGTAAATGCGAAGATTGACGAACTGCGTAAATCGCTGCCGCCCGGCATCAAGCTGCTGCCTTATTACGATCAGTCAGGTTTGGTGCGCGACGCCATCAAAAGTGTGCGCGACGCCATCTTCATAGGCCTGGTTCTCGCAGCCATTGTGATCGTTGCTTTCCTGCGTGATTGGGGAAGCTCGGCGGTTGCCGGCATGGTGATACCCATCACCATCGTGATCACCTTCATTGTGCTCAAGGCGCTGGGCGAGAGCTTCAATCTGATGACGCTCGGTGGCCTTGCCGCTGCCGTCGGGCTTGTCATCGACGATGCCATCGTGGTGATCGAGAACATCGTTCTCCATCGCGATCTCGGCCAAGGTCGTCTTCAGGCAATCTATAGCGCGCTGAAAGAAGTCACCGCGCCGCTGATCGGATCGACCATTACGCCGATCGTCGTCTTCCTGCCATTGGTTGCGATCCACGGCGTATACGGAACCTTCTTTCGTGCCCTGGCGATCACCATGGCAGTCGCGCTCTTCACCTCACTAGCGCTGGCGCTGACCTGGACGCCGAATCTCAGCCAATACTTCGTGCGGCGCAAAGCCGAGCACGAGGTCATCGAGCAAGGATCAGAAAACTGGAGCGAACGCGAACGCCTCGAGCGCATGATTGAAGCCGAAGAGTCTTCATACGGAAAGAAGTTCCGTGCGGTTGTGAACTTCTACGAGCGCTGGCTGCGGCGGGCTCTGGAACGTCCACTGCTTCTGGCGGGCGGCAGTGTAGTTCTGATTGTAGTCGCCTACTTCTGTTATCGCGGACTCGGCTCTGACCTGTTGCCTTCCATGGATGAAGGCGGGTTCATTGTTGACTACATCATGCCTCCCGGCAGCTCGCTTTCCGAGACGAATCGAGTGATCAACCATGTTGAGCAGATCATTCGCAAAGAGCCAGAGGTCGAGAGCACTTCGCGCCGCACAGGATTGCAACTCGGTCTCGCTTCAGTTACCGAGGCCAACACCGGCGATATCTCCGTGAAGTTGAAAGCAAGCCACGAGCGCTCAACTGATGAGGTCATTGCGGACGTGCGCGCGAAGCTCAAACAGCAGGAGCCGGAGCTCGATACGGAATTTCCCGAATTGCTGCAGGATATGATCGGCGACCTGACCAGCGCGCCAGAACCTGTGGTGATCAAGTTCTTCTCTGAAGATGCAGCGCTCCTGGGCAAAATCGGTCCCCAAGTCGCCGATGCGATTTCAAAGATCAATGGCGTGGTCGATATCCAAAACGGAGTTGAGAATACGACCAGTGGACCGGCGGTGAATTATCAAATCGATCCCGCGACCACAGCGCGGGCCGGATTTACTCCAGACGAAGTCGCCATCGATGCATCCGCAATCCTTGAAGGTGAACCGGCAACAACTCCCGTCGTCGTGAACGACCGCGCTTATACGGTGCGCGTACGTTTTCCCGATGCGAGCCGCGCCAGCATCGAAGCGATGAACAATACTCTGTTAGTAAGCTCAGCTGGACGCACTGCGACGCTGGGCTCACTGGCCACCGTGACACAACTCCCGGGACAGACGGAGATTCGCCGAGAGAACCTTCAACGCGACCTCGAAGTTACTGCTCGTCTCGAAGGTCTCGATTTGGGAACGGGCATTGCGAAAGTCAAAAGCGCAATTGCCAAACTGAATTTGCCTTCCTCAGTACGGATCGAATATGGCGGCTTGTACGCCGAGCAGCAGCAAACGTTTCGCGACTTCATCTTCGTATTCGTGATGGCTTTCGCATTTGTGTTTGCAGTGCTGCTGTTCGAGTTCCGCAGCTTCTCCGCACCGACGGCAATTCTTTCTTCAGCGCTGCTCTCGACCGCCGGCGTATTCTTCGCGCTTCTCATAACGGGAACAACGTTTAGTGTCTCCGCGTTTATGGGGTTGATCATGGTGATCGGCATTGTTGCGAAGAACGGCATTCTGCTGCTCGATGCCGAGCATGAATTCCGCCGCGCCGGTTTCGATGCGGAGGATGCAATGATGCGCGCCGGACGGCGCCGCCTGCGTCCCATCGCGATGACCGCTATCGCTGCTGTAGCCGGCATGTTGCCGCTAGCCTTCGCGCTTGGTTCTGGCTCCGAGATGCTGCAGCCACTCGCCATAGCGGTGATCGGCGGCATCCTGATCTCAATGGTGCTCTCCCTGCTCGTCACCCCGGCCGTGTACTTCTACCTGACACGGCGCCGAGAGGAGCGCCTGGCGCAATAAGCGCACGCCATGGCCATCGAAGTTATATTCTTCGACGTCGGCGGTACGCTCCTGTTTCCCGACCACGAAAAGACTCTGGTTCCACTTTGGAATCACGGTGTGCGTCCGACAGAAGCCCAACTACTTGTCGCTGAGCGCGCGGCTCGCAAAGGAATGGATCAGGTCGTTTCGCAGACGACGAAAGTCGATCAAAGCTACTGGGATACGTACTACTCGCGCTTACTTAGCGAGATTGGGGTTAACGATGGGGAGCTTCACGCCCAGCTTGTGAGACTCATACGCACATCCGCGAACTGGAGCCGCATGCGGCCGGGTACGTTCGAAGTGTTAGCGTCGCTTAAGCGCAAATTTCGTCTCGCGGTGATTTCTAATTCCGACGGACACATGGGCGAGCGACTCGCCAGTTTGGGATTCGGTCCGTATTTCGAGCATGTTACTGACTCGGGAAACGTCGGACATGAGAAGCCCGCGCCACAAATATTTCAGGCGGCGCTCAGTGCGATGAGCGTTCAGGCAGATCGAGCGCTGTATCTTGGCGATATTTATGCAGTCGATTATCTAGGAGCTCAACAAGCAGGCATGAAGCCGATGCTGATGGATATCGCCGGCGTTTACTCCAAAACCGATCTCCCGCGAATAAATTCGTTGGCAGAACTGGAACCTTGTCTCAAGAAATTAGTCTAAGCAATCGTGTGAGTATTTTCTCCGTGACCTCCCATTTTGACCATCGTGAACCGGAGCCTGCCCTGAGCGTAACCGAATGGATGTTCGCCCTCTCCCGATGACCGCAATTGATCTCTCAGCCGATATCGGTCTCGTGGCGGTTGGACTGGCCACAATCAACCTACTGATAGGCTCGCTGATTGCAATGCGATATAGCCCATGGCGATACTGGCCGCATCATCGCTTCAACATTTTTGCTATCCACAACTGGACTGGTTACGGGCTGCTGGGCGCCTGCGTTCTGCATCCGGTGGTGCTGCTCGCATCAGCGAGAGAGAGATTTCGAGTCAGCGACATTCTCTACCCCGTGCATTCGCCGGTTCAGCCGCTGGAGAACACCATCGGCGCTGTCGCCCTGTACTGCGTCATTGTGGTTGTAATTACGTCCTACTTTCGGTTGAGTCTTGGCCGTCATTTGTGGAAGTCTTTCCACTTCGTGATCTATGCAGCGGCGGTCGCGATCTTCTGGCACAGCATCTTCACCAATCCCAACCTCGAAAAAGCTCCGGTTGATATTTTCGACGGAGAGAAAGTGTTCATTGAGCTGTGCTTACTAGCTGTCGCAGGCCTTGTCACCATGCGGTGGCGCTACGGCGTCCGGAAAAGAAGGTTGAAGGAAGCGCCTAAGCTGCTAAGCTCCTAATCGGCTAAGCTCGACACGATTCGGCCATTTGTTTGGCTCAGAAGCTCAGGAGCTTAGCCGCTTAGGAGCCTTTCTTCTGCGCTGGATTATTAAATCCGTTGACGAACAGCTCGCGGCCCGAATCGCCGCCGAAGCTCATGTCTCTCCGCTGGTCGCCCGGCTGCTCGTCGGACGCGGTGTGGGAAACGCCGACGCCGCCCGCGAGTTTCTTGACCCTAAAATCGATCATCTGCACCCGCCGTATCTGATGAAAGGCATGCGCGAAGCGGTCGCGCGCATTCAGCAGGCGGTCACCAACCGCGAGCGCATTCTCATTTACGGCGACTACGACGTGGATGGCACCACCGCTATCGTGATCCTCAAGAAGGCGATCGAGATTGTCGGAGGAACGGCCGAGTTTCACGTGCCGCATCGCATTCGAGACGGCTATGGAATGAAAGACGACGTCATCGAGCGTGCAGCCGAGAACGGCGTGCGCCTGGTGATCAGCGTCGATACAGGCATTCGCGCCTTCGCGGCCGCAGAGGCCGCTCGCCGGGTCGGATTGGATCTGATCGTCACGGATCATCACCTTCCTGAAGACGGTCAGCTTCCGCACGCCCTTGCCGTGCTCAATCCCAATCAGCCGGATTGCAGCTATCCGTGCAAGTCACTGTGCGGCGCAGGTATCGCATTCAAGATTGCACAGGCGCTGCTCGAAGCTCGTGATGAAGCCGATGCTCGCCGCCGACTGCTCCCGTCGTTCCTGAAGATCGCGGCGATTGCAACAATTGCGGACGCGGTCCCGCTGGTCGGCGAAAATCGCGTGATCGCCAAATTGGGACTTGCCGGATTGCGCGATCCGCGCAATGTGGGCCTACGCGCGCTGATGACAGTCGCGCAGCTTGCAGATAAGCAGCGCCAGCTCTCAGCCTCAGATGTAGCGTTTCGGATCGCGCCGCGCATGAACGCCGCTGGTCGCATGGATGTCGCTCAAACCGTCATTGAGCTGTTTGAAGCGCGGGAAGAAGAGAAAGCGCGTGAGCTCGCAGCCCGATTGAATCAGCTTAACTCCGATCGCCAGGCGAGCGAGCAGCAGATTGTGCAGAGCCTCGAAGCTCGTCTCACCGAACCGCAATTTGCCGATGCCCGCTGCATCGTTCTTGACGGCGAGGGATGGCATCGCGGTGTCATTGGCATCGCGGCAACAAGAGTGGTCGAGCGCACCTATC